>Ga0209652_1003238_pt1 | contig 12111 bp, 11 predicted proteins | sample SaaInl74LU_5_DNA_FD_184641 | JGI IMG/M metagenome (GOLD analysis project Ga0209652, IMG submission 184641) | Marine microbial communities from expanding oxygen minimum zones in the Saanich Inlet - ESP_74LU_5_DNA (SPAdes) (version 2) | ecosystem: Environmental > Aquatic > Marine > Intertidal zone...
TCCTTGAGAAGTGGGGCTCCTCCTCTCACATAAATTTGCCGCCGACCTCACCGCCGCAAGCTGGCATGCAAAGTATGGACATGACCAAACGAAACATGGCATGAATCATGTCCTTAGCAAGCCACCGCCACAACAGCAGTAGCAGCATCAACATCAAGGATGGCAGGACAAAAATGTATAATGCGAAAAGAGTTGACGACTGCCCCAATATATTGCTAACTACACCTCGAAGGACAATGAAGACTTCATTCACCTCATCATCTATCAACATCAGCAAGTTCAGCAAGAACTGGATCGTTATTGTACCATTGCTATGTATTGCCGTTCTCAACATTAGAAATCTGCATCTTATACGAAAGATCAGTGTCAATTATGTGCGTAGGGTTACATTGCCGACAGCATCATCAGCAGCATCATTGCGAAAGGCAGAAGTCATACCAAGCAACACTTGCTTGACAACAGATGAATGTGATCATGCTCGACAGCAGATTGGACTTGAACAGTTTGAAATTGGCAACTTTTCGAAATATGGTTGTTTCCGCAAGGGAATGGTTGCCTATTGGGGTCATTCCGGTACTTCTCTTCATGTGAAAGAGATGTATGCTGCTCTCGACGATAAAAGCAGTAGCAGGATACACTGCAACCACAAGCGCCCACAAAACACAAGTCCGTGGCCAGGTGTTGCGTGGTTGATGAGCTTTCCGAATAGTGGCACGTCATATACAGGAGCGCTCGTTCGCTCTTCATCATCAACAGCGACCGCAACCAATTATGGCTCCTCTAACACATTTAATCGAATGAGCAAACAATTGTTCGATTGGAGTACCGTTGGACCTTTCATGACCGATCCAAAGTCCTCAATCAATGGCAAACTTGATATTCCAAAGAATGGAACTTATGTCTTGACGAAGACTCACTGTGGTGGATACTGCTTTGGATGTCATCCCAAGCAATATGTACAGACACAAACTGAATTTCGTAACGACTGTCTCACCGGAGACTTTCTTGATGAGTTTGGAGGGAAGCGAAAAGTAATGTACGATGCATCTATCGTTGATAAAGCGGTGCATTTAGTCCGTGATCCATTCGACAACGTCGTTTCTAGATTTCACTTGAAGCGCAATCAAAAGCAAGGCAATGCGACTTGGTTGGCAGCCTATCCTAATTCGATCGAAGGATTTCGCAATTTTTGTGCATATGTCAACACTAGACTTCATACAGCTGAGGAGAATTTCCCTGTGATCGGAGCGAGGAGCAATGCAAACGTTCTTGTAAAGTATCGGGAGAAAATCCCTTGCTATTCAGACTTTGTTCGCTACGTTTTGTGGCATAATCATGCCATTGAGACTATCGATGAACTTGGTTTAGATCATCTGACACTACACTATGAGGATTATGGCAGCAATCATAGAGAGACCACAGTGGAGCTGTTTCAATTCTTAGGCTTGACGCTTGAAAGTGAAGGAGACGAATTCCATGGAAGTGAAAGGTACTACAGAGACTATTTCACAACTGACGACATCCAAGCTGTACAAGAGCTGTTGAGGGATATTGCGAGCAATGAAAACTGGAATCTGCTACGTCGTTATTTCGACTGAATTACCATTGTATCTACTTGAATTTGCACACTGTTGCTATGTAATCTATAAATACTGTCTAATATACAGAGGTCCTTAGCCAATCTTAGGTGGTACTTTGATGAGATATAAGAGGATAAGTACTCACAGCTGTGAGTCGTCTTTATTGTACATCAACTGCATTGCCAGATATTGAGCTCTTGTACATGGCGTCAATGATTTGAACTGTGCGCAATCCAATCAACGAATCATTTGCTAATGGTTTTGGCTCGCTTTCATCGACCAGTATTGCAGTACTCTCTTCACTTTCAAACGCCAAGGACTTTGCAGCAGATGAGTTACAAGCATCCAGAAACACCTTCATACTACCTGGTCCTTTGCCTTCCTGGTCGCCATCTTCGAAATAGAACCCATCCTTCAATTCATTTGCAGCATCACCTTGAGAGCATGGAAACTCGGATTGGCCATCTTCTTTCTTCCCGGGAGCACTCCTCCTTAATTCTAGTTTACCAGTCTCTGGGATGCGATCATCGCCTCCCCACAGCAAGCAACCTTCCATACCAAATATTTCCACGTTGATGCGTTTGCCAATGGGAGGATCTGCGTATTGCGAGCCAGGCAAGAGGGCGGTACCAGATATGCTGAAAGTTATTCCATCACTGCACGTTATGACGGCTGCTAATGAGATATCAGCTCCGGTATTAGGAGCATGAGTCATTGTACAAAATACTTTCTTTGGTACGGCAACATCATCCGCTCCTAGAACTGCATATATCCAGGCCAAAATATGTGCCAGTTGTCCCCACGCATAGCCATTCCCGTTCATTGGTGTTTTGTTGTCCTCTCCTTTTTGCCAAGGTGTTTTTGACACCCATGATTCATTCTGTTTATCGTCAAACAACCACATCAAGCCTCCATTCATTGTTGCAGTAATATGTCGTATCTCACCAAGTTGCCCAGACGAAATGATTTCTTTAGCCACGAATGTTTGCGGACGATAGCTAGCCGTGTGATTGATGACAAATGCACCTTCTGGATATGTCATACTCATTTTAGACATCTCAAGAGCCTCATCGACAGAACATGTCATCGGTTTCTCCATAAATATGTGCAACGCTCTGTGAATGCTCTGTGGTCTCAATCTCTTCTTCCCAGCGACAACAACACTATCAGATCCTCCCTGCTCTTTCTCGATATCCTCTGCCATGCTCCTGCGGTGAACACCTTCTTTGAGAAGTGCCATACCAACTTGAAAGTGTGACGCATGAGAGGTTGCAACGATAGCACCATCAAGTGTGGGCCCTACCTCAGGATCTGCCAACATTTCTTCAACCGAGTTGTAGTGTGGGCAGTTATACTTCTTCGAGAGTTCAACTAAAGAGAGGAGCGGCGATGAAGAAAGTGTAGAGATGGGCAGAGGCGACGGATCTACTACAGCTGCTATCACCACATGGAGCGGAGCATTTGCGGCCAAATGAGGCAGGTGCCATCCTTGTGACCACCATCCACACCCAATTACTGCCACTCTGCTTGGCGTTTTCGTTGCCATTGTTAGAACCCTGCCAGGCCAGTTGTGCCTCACCCCAACATGTGCTCAGTTGTGATAGCGGATACAGGCGGGTTGCTGCTTTTGATTGATTTTCATTTGCTTTACGTCTCGATGTTCACATTCTACGTAGGAATTCATAGTCTAGACGCACCTGTCAGCACCACCAATAACTCTCTTCAACATCATCCTCATGTCAGATAATAAGTGGCTCAGCTCATTCTATTGGAACTTGGTGGATGATCACACTATTACTACTCTATCTTCTGTATCAATCGGCGCACTGCCTGTATCAAGTCGAGCATCGCTATAAGCTGGCCTTCCTGAATGCATTCTTCGTCATAACTTACCTATGCTTTGAGCTCTACAACAAAAAGAAAATTGATTCAATAGTATCATCCAATTATGTCATCAAAACTAGTCAAGAAATTGCTGAATCAAACCAATACTCAATTGGAGAGTAATAGGGATACGAAATCCAAATCTAGAAAGGACGCGGGTAGTAGGTCAAGAACAACTGTAACACACAATATTACGAAAGAAGAAGCAATTCAGGGACATATCCAGTCGATTCTCCGCTTAGATAGTTTAGTGCATGAACACACATCTACAACAGCTCAAAAGTCTTTCACTCGGCGTTCATCTGACCTTAAGCTGCAAGCAAAGAAACAAAGACGTCTGAAAAAATCTGGTGGAGGAGCGAGCAATAGTAGAAGCTCGAGTTCTTCATTCTCAAAACAACGCCAGCAACCAACATTCAATAAAGACAGAGAGAAGAGGAAGAAAGATGAAGAATACTATTCAGATATTGCAAGGGCATTGAAGAAAGCAAAGAAGAGAAGCAAAAAATAGATTGCATACGATATATGACCTCTTTTCCCCTATAATACAACATCTTTATTAACAATTTGAGATTGGTTGAAAGGTCAGAGATGTCCTGATGTTTTAATATACTGATCTTCCACCAGTGGCATCAAAGCAAAACCCAGTCGTAAATGCCGCCTCTTCACTCGCCACATATGCGACTAAAGCACCAATTTCTTCTACTGTTCCACACCGTTTCATGGGGATCTTTTCGGTCATGTACTGTACTTGCTTCTCGGGCATGTCAGCAACCATTTGAGTTCGAATTACAGCGGGCGCAATGGCATTGCATGTGATTCCATTCAGTGCGTATTCCTTCCCAACTGTTTTTGTTAAACCAATCACAGCAGCTTTTGATGTTGAATATGACAGCATTCCTACGTTTCCTTCCTTTCCTGCAATGGAGGCAATGTTGACTATCCTTCCGTAGTTCTGCTCAAGCATGTAGGGAAGAACAGCTTTACATCCATTGAAAATCCCTTTCACATTCACCTCCATTACGAAATCGAAGTTTTCTTCTTCAACTTCATGCGTTAAAACGTTGGTTTTCCCTACGACGCCTGCTGCCTGCACAAGTACATCAATTCGACCGTTAGTAGAGAGTGCTTTAGCAATGAAAGTCATTGTGTCCTTGACCTTTTCTGAATTTGTTACGTCACAAGCAAGCCCATAAAAGGTTGGGCGGGAGGCACCTTTGTCTCCCATCATTTCTGTCACTTCCTGTTCTAGCTGGGATGCAGCCTCGTCCAAATCGTCTTGATTCATGTCGATTAGAACTACAGTTACTGCTCCTTCCAAGGCCAAACGACGAGCAATACCATTTCCTATACCACGTGCAGCCCCAGTCACAACACAAACTGTATTCTCTAAACGTTGCTGTTTGGGAAGTTGCTCGCTCCCAATTCCTGAAATTGAAGGAGGAGGCCCTTTAGTAACTATTGCTTGCTGTTCAGTGTACTCCTTTTTGACTTCTTCCTCTGTAGAGCAATCATTATCTTCGATGCGATCAACGACAGTATTGCGGAGTACTCCAATCCCCTCAATCTCTACCTCTACCACATCACCGCTATTTAGCCAAAGCGGCTCAGGCTTACGAAAACAACCAACTCCTGGAGGTGTGCCTGTGGCAATTACATCCCCGGGTTGTAATGTCATAAATTTAGACAAGTAAGATATAATTTGAGGTGTTGAGAATACCAAATTCGATGTTGAGGAAGATTGAACAACTTGAAAGTCATCAGTGCCTTTTTGCTGCAATCTGCATTCAATATGCAAATTTCCTGCACCGGCAAATTCATCAACTCCATCATCATTGGTACAAAACTCGTCCAACGTTGTAATCACTGGGCCCATAGGTGCGTAGCCATCGCAACACTTTCCCAACAACCACTGCCCTCCATTTGCTTCCAATTGCAAGTCTCTGGCAGAAACGTCGTGGATTACTGTGTAACCAGCAATATATTTGTGTGCATCTGCAGCCTTTGTGAATCGAGGCACGGTAGTTCCAATAACAATCCCCAATTCTACTTCGTAATCAAGCTTGGATGTAACGATGCTTTCTTCATCAAGAGAAGCATTCGCTCCTCCGTGGGTTACTGCTGCAGTGCTGGAAGGTGCATATAGCGGAATTCCATCATCGGGTCCTACGATACAACTTCCGAACTTGGAAAACACGAGAGGTACTTCAGGAACGGGAAGATTCTGTTCGGCGCAGTGATCAACGTAATTCATTCCGATGCATATAAACTTCCCGACGTCGCCACCATCCAAAGGAGAAAGAACACGCTTCACATCGCTACTGAAGATTACGTGCTTGGTAATTTCAGACAGTTGTGCGTCTGGCGAGGTTAAATTATTAATCAATAGGTTTGCCCTGGCGATGTTGCCTTTGGAATCGAGGAGGAACGCCCTTGCAGATGAAGCTATGGCAGAGAGGTCGACGAAATGAAATTGATGATCAGACGTAACATCGGACGACGACGACTGAAAAGATGTAGCTGCGATGCGAGCAGCGAGAACCACCCTCCCAGATTTTGTTTGGATGCGGGCAAGCTTGACCATTGTTGCCGAGGGGTTGAAGGCAAGTATGATACTTATGATAGAGAGGGATAGAAGATGTGGTGTGAGCTGAGATCCGAGATCCGAGATCGAAGATCGAAGATCGAAATCCAAATCCTCAAAACTCACCGTATCATAACCGCTTCTTTCTCTCTGAAGCAGGTAGTATCCTAGAGGATTCAAAAATGTTTCATGTTATGTAATTATTTGGTACGATTGTTGCTCGGGAACTTTTCTCATTAAGAAGGAATATGAAAGAGTTGGAGCTGCCCAGAGAAGTCACCTTGTTCACCATTCCCTACAGCTCCGACAACAAAAGACTTTGCATCACCAACTATCCCCACGGGCCCTCCAAAGTAGTTGGACGATGCTTCTCCGCTCAAGGGTTCGCCGTACAGGGTGTAATTTGATCCTGACTCGTTCAACTTGAATAGCTTCACCTGGCCTGACTGGGCACCATTTGAGTCATTCTGAGGAGCCCCGACTGCGAGAATCTTGCCATCTCTTGATATGGAAACGCTGGCTCCAAATTTATCTGTGTTTCTGTCGCCAAGTAGTGTATCACCTACTTGCTCATATGTTGTACCATTCCACTCGTATACTTTCACTTGACCAGGGGTGCGAACAGTCGAATCATCAAATGAACCGCCACCAGTCACATGGAGGGCTCCAGTAGCCAGATACTTACCCCCACTGGATAACGAACACGACCAACCAAACTGAACGCTTGGGTCGTCATCATACATGGGCAATCCTTGTTGCTTGTAATGCAAATCGTCTGCATCCCATGCGTAAGTTTTCACGTATCCTATGGTGTCGTCGTCATTCCGAGATCCAGTCGCTCCCGCTGCAATTACCCCGTCATCAGGAGAGATGCATAGAGAGTAACCAAAACGATCACCCTGAGATCCATACAGTACTTCATTGAGCTTGAAGCTAGAATCAGTATCGTTCCATCGATAAATCCTGACTTCGCCGGCGTCAGTGCTATTGGTATCGGAGCTACTAGCTCCAATTGCCAATGTCCTACCGTCAGAAGACATCTGAAGTGTATCGCCGAACAAATCACCAGTTTCAGTTCCATAGAAGATGTCGCCTGTATGGGTATAGTTCAAGGCAGCTTCGTTCCAAAGGTAGATCTTGACATAGCCTGACTGCTCACCATTCATGTCGTGATATGGTGTCCCAACAACCAACTTACTTGCATCACCACTCAAAGCGAGAGTGTATCCAAAACCATCGCCAAAGTTGTCACCAAACAGCTCACCAAGCTGTTCATAGTCAGATAAAGTCTCGTTCCACTTCATGATGAGTACATAGCCTGATCTGTTAGGCATAGGACCCAATTGCGGAGCACTTACAACCAAAGTACTTCCGTCTGTTGAGAGCGAGAATGTCCCTCCGAACAAGTCCATTTCGGCATTACCATTCTTGGGCTGGCCTTTCTGCTTGAAAAATGGCGTTGTTGTTGGATTTAGACTTGGGTTTGAAGATTGGCGTAAACTAGGTCGTGCAGACACAGTTGGGCTGAAGCTTGGAGATTGTACTGCTAATACAGCAGCATCATTCTTGGCAGTGTTTTGCAAGCCAAGTGGTAGTCCAATGGCCAACGCTACACCTACGATAGTAAATCCTCCACAAATGATGAGTGGCGTTTTGTACCATTTAGAGGTTGCATCAGGACTTTCCAAATCTTCTTCAGGAACTAGAGTCGCCTCGTAGGTCGGAATCTCAGGTTCTTCTGGGACAAGAGTTCCTTCCACCAGCAAAGTGTCTGCGACATTAAGTTCATCATTGTTATCATCATCAGATTCATGAGCTGAGTGATAGCCTGTGTGGATTCCACCACGAAAGTCAGGCCCAGGAACAAACAGAACACCTGGATGACTGGTGGGTCGGTTATTGTCGTTTTGTGTCGGTGGCAATGTTTGAGCTTGGTTATTGGTGGCGCCGCCGTCAGCAGGCTGGCTTCTGTGCGTAAATGATGTGCCGCTGACACCGAAGGTGGGAGGATTTTTGGTCTTGGTGAGACCGGTGGCGGTGGTGGTGACATTCCCCTTCTCGATGTTGTCTGCAATATCAGGCTGCTCTATCTTCTCTTCTTCTTCGGTCACTGCCACCGCAGGCTTGCCCTCCTCAGCTGCAGCAGCTACCGCAGCTTTATCTTCTGCATTTGCCACTGGAGGAAGACACTCCTTCTCGGCAGTGTCTCTTTCGTCGTTTCCTTGCATTGGTGACAATCGGTGATGTTAGTTGGTTCGCGGTAAAAGTGAAGTAGTGATCAGCTGAAGTGATGCAGTATTGTAATGTGTGTGAGAAGTGGTTTGGAACAGGTTTGGAACTGCGAACCGATTGTGCTGGGGAAAGACAAAGCCGCTTGGAGATGCTTCCTAAATCTATTGAATTCCTCTGTACAAATAAGTTCGGTACCGCTTCATCTTAAAAAGTGGATACCCCAACAAAGGCGCAAAAACACTCTTACGATAAGCTCTCCTTTTTCTACCCAATAATGAATAATTACTATTCAATATTGACGGTAAATGATCTAGTACTACCCAGATGTAATTCTCCGCAGTTGAGTCGCGTTTTCCCGGGGGGTGTAGAAGAGAGGGGGGGTATGTGCCAGGGTACAGAAGCAGACGAGGCAAAGTCGATCGACCGACAGGTCAGCCCGCCACGCTGGTCGCTGGTCGCTGGTCACGTAGCAAGGAACAATGTCGCTCTCGCTCGATGAATAAACTCCCAACTCCTCAAAAACAGCGCACAAATCACAAATGTTCTGACTTGGTTGAAAGAGAAGTACTAATCCTACTACTTTACAGTTTACTCCATATTCATACGTCGTCCACTCCTTTTCTACTAACATAATAATACCTTACCATGGTCATCAGACTTGTGGCTTTCGCTGCTGCTATTGCAGTAGCATCTGCCTTCACAGCTCCTTCTACAAGAAGCATATCCTCGACAAGGAGTATTGCAATGAAGGGTGCAGATAACATTGCATTATTCTCGTCCACAGCTGAGGCACCAACAGATACTACAACATCTACATCATCGTCCCAAGACAACAGCAACAAGGCCAAGCTGTCTTCATCGAAGAACAAAAGCAAGAGCAAGTCTGCCTCGAAGAAGAAGAAGCGTAATGCTATTTTCAAAAGCATTCCTCCCAAACAACGTAAATCAAAAGGCAAGCAGAGTAACAAAGTCAAGAGCAACAAGAGTAAGAACAACATCAACAACAGAAACTTCAAGCCTCTGAAAGATTTAGCAGTCGGAAGCACAATATCTGGAACAGTCGTCGATGTCTGTGACTTCGGGGCATTTGTAAACATAGGCTACGCAACACGAGGAAGTCGAGCAGGCACAGCGTTGCTTCACATTTCACAAATTAGGAATGAGAGGATAAACAATATCCATGATGTTATGAAAGTTGGCGACGTGATCGAAGGCGCACGTGTGATTGGTGTTGACCCAAAGAAAGGCGAGGTTGGGTTGAGCTTGAGGGCACGCCGTCAGAAGAGGAAGGACGTTTCGTCGTGGAAGGTTGGAGATGAAGTGGAAGGGAAAGTCGATTCGTTACTTCCATACGGTGCTTTCATTGATATTGGTGCCAATGTGAATGGACTTCTTCACATTAGTCGTGTCACAGGTGGAGCCATTGAAAATATCCGTCATCATCTCAATGAGGGCGATTCCATCTCTGTCCATATCATCGACATTGACGGTGATCGTAAAACAATGGCCGTGTCTATGTTGGACAAGAAGGCGGATATGTATCTCGATAAGAGAATGAATCAACGTATGAAGAAGTATTACGGCAAGGGTGCTGCTGCCGATGGGAAGAAAGGAGAAGATGGTAACATGAAGTCTACCGAGTTGGACTATTTTGATCAGGCGATCAAAGAACTGGAAGATGCGTTGAGAGACAAAGAAGTAGAAGAATAAGTGTAGCTGTATATCTAATGATGAAATTATGTTGAAGAAGTATGGTAAGGCATTTGAAAACACTATCACTACGCAAGGAGGTATCTCCTACAATATCATGAAACAACAGCACTACGCTTTTCTTGAAGTAACATTGAGAATTATCTTACGGTGTAGATATTTAGGAGGAGAATATCTCTAGCACAAGTTCTTGGTTTCAATTTTGAAGTACGTCTTTGATCTAACTCTCTCTACATACAAGGAGACAACTCTTCACACATAACAATCATCTCTACTCTTTACATTGCAAAGCAGGCAGATCAGGTCTTACTTAAACAACATTGATGGCGTTCACACAGCATCAAACTGCCAGTCTACCCAACACATTCAGATTTCTATTCGACGTCAAAGAAGTGGATCATTTACTCAAGTGCCTTCACAACTTCAACTTTGGGTTTCGACGCACGAGACTTGAACACCTTTTTAATACCTTTGAACTTCATTGACATCTTCTTTTTCATTGACATCTTCTTCTTTTTGGGTGCCTCCACAACAGCAGGAGCTGGTACTTCAGGAGCAGGTTCCTCCTCTTTTGGCTCCTCTTCCTCCTTTGGCTCTTCCTCCTCCTTTGGTTCTTCCTCGACAGTTTTCTGGTCCTCCTCGGCAGGGGCTGCCTCTGTATCCTTCTCCTCTTCTTTGTCTGTCAACACCATGCTGAGATCATCCTTTTGGCATTTGAGGAGTCCCGCTGCCTTCGAACCAGTACTCTGCATAGAGACGGAGACGTCGTCAGTGGCATCCTCACCCTGACCACAATTCATAGCTGCCTTAGCCTTTGCAATGGGTGACATCAAAACTGAGGGTTCTGGTTTAGTCTCGGGTTCCTCCTCCGATTTGGTTTTGACTGGAGCCACATCGGAAGCCTTAGCCTCGACAGCAGGTAGAGACTCCTTAGCCTCGACAGCAGGGAGAGACATCTCGTTCTCGACTAAAGCAGACTCCACTGTCCCACACAAAGCTGTCGCCTTCTCAAGAAAAGATGTGAACATGGATAGCGCTTCCTCGGCGGGCGCAGCTTCCTTTACAGGAACAGCCTCTTCTTCTACTTTTTCCTCCACTGGCGCCTCTTCAGCAACAGGCTCAACAGCAGGCTCTTCGACAGCAACCTCCTCAACAACAGGCTCCTCGACAATAGGTTCTTCGACAGCAGCAGCTTCTTCTTTATCATCGGCCGCTTCAACTGGAGCTTCTTCGGCTTTTACCGATGCCTTCGATGCATTAGACCTAGACTTGTTCATCGCAGGTGGCTGAGGAGAGAAGATGAACTCGCCACGAGCAGACGATGGAGTGACCTCTCCGGATTTTTGTGTGTCAGCAACATCACGAGATTCGGCGGCGTTTTCTTCTTCATCAGCTGCGACGGTGATGATGGAGGGATCAGCGGTGATCTTGGGTGTTTCTGCGGCGGCCGTCGGCTCCTCGGCGGGTGGTGCGGTGGCTTGGACTACCATGGTTGAGTTCTTTGTATTTGATTGATGTCAGCAACGGTAAGTTGATTTTATAAGCTACGCTACTCATCAATCATGTAAGCGATGGAAATTCCAAATGGAAGAAAGACGATTTGAACCTCTTGGTTTGAACTGTGAAAACAATGCTGCGGGTGAGTGTCGCAGTGAGGAAAGTGGCATGCTTTACCATAGAGAAAGGGGTGCTGCAGTACCGGAGTCTCGACTTATGTACTTAACTCCTACTCATATAAGACGAAAAGGAGACCCGCTAGTCACTTACATAGAGGAGACAGCAAGAAGGGAGAGCCTCTTGTTTGTGCTTTTATCTTGCGGTGTTGTCAAGTTGATTTTCTTTGCTTGTGCTGATTTCACTTGAGTGTTGAGTGTTGAGTGTTAAAAGAATGGTGAGATGGATCCATGCTGTAATCGCGATCGCTCCATCTGTCCAAAAGAAAGGCTATTGTACTTATTACAGAAAGGCTATTGTACTTAAGTATTACCATTTCGATTCATTGTATCATGAACCAAAGTTAAATTCAAATACCAACATGTACGCTAGAAATACAGGAATACTAGTTGAAATGGTGATGATTACTAATGGAACAACAGCTACATTGACCTAGATCAGGCCAGC
>Ga0209652_1003239_pt1 | contig 12097 bp, 8 predicted proteins | sample SaaInl74LU_5_DNA_FD_184641 | JGI IMG/M metagenome (GOLD analysis project Ga0209652, IMG submission 184641) | Marine microbial communities from expanding oxygen minimum zones in the Saanich Inlet - ESP_74LU_5_DNA (SPAdes) (version 2) | ecosystem: Environmental > Aquatic > Marine > Intertidal zone ...
TGGTTCCAACAGTCACTGTCATATCACTGTTGAGTAAGATGTCGGAGGTGCATTTCTCGGCATCCTCAAGCTCTTCTAATTGAAAGTGCTTTCCTCCAATATTTGAAATTGCAGGTATAGGAATGAGGGTCTCGTCTGAAGTAGCAAAGCTTGTTGTACTATCAGTTTGGCCGAGCGGAGAAACTGGCGGCTTGAACTTTCCTGCTGGAGTAAAACCATGTGAGAAAGTGGCGAGCAGCAATACTCCACTTTCGACTAAGTAACAATAGCGCTGTAACATCGGGATGGTAATGGTCGTGACTGTGATTTAGTTCGCTTGACGTTGCTGTGTGCTATGTTGCGTTCGTTGTGGCTTCAATGAATTCGGAAGGCGGCGATGTTGTGTTCGTTGTTCTTTTCCTGCACAGAATGAAATTCAAATGCTGAAGGCTCATTGTCGCTAAAATGTCGCTAGATTGATTGCTATTTTACGACGAAGTGTTACAAGTTACAATCTGTTACAATACACCTAATTTCCAAACGGGCTCCACTCCAGCTCTGCGGAAAGCAAGGTAGTATTTCAAAAGCTTGCACCACTTGCTAAACTTTTCACTTTCCTCAGGGGTTCTTTGTTTGTATTCTTTAGCGGCAAAGTCCGTCCCCATGATAGGTAGCAAGAAATTTGTCATTGTAAAACGTTCTCCGTTCTGCGAAGTGGCTGGGTCCTCCGTGACATTTATGCATGTTTCCACTTCACAGCGGGCGAGTTGTTCCCACTCTGCTTTTGTCGGCGGTGGAGATGCCGAGGATACCCGATGAAGATCTACTGCACGACCGTGCTCCAACGCATCAAGGAGATGGCCAACCACTGTAGCCACCTGAATTGGTCTTCCGCTCGCCTGAGTCATGGCAATCGTTTGTGGGTGTGTTCCATTAGCAAACTGATCATAGGATACCTCCCACACTGCTTTCCCAGTCTTTTTGTTTGGCTTGTACACAGCATGGCGCCATGGCTTGGTAGCTTTCACTGGTTCGCCGACAGTAAAAGTCATCGGAGCGTCATTTGCTTCGCCGTCACTATTTGCACTCGCCTTGGCGTTTTCGTCCACCCAATCACCTAGCACAGAAGTCAGTTCATCAATGCCATTACTACGGACACCAGCTGCAATGAGAGCCTCCTTGTTCATTTTGCTAGTACAAGTGGCTGTTGCGTAGGCAATCTTGACAAGCAGATGCTCCTCCAATACGGCGGCAGGCGCCATACGGTAACGTTCTGCCATGTCCATTCTCCAAGCCTCTATTCTACTCTTCAAGTCATCCAACCCATTCACCAAATCTGATTTGCCCCTGTTTTCCAAAGAGTCAACGTAATTGTACCATATCTTGAGAGCAGTAATGCATTCTCCTTCACCAGAATGAAGTTCTTCATCTGGAATCTGCTCTAAATCTACTCCCTTTGATTCTAGGTCAGCAAGAGCCTGGCGTCTCTTCTCGGCCTCAGCCTTTTCGAGCTCGCGAACGCTAGTGGGCACCGGTAGAATAATCTCTCCCTTCGTCATTGCAGCTTGTCCCTTTAATGTCAATGAATATACCACGTATGGTTTCTTTGGTAGGAACACAACAATAAATGTGAGAGAATATCATATCACGAGAATAAAGAAAACAGACGAAAACGTGAATTGTGCTCACCGCATATTTATGTGTAGATTGCCTTGTACTTTGTTTGATGAAACCACGCTGCGTCAATGGTTGGAATAACTCTTTGAAATACGACAATGGCTTCTTCTTCGACATCAACGATCTCGCAGAGTTTATTTTTCGAGATACGCTTGAAGGGAAATCTGACGATTTGTTGTAATAACGGTAATCTTCGACTGTTCCGCCGTTGATTATCTTTTCGAATGTACTCATAGGCTGCTCAGGGCATGCTGCTATTGCAAGAAGAATGACTCGCGCACCTTCTGACTGGAAATCTCTTTCAAAATCGTTTGCATGTTGCTTCTTCTCCTGACATAGATCGCACGTGCCACAGTTCGTTCCGAATGAAGGTGTCTCTCCAAAAAAAGCGAGTAATGAAGCTCTACGACAACCATCTGTACTCATCGCAAAATCCTTCAAGGCATCCATACTGCGAATCGTTGCCTGTTTAGCTTCTCCTCGCAAGCTCCCTATATAAAAGTCGCCCTTGAACTTGGAAAATTCCGAGAGATTGGCATACATTGTGCAGTCAGCGCTCAGTCCGTCACGTCCAGCACGACCCATCTGCTGATAATACTCTTCCACCGTCTTGCAGGGCCCCCAATGGATCACACGTCGAATATCAGGCTTGTCAATACCCATACCAAAAGCCTATAGAAAAAGACATGAGTTGTGTGAGATACGAAGAATGTACAATAGAATGACCGAGGACACGATCGATATGCTGTACTCACCACAGTCGCGACAATAATAGACACCTTGCCGATCAAAAAATTCGTGTGGGCATCTTCTCGATTGCCAATTGAAAGACCAGCATGATAAGGTTTCACAAAGTTAGATGAAATCTCCTCAGCATCACTAAATGCAATTGTCTGATTCGAGTCGTCAGTAATTTTGTGTGCCATAGCTTGAGTAATCCTGCTGCAAATCTCCTCGACTTCTTTCTTTGTTGCGCAGTATACAATCGTGCTCTTTCCTTGAGTGTAGGCTTTGTTGCCAAGTTTCAAAAACGCTGCTGCGATATCTTTTACCAGTCCATCAAATACACCATAGTTTCCAGTAATGGGTTTTCGACGGATTGTAATTTTGAGATTGGACCGATCAAATGATTTCTTTGCAATAGTTGTACCTTGTCTCATTTGCAAATTTTTGATGATATCTTTCTGTACTCGTGGGACAGCAGTGGCAGTCAAAGCTACCAGTGGAATATTTTGCAAAATGTGATGAGTCCTCACGGTTGGGCCAATTTGAAGAAATGTGGGACGAAAATCATGGCCCCACTCCGAAACGCAGTGAGATTCATCAATAGCAATCAGACAGATTTTGGAAACAGATTGATGCATGTAGGCGAGTTTGTCCGAGAATCCATCGCTTGTCAACTTTTCGGGCGTCATGTAGACTAATCTAAACTCGCCATTCAGAGCCCTCTCTTCTGCCTGAGGATTACACTGAGAAGATCCCAGGTATGTAGCAATATCAACACCACCACCTCGACCATTTAATTTTGCGCACTGATCTTGCATCAATGAAATCAACGGACTGACTACAATGGCGACCTGATTTTGTAGATGAAGCGGTGGAAGTTGGTATACAAGAGATTTTCCAGCACCGGTTGCCCAGAAAACGCATGCATCTTTTGATTCTGCCAATAAAGAATGGAGCACTGTGAGCTGGCCAGGACGAAATGAAGAGTGTGCAAAATGCTTTTGCATTGTGTTTGTCACGTCATTTTGGAACTCGAACGGGATTTCTGAAAGCTCATTTGCCAATAGAAGCGCTTGTTCCTCATCCTCGGTGAGACGACCGGTAGAAGAGTCGTTATTATCGTGTTCATCTTCCGGTGTTTTTAGCCTCTTTGCTGGAGGAGGACCAACATTGTTACTGTTGTTACTATTTGGGTGTGAATTTTGTTTTTGATACGGATTGATTGCCTTTTTCGTGTACGGATTGACCGTTACTTTGCCAGCGGCAGCGGCGGTGTTGGGAGGAGAAGACATTGTGAAGGTAGATAGGTGCGCTCGCAGAAGTGAAAGTGGTCTCAAGAGAGCAGCCGACCGTTGTTATTATCGGCGGCAATGACAAAATGAGCCGAGGGGGAGAGGTGCAAAGATTTGAGATTTTCATTTGACGCATTCGCTCTCTTCCCTCGTTTTCATACTAATTCCTTCCAAGCAAGGGAATCGCTACACCTTCAGTTTTTCACCAACCAACCCAATCATCATTATTTATCACCACTGCACATCTTTGCCACCCACCATACATTCAAAGGATCATGCTACGCTTACAGCATGTCTCTAAGCTAGCCTTCATTGGCCTCCATGTGTTCGCTTCATGTGCCAACGGCGCAGCATCGCCTTTAGGGTCATCTCCGCCCTTCATCACACGAGGCGGCTCCACAAAAGCGCTGAAGAAAGATGATGATTCTGCAAACATCAACATCAAATCAACTCTAATTCCTAATGACATCACCGTAGAGGAACGAACGACTTCATTATTAGGAGAGACTACTGCATCGCAAGATGGCGAAGTAATAGATCCTAGCACACTGCTTGTAAAGAAGAAGGATGGACGCCTGGAGCCAATTGACAAACAAAAGATATTACGACGACTCGAAAATCTTTCAGAGGGACTTAATCTATCCTTCCTCTCTCTGCCAAAACTTGCATCATCAATCCTTCTCGGAACGTACCCAAATGTTACTACAACTGAAATTGATACCCTAGCATCTGAAACGGCCGGAAGCATGTCTACACAGCATCCAGATTATGGTAGATTGGCAGCTCGGATATGTGCGTCTGCAAATCACAAATCAACGCCCAAAACATTTGCAGAGGCAATGCTACTTCTAAATGAAAATGGAAAGGGTTTTGTCAATAATGAGATCGCAGACTTGGTGAAGAGGAGAGGTGAAGAGATCAATGCCAGGGTACAAAGTGATAGAGACTTGGAATTGACATATTTCGGATTCAAAACGATGGAACGGAGTTATTTGTTGAAATCGGACAAGGAAACAATTGTTGAACGTCCACAGTACCTATGGATGAGGGTTGCACTTGGTATACATTGTTGCAAATCGCTAGATGAGCCTGGGGCCTCGTTCACAAAAGAAGAAGAGGATGCTAATCTCGAAGCAGCGTTCGAGACATATGACTTGATGAGCCGAGGATACTTTACTCATGCTAGTCCAACTCTGTTCCATGCTGGTACCACTCATCCTCAACTAAGCAGCTGTTTCTTGGTACAGATGAGTGACGATTCTATCAACGGGATTTATGATACATTGAAGCGGTGCGCAGTGATTTCCAAGGCAGCTGGAGGTATTGGACTGTGTGTCCACAATATTCGTGCTCGGGGTACATTTATCAAGGGAACAAGAGGTGTATCAAATGGTCTTGTGCCAATGCTTCGTGTTTACGACGTGACATCTCATTACGTTGATCAGGGCGGTGGAAAACGCCCTGGTGCATTTGCTATCTATCTCGAGCCATGGCATGCTGATATCTTTGATGTGCTGAATTTGAAGAAGAATCATGGAAAGGAAGAGCAACGTGCGAGGAACTTGTTCTATGGATTGTGGGTACCAGATTTATTCATGAAAAGGGTGCAGGAGAATGGCATGTGGAGTTTGATGTGCCCTGATCTATGCCCTGGTCTTGCGCACTGTCATGGTGAGGAGTTCGATAGATTGTATGAGCAGTATGAGTCCGAAGGAAGATACACGCGTCAAGTACGAGCTCGAGAGTTGTGGGCAGCAATACTCGATGCCCAAATCGAGACGGGAACGCCCTACCTTCTTTACAAGGATGCAGCTAATAAAAAGAGCAACCAGCAAAATTTGGGCACAATTCAGTGTAGTAATCTTTGCACTGAGATTATTCAATACACTGATGAAGAGGAAGTTGCCGTGTGCAATCTAGCCAGTATTTGTCTTGCTAAGTTTGTTGTTACTGAAAGAGGCCGGTATGGATCAACAACTCCTGGAAAAGCCTATTTTGACCATGAACAATTGCACAAAGTTGCCAAAATTGTGACCAAAAATCTAGACAAAGTAATCGATGCAAACCTATATCCAATCGACGGAGCCAAGAAATCAAATCGTCGTCATCGGCCAGTAGGTATTGGTGTCTCGGGTCTTGCAGATACGTTCTTGCGATTAGGGTTGCCTTTTGCATCAAAAGAAGCAAAGGAGTTAAACGAGGCCATCTTTGAAACAATCTATCATGCCGCGCTTGAAGCAAGTAACGAGAATGCAAAGAAGAAGGGTAGCTACGAATCGTTCGAGGGAAGCCCAGCTAGCAAAGGAAAACTGCAATTTAACTTGTGGGACATGGACGATGACGAAACACCAAGCAGACGTGTATACCGGAAGGACGAGCAAACGAAAATTGAGCTTCAAAAGTATGCGGATGAAGTGAGCGGTGCTGGTTACGACTGGGAAAAACTTCGTAGCAACATTATCGAACATGGATTGAGGAATTCTCTCCTCGTTGCGCCCATGCCAACCGCTTCGACGTCACAAATTCTTGGTGTGAACGAGTGCTTTGAGCCGTTTGCATCAAATATGTATGTTCGACGAGTCAAAGCCGGAGAATTCATCATTGCCAATCCCCATCTGATACAAGACTTGACTGACCTTGGTCTTTGGAATCAGAATGTGAGGAATCAGCTAATGGGAGATGGAGGATCTGTGGCAAAGATTGACTGCATTCCGGATCATTTGAAAGAGCTATACAAAACAGTATGGGAGATGAAAATGAAGGATATCATTGACATGGCTGCGGACAGAGGGAAATTTATCGACCAAAGCCAAAGTCTGAATTTATTCATTGCGGACCCTACCACCGATAAATTAACAGCCATGCACTTTTACGCATGGAAGAAGGGACTAAAGGTGAGAGCTGTACGCAAGAGTGTGCTTATATTCTGTTTCTTTGCTATTTACTCACAATGTTGCCCTTCTCTCAATGTAAGACTGGCATATACTACCTTCGAACGCGACCAGCTGTCAATGCTATACAATACACTGTTGATAGGAATATGGCAGAAGCAGAAGAGAACCCGACTTCTCTAGAACATAACGTTCCATTTGTAGATGATGAAGTATGTTTGAGCTGTTCAGCTTAGGTTCTCAGCTATGTAGTAAAAATAGAATAATGCCAATACATCGCATGCGCTGATAGAAGAATTTATCCTGTCCGTGTCCAAACCCTGACTGCGAATACGTGTGATTGTTATAAATGCTATTCATTGACGACTGGGCTCGACTGAGCTCTCAAGCACCTTCTTCGCTGCTGGGTATTGTACAAGGACGAGAGTACGGCCGAAGTGGAAATAAATTTAAAAAGAAGGAAATCTGCGTCGAAAGAAGGAGAGTAACACGCTCCTCAAAAGTTTCGAAACTGTCCTACGAATACAATGCCGAGGCAAGAAGAGAAGGATTATGATGACCTATTCCAATGTCACCATAAGCTCCAGCGGCAATACAGAAGTGTAGTGCAAAAACACAAGGCGGCAATACAGAAGATAAAAAAGCAGAACAGCGAGCTATCAACCCTGAAATTACGACAACAGACTCCGCCATTAACTCCTTCTGAACGGCGTGAAATGGACGGATGCTTGCGAAAGGCATCGCACTCTCACCAAGAGACGGACGAGAAAGATGACTTGCTGGCGGTCATTAGCAAACGCTTGACGGACGCAGAGAAGGAACTGCATCTTCTAAAAGAAGATCGCGTCGAACATGTAAATAACGATAACAGCAAAAAGACCGATGCAAGTAATGACTCGCAGATTCAGATTGCTAGCCTGACAACGCATTTGCATGAGCTTGCAACTCAGCACAAGCTTGACACGTTGAGGTTGAGCCTCCAAGAAGACAAGCTAAAGAAAATAATGGCACTACATAACGAGTACACGACAAGACATGCTGCGTTGAAGAAAGAATTGCACTTTTACGAGTCAGAACGAAATCAAGTGGAGGAGTACAAAGAAGAAGTGGTTGAGTTAAGAGAACAGAATCATTTTTTGGAGCAACAGGTGACCAAGCTCTGTGATGGAGGCAATAACGAAGAGGAGATGCAGATGTTACAGGATACACTGTTGCAAAAAGAATCAGCTCATGAGATGTTATTAGAAGAGATTATCAAGGTTCAGGGAGAAAATGAACGACTTCGCTTGCTGCTTCGCCAATCAGACGAGAAGGCAAAGGACATCAAATCCTGTTACAGAGAGCTTGAGGATCTGGCTTTGGAGGAAGCAAAACTATCAGAAAGCGTTGATTTGTCTGATGCTACAGACCACTGATAAAGTAGATAGATGACAATTCTACCTAATGTTTGATCTGCATACCAACTCCTTTCATCACATTCTTATGCCGAAATGGAGCATGCTCCGTCGCGATTGCCAATTCTTCGACGACATATCTTCGTGGGGGTTCGCCATAGGTAACAAGCATAACATCTTTCTTTTCCTCTACGATCTCTTCTGTGACTTCTTTCACGTGAGCAACAATCAAAGTTTTGCCCGTAGAAACAACCAGACGCGTGAGCGTTTGAATCATTCTGAAATCCAGGCTACCATCGGGAGGAACGACATGAACACAAAAATCTGAGTGAACGCGGCCAGGTTCATCCGCATAGAGTACAAGCTCGCATCCAAATTGCAGCCCGGAGTGTACGCGATACCCTTTATTGGCAAAATGTGTGCGTGTTATAGAAATATGGTCGGCGTTGGTGATATTGATGGGCGATTTGCTCCGGCTCATGTTGGATGTTGGTGGTATGATTTCCTATTGATGACACTCAGCAACGGCGCCGAATGATCATGAGTAATGGGCAGCAATACTACGCTTGCATCCTAATTATTGTAGAGAGGAGACGGTTATCGTCGTGGCATAATTAACTTTGATCTTCATTTTGACCGCACCACAATAACATCATGATGTTTGCTTTTTGCTGGCGGGTGGTTTGTGGTTTTGGCGCGTCCATGGTCTCTTTTCTCTTTGCACTTTGCGATTTCTTTGTTTCCGGGAAAGCTGGCGGAAAATTGACAGTCATTTCCGTTCAGACTTCGGACCTACCAACCTTTCATGTGAGTGTGGCTACTCTCCTCATACAATGGCCCACTCGCTGCTACCAACCGCTGAACTAGTAGACTAAACATTTCCAGAAGATGACGGGTAGTTGCTTCTATATTTGATATCGATACGCTTGCACAGATAAAGTGATAAATTGATAAAAATGAAACGAACTAGAACAAAGATTGCGTTGGCGGTAGTCGCCACAGCTAACCTCTCTGGTGCCCAGCTACATCAGCAGCGACGATTGCGTAGACTTCAAAACGAAAACAACGACGGTGGTATGAACGATCTAGTGGTTGATCGCCCTAATCTGGAAGTGATTCCTGATATGATGGAGACACAGTTTCAGCAGGATTCCAGTCTTTCATATAATCTTGACGGTGGTGTCGATATATCGTCTACGCTCCCAGTATTGCCACATTCAGACGATCAAAACATTGCAGTTACGATCCATAGTGATCAAGAACATATGCAAGTTCATATATCAGCAAGCAGCGATGATGTTGAAAGTGATACTGATGTTCTAGTTCCTGATAATGAAGCTGATGCTACAATACAAGAGTCACACAATGAGACTCACCACAGTACAGGGCGTGAAAACTATCAAATTCTTACGAGAAAGGGCAAGACTTCAAAGTCTGAAGGTGCCAAATCAAGCAAGTCGACTAATCATTGGAACGCTGATAATCACAGCGGCAAACCTTCTCATGATCCCACTATGCATTCTTCGTCAAATGAATGGTCGTATAATGGTGGGCATAGTGGCAAAGGAAAAAGTGCCAAATCATCACAATCTCCAACAACGAAGCATGCATCAGAACCTGCTCCTTCTCACAATTGGAACTGGAATTCTAATGGCAAAGCCACGAAGCTCTTCAAGTCTAAAAGTTCCGGCTGGTGGCCTCCACATCCTACTCCTTCCAAGATGCCTACTACGACAATGCCAACAACGACACCATCTCCACCTTCACCTTATCCCCCACTCGTATGGAAGGGCGTTAATGGTTGCACGCCTGAGAGTCCATGTGATGTCTGCACCGGAGATTGCGATAGTAATGAAGGATGCATGCCTGGATTAGAGTGCTTGAAACGCTCAGGCTCAGAGCAAGTTCCAGGATGCACTTCAGGAGGTATCGGAGATATACCTGGTGCGGACTACTGTTATGATCCAAGCGTACCGCCTCCCATATCTCCAACAAACAGTCCAATCGTTCCCACGCCCAGTCCATCTGAAGGTTCCTTGCCTGTCTTGGAGTGGAAAGGAGTCAATGGCTGTACGCCAACGTCACAGTGTGATGTTTGTCAAGGTGACTGCGACGAAAACGAAGATTGTTTGGGTGGATTTGAATGCTTCAAGCGATCTGATGGAGAGTATACTCAAGTCCCTGGTTGTGCCGTTGGAGGTAATGGAGATATTTCTGGGGCAGATTATTGTTATGATCCTGGTTCCTTAAACCCACCAAGTGCTTCGCCTACGAAGGAACCAACAGGAAATGTTCCGACCTTCCCGCCTGCAACTAATCCTCCAGAGACGGGAGCGCCCACCATAGCTTCTTTAGAAGCATTCTTCCTGCAATCTCAGGCCAAATCTTCTACAGACACGATCGTATCATTGACTCGTGCACGTGCATCAGACGGATCCCGAAATCTCCAGCAAGGTTCGTCGCAAAATGGTTGGTGTGCTGGTGGCGCCCTTGCACCAGATTACTATCAATTGCTACTCGAAGAGTGCAAACCCAATCCGTCGTCCAATTCGTCATCCATTCCTATTGGTAAGGTTGAACAGATGGATCAGCTTTGGAGCATGGATCCCGACGGATACATTCGCAGTATCTTTAATTCTGAGAGATGTATGATGGTCTCGTCTTCTGCAGTGCAATTTGAATCTCCGATTGAAATTGGCCCATGCAATCTAGATGGTGTATTGAACCAATTTTATTACGAGAGTTCTTCTTTTCCTTACACATTAAAGCTGCAAGGAGAAGCTTACGCGTCCTTGTGTGTTACGTTTTTGGGAAATGAACCTTCCAGGGGTGCTGAAATGGTGCTCGGGCCGTGTGAAAATGAAGCCAAATTTGGATGGGATTTTATTCCTGAGGCCAGCTTAGGGAAGCCAACGATGTCACCAACAACAAGTTCAATGCCTAAATTGAGATATTTGGGGCGAGATGCATGCACAGTGAACAGCCCATGTGAAGCCTGCTATGGTGACTGTGACACTAATGAGGATTGTAACAATGGATTGCAGTGTTTCCAGCGTGATAGGGGTGATTCAACGCAAGTACCTGGCTGTGCAATTGGTGGAGTCGGAGATATCCCTGGAGCAGATTACTGCTATGAAGGAAATGGACCAACGCCTTCGACATCTCCGACCCCACCATCCACGCTACCACCTTTGCAATGGCGTGGGTCAAATGGGTGCTCTGTCGAGACGCCTTGTCCAATTTGTGTAGGTGATTGCAATACTGATGATGATTGCCAGAATTCCTTCTCATGCTTCAAGCGTGATTCAATGGACGATACTCCAGTCCCTGGGTGTGCAGTAGGTGGATTGGGAGATATTCCAGGAGGTGATTACTGCTACGACCCCAATCAAATTACAAACTCGGAATCCTCTCCTGATAAGAATTCACAACCTGGACTTGCGCCTACAAATGCACAAGGTAACTTCTCTCCGCCGCGCCCAACACCTCAAACTACCAATGGTTTTGCTTCAAGCAACAATGTGATGCAAACAAATCCTGCAACATCTCAAATCCAGAGTAACAACTCTCCAGCCAATAAACAAACAGAGTCTACTCCTACAATGCAAACTGCAAATGGCACGCCAACAATTCCTACCGAGCCTGATGTCAATCTGGACGATGACACAAAGTCTTCACCTGTAAGTACGACACAAACTTCAACTCAAAATCAAACTCCCTCTGGCAGCAAAAGTTCCAAAGCTTCTCCTCACAAAAAAATATCTACTAACCAATAGCGTGAGCAACGTCATGAGAGAAAAAGGTGGAACGAAAGTTATTCTAACAAACATCACGTGACTTCAATGAATTGTTGTCAAAACAATCAAAGAGCAGCAGAGATCGAAAGATACATAATGCAAATACACTAGAGCTATGGCTCAAATAAATATGATAATGAATATGTAATTAATGAAAAGATGTATACGACTTCAAATTGTTCTCAATAGCTAGATGAACCTGCCAGACAAAAACAAGAAACTATGAAAGGAACAGTGATATCGATCCTTCTATACTATCATGGCCGACTATGATGGATAACTAGAAGCTGTTGATTGTCATATTCACAGCGTCAGATACGATATGGTGCTAGAGAGTAGAG
>Ga0209652_1003240_pt1 | contig 12093 bp, 8 predicted proteins | sample SaaInl74LU_5_DNA_FD_184641 | JGI IMG/M metagenome (GOLD analysis project Ga0209652, IMG submission 184641) | Marine microbial communities from expanding oxygen minimum zones in the Saanich Inlet - ESP_74LU_5_DNA (SPAdes) (version 2) | ecosystem: Environmental > Aquatic > Marine > Intertidal zone ...
GGGTATTTCTATGCCAGTATCCACCCGGTCGAAAATCCGTACGGGTAGCACCCGCTACCTACCCACCCAGGGTATTTTCGGACGGGTACATAACCCTGCCCAGCACCACATTCGAATTGACTCGTATTATTGCCCAGCTTGCAGTGTAGAGGAGTAGTAGAGTAGTATTCAGCCATGGACCAAAGCCTACGCCAGAGAGGGTGGTCAATAAACTCCTACGGTGACGATCACTCGCGTCGTGACCGCGCCGAGTCAATGGCCACGCACCAGTCTGAAATGACGGAACAGTCCATGTCAGAAGCTGAAAAACTGAGTTTGTTGAATTCGGCGTTTGACCACGTTGGTGGAGAGGAGGAGGAGCACCCTCATCCTACATCATGCAAACAAGACGATAAGAAAGAGGAGGGTGAAGAGGATGGCGAAGAGGACGAGATGTTATTTTCATCCACAAAGTTAAATGAAGATGACTACACTGCCATGTTCGGGGAGGATGATGGGTCGTCATCTTCTGATGATGGCAGCTCTCAAAATAATAGTGATGGCGAAAATACTGACAATCTCAAGCCACCACGTAAACGCCAGAGAACTGGGATTGAAACGAGTGTAGCGACAAACAATGAAAAGGATGACAAAGAGAGTTCATTTGGACTAGATACTAGTAGTACAGGTGATGATGGGAAGGACAACATGCAAGAGAAGAAGCCTCATGTCATTCTCTCCCAGAAGCAGCAAGATCAATTGGATTTTGCCAAATCTAATTTATCCAAGTGGGCAGCAAGATTGTTTGATCCGAATCGACCTCGTGGTCTAGTGGAGGCTCCACAAGTGATTCCTCTCAACGATGAATTTTTGACTGCTTTTGGTAAGCGGGAGAAGGAATATGATGAGATTTCGGGGAGGGTTGTCGATGTTGATAAGACATTATTGGATGTAGAAGCTTTGGATGATGATGAGGAGGATGATGAAACCATGGGAGCATCTAAGACAGGGAGGGACAAGAAAAGAGAAAAACAGAAAGACTTTGGTAAAATGTCAGACCGCAAAGTCAAGATTGCAAATCTCACTTACTCAACAACTGCAGCCACCATCGCACGAACCTGTGGCAAATACGGTCCTGTGATGGACGTGAATATTATATTGGATGATAATCGTCAATCTACTGGTAGAGCTTATGTAGTTTTTGAAGATCACGAAAGTGCAGTGGAATGTGCCAATAAAATGAATGAGCAAACTTTGGAGGGGCGTGTTGTTCGAGTTTCGGTATCATCGTCTTCCTCGTCTGGAAGGAAAAGTATGGATGCTTCATCTGGCTTGCCCGGAAGCAGTATGAAACGAAAAGACACAAGGTATTGGGATCGTGACATATCTACAAAGTGCCACCAGTGTGGAGAGGTGGGGCATATTGCAGTCAATTGTCCAAATGAAGAAAAGCTGAGGCCGTGCGCATTATGTGCTCAATTAGGTCACGAGATGTGGACATGTCCGATGAAGTGCGTCTGCTTCAATTGCGGTGTTCCTGGCCATCAGAGTCGTGATTGTCCTCACCGCAGAGGTCTCCCGAATCGTATCATTTGCACTGTGTGCTATCAAAATGGCCATCACCGATTCGATTGCAGAGAGAGACCATGGAACGCCCCGTCCAAGAATGCAATTTGCATGCAGTGCGGACAAGAGGGTCATTTCATGTGTTCTGAAATGCGGTGGTTCTTCGGATTGAGGGGCGTGACTTGCTTCAACTGTGGAGGTAATCATTTGGGTGAACGCTGCAGAAGAGCAAACTCTGAGACTTGTTCCAAGAATGCAGACGTTGGAAGACAGGAAATTGAAATGGCCGGAAGCATGGCTCTCAGCGACCAACTGTCCAATCAAAGATCGAGCAGAGAAAGTCGTGATAGTCGAGAACCGCGAAATGGCAATGGACGTGCAAAGAGTCTTCCCCCTTCACGGCAACGTCGTTAATCAAAATAAAGAGGTTTTACATCATTGCATTACGTAGTCTTTACCTCAAAAGCAGAGGAAAGGATCTTCTCCATCAAACTCTGGCGGTGTCGTATCATCTACACAACCTGGTGGGTAGCTATCAAAATTGGACGTGTCTGTTGAGTCTTTTATGCAGGGAATTATTGGAGCTGATAATTGTTTCGCGAGTAGAGCATCAAAGTCCATATTGTCGAAAAATCTGGAACTTCTTATGTCAGCGCTTCCTGATTTCAGGCAGCCCAGTCTCCGTGTGAGATCTGCTGTTAGAAGCTTCTTTGTGAGCTGTTTGGCAGTCTTGTCAAAGTTTCTGGTAAATCTAATTGTTCCTGATAACACCTGTTGATAAATTCTAATAGGATCGTCGTCTTCGGCTATGAAGGGAGGTTCGCCTGCAATCATTTCGTAGATAAGGATTCCCAGCGTCCACCAATCCACTCCTTTCCCATGACCTTTGTTGAGTAAAACCTCTGGAGCAATATATTCGGGTGTACCACAAAGCGTAAACGTCTTGTAGGTTACTATCTTTGAAAAGCCAAAGTCAGTGATTTTCAAGTAGCCGTCTCTGTGATGCAAAAGCAGTGATGAGTTGATGCACAGGCTATAATGGAAAAGACGCATGTGCATATGTCCACGACTCTTACCTTTCGAGCAAAAGATTCTCAGGTTTCAAATCTCGATAGAGGATGCTCTGGCGTGTGAAGCATGTGAGTAAAGATGCGCTGCGATATAGAGTCGGAGAATGAGAGCAGACGTGAAAAGTATAACTACTCACCTTGCTGTGTAGATATTCAAAGATACAGACCACACATCCTGCGTAGAACTTTGCCGAGGAAACGGGGAACTTGACAGCATTGCGAAGATGTGAAAAGAATTCTCCTCCAAGGACGCACTCAATGACCATGTCTACAAAATTGCAGAAAATAGAAGGAGAGCAGAGTTAGGCAAATTCATTCATACCTTGCAATGAAAAGCAGCAGCAGTACCAGCACTCACAGATATAAGATGGATCCTGAAATGTGGCAGCCATGTGAACAATGAAAGGGTGTTCATCTTTTGATATTATCGAAAGGATCTCCTTTTCTGATACGATATGTTCCACTTGTCTATATTTAATGATATCCGACTTTCTCAGCATCTTTATTGCATAGTATTGGCCTGTACGTGAGTGTGATGCAAACTTTGTTTGACAAACAAGTGTGGTGAGAATCATAAGATTCGACTCAATTTCAGAATCAAAGTGTGTCGCAACTCACTCTAACCCGGCCGAAAGAACCTGTACCCAGGGTCACTCCAACATTAAAGTCGGTGATTGATTCGCACTCTAATGGGGGCATTTTGTTGTATCGGTTCGTACTCGTTCTTTACATTCACATCGATCGTTTCATGCTCAGGAGTTCATCTTCGTAAAGAGAAAGGATTGGGAGAGAAGTCAACATTTTTTGGCGCGAAGTACCATATCCATCTTCGATATCTTTACTTCGCTAATCTTGGTGACACTTGCAAGCAATGGCATCAAAAGTACTTGTGGTAGGTTCCGGTGTCATTGGCTTACGCACTGCTCTGGAGCTTCTTCGGAAAAATGTTCGTGTATGCTTGATTTCACCTAAAGTTCCTACAAACGTTTCCACAACATCGATGGGGGCTGGTGGACTGTGGATGCCGTTTCATTGCGACGATACAAGGGTAGATGGATGGGCAGTAAGTACGCTTGATGAGCTCGCCAAACAGCATGCTAGTTCGGACCGAAATGTGGAAGTGGTTCCAAAGGTTTCCTTCAAGAGGCAACTCATGGAACCGCCCACTTGGAGCAAGAGCAGCTTTCTGCAATTCCAGCAGCTGGATGTTCATAGTCTCTACAAATATGCATCCCAAAACAACATTCGTTTGCCACGAAGAGAGACAATTGAAAATGCAGGGTACACGCATGCGTGGCTGTTTCATCCTCCAATTGTGGATGCCCCGAATGCTTTGGATGCGATGCTGCAAGAGATAACGATGCACAAGCATGCAAATTTCATCGACGTTGAAACAAACAAGTATTTCAAGACAATGAACGAAATCGTGACAGAGGCCAGGGCGCTAGGTTGTGATGGGGTTGTGAATTGCACAGGTTTAGGATCCAGGGCTCTCTGTCTCGATGAAGCATTAGTTGGAGCCCGAGGGGTGCTGCTGCATTACGATCGATACAATCCATCACTGTGGAGAGAGGCATCGAAAGATGATACTCATTTGAAGGATTCTGCTGTGACTATAGAGGAAAAACCTTTTGGATCTGAAACGACTCCATGCTATTTGATACCCAGAGGTGACTTACTGGTAGTTGGAGGAACTTATCTGGTTGGTGATGAAGAAGAATGCGTGAGAGAATCTGAGAGGGAAATGCTACTTAGAAATGCACAAACCCTGGGTATAGACACAGCAAATATTGATCCAGTTGGCGAGTGGGTTGGATTCCGACCTTATCGAAGTTCCGTAAGATTGGAAATAGACAATGATTTGACACAAAGTGGAATGAGAGTGGTGCACAATTATGGATTTGGAGGATCAGGTTGGACTGTATTTGTTGGCGCTGCTAAAGAAGCAGCGTCACTCATAACGAGAACATGAATCATCAAAAAATTGAAAACATTAACAAAGAACAGGCACGATCTAATCCATCAAAACTATTTACGGTGTGTATGGTTATTAATCTCATTTCACCTGAACTGCTGTTGGCCTCCCATCATTCCATTCATCCCACTCATTTGTTGGCCTCCCATTTGTTGGCCACCCATCTGGTTCATGTTCATTCCGCCCATTCCTTGCATGTTGTTCGCGTTACCTTGCATGCCCATTCCTTGCATATTGTTTGTGTTTCCTTGCATGCCCATTCCTTGCATATTGTTTGTGTTACCTGGCATGCCCATACCTCCCATTCCTTGCCCTTGCATTCCACCCATCATCTTCTGTCCTCCCATCATCTGGGGGCTCATTTGCTGCATTCCCATTTGGTTGCCTTGCATACCTCCCATCATATTAGTATTACCACCCATCATGTTCATTCCTGCATTAGGTTGCATTTGCGGGTTCATTGGTTGTCCCATCCTTTGTTGTGCTTGTGCCTGCTGGTTATTAGTGATCAACTGACCAAACACTTCTCCGATATCACCTGTTTGTCCAACTCCCATGACAGGTTGACTATTGTTTTGTTGTTGGAATCCATACTGTTGAGGAGCTGCGAAATTGGATGTCTCTTTCTTGACTTCCTTCTTTGTATTTTTGGACAAACCATCAAGCGAAATGAGTTTGCTCAATGGATCTGAAGATGTTACATTCGACTTGGCAGAAGAAGGCTCAGCACCTGCAAAATCACCAAAGTCATCGTCGTCTCCAGAAGCTGTTGGTACCGGCATGGTGGCAGCAGGTGTAGCAGATTGAAAGTTCATGTTACCAAAGGCATCATTCATTGTGTTCATGTTGTTGCCGACGGGCGCAGGTGGTTGTGACGGAGCAGCTCCAAACGCATCAAAAGACGCCTGCTGAGGAGCAGGTGCTGATCCAAATGCATCAAATTGTACAGCCGATGAAGGGGCAATTTGTTGAAAGTCTCCAAAGTCATCACTAGCTGCCGGAGGTGCTGCAACTGCAGCTGGTGCTGGTGCGCCGGCAGATTGGAATGCGTCAAATGAATTGTCAGCTTGGGCAGGAGTGCTAGTGGGTACGTCATCAAAGCCAAATAGATCAACTTCTGGTGCTGCGGGAGCAGGGGCAACAGCTACCGTCTTCTTCTCCTTCTTTTTTGACTTTTTCACCTTCGATGATCCGGACTTGGATGACTTCCTCGTCGGTACTGCATCACTCGTCCTCGAAGTACCACTATCGACACCCCCTTCACCATATCTTCCAGCATATCCACGATCAGACGAATCTCTCCCAGATGACGCTGCACCAATGCCACTTTCACCATAACCCGCGCTTTTAGAATTCCAGCCAGCATCGCTATTTCCATACCCAGCGTATTTGGAACTTCCACCGCCTCCACCTCCGCCGCCACCACCACCACTACTGCTATTTGTCATGGATCGTCCCGCAAACTTCTCCCTCAGCTGACGTGCCTTCGTCCTCTCCTCACGAATACGCTCGTCATCCCCAAGTATGTCGGTAATCTGCTTCGCCTTCTCACGAACTCCCTGTCCGCGATCAACGGTCCCTTCGTAATAGTTAAATCTATCCATACTACGAAGGAGGTGGGAGTGATTACGTGCATCGTCAACACAGCGTTCCGACCCATTTTTGACCAAATGTTCGAGAAGGGTGAGTCCTTTGAAGATAACACGCCATGCTGCTGGACGGGGAGTTTCGATGGCTTCCCACATTAGTTTGGTGACGATGAGGACTGTATTAATTGATTAATATAATATTTAGGAGTGAATGAAGAGAAAAGTGAGAATAAATTCATGCACATCCACATCCATAAATTCAAAAACAGTGAAAAGATAAAGCAAATAAATTCATATTCGCTAATTCCACTTACATCTTTCGTAATCAAATGTATCCTGAGCAATCTCATTCATAAGAGTGCTCGAAGCGCCCCAATTTTTATGAGAGAGGACCTCATACACGCGTACCTCTACATCATTTTTCGGTTTTACTTGGTTGAAACTGTGAAATTGTAGCGTTGCGTTACAAGATGAATGTAGGTAAAGTCAGTGCACGGATTCAATGTGATAATATTCTTGAGATACAATATCCTGAGATGAAAAATAAATTAGATCGGCCACTGTGCCACAACTGTTCACCCATATCCACAACAGTTTTTCTTCACTTACGCATCTTCAGCAAGATTCCTAACCTTGTCTATGTTGAGATCTTTAACAAAATTTCCTACTAAGTCCATCGTCTATTGTCTTTTAAGGCGTGCGTTCGCCTGCTTTGATAAGCTTACTGGAGATAAATGCCAACGCCAACGTCGAATCACGATCCAACAAAATCTTGCTTCATCTTATTATGGCGAGTTCAGAGAGACGAAGGTAGTAAAAGAAGAGAGAGTGGTAGATACTTCAGTAAAGGAGCTCCTACCGCCACCGCAAGCAAGCAATCGCGATGACGATGTTGCCGAACAGAGATAGGAGTGCTGAGTGCTGAGAAGAAGAAGTAGCAGATAGCAGCAAGGGCATAAAACCCACAACATGTCTGGATGGTCACGTGTAGCCAGCGGGCTCGGCCGGGTAGCATCATCCGGAGCAAATCGTATCTCACACGGCATCTTGTCCAATGATCCACAATCTGCTCTATCTCGTGCATCGAGACACTTGCCTGAGTTGGCAGAGTCGATTCTCGTCAAGTCTGGTGGTACTGCTGTTGTACAGCAGCATTCCTATGTAGATAGGCAACAATCATCTGACGATATCGCGAACAACGAATTTAGGAGTGCATCTCATGATGCCATCACAGTTACAAAAGATAATAGAGCATCTGGTGCTGACGCATTAGAAAGTCAACCACAACTGATAAAACAATCTGCAATAACGCAATCTGCATCCCTGCATGAATCTACAAATGATATTCCAAATGATAAAAGTCAGAAGAACAACACTGTGGAAGAACAAATAGCAAACTACGACGAAGAAGATCAAAATCAACATTTACCCGAGGGAAGTGCCGTTCCATCCACACGCATATCTAGAGCATTTGGATTTGCTTCTCTCGGTGCAGGATTGGCCCTTGGAACAGCTGCTGAATTTGCTCGACGAACATTGGGAGGATCATCTTCTAACAATAATGGCAATCTCGTCCTATCCAACGATGCCAACGCACAGCGTCTTTCGGACTCTTTGAGACGAATGCGTGGAGCGGCCATGAAACTAGGACAAATGCTGAGTATTCAAGATGAAAGTATTGCTCCTCCGGCACTAACCAATGCTCTAGCGCAGGTAAGGAAGGGAGCCGAAGCAATGCCAACTCATCAATTGATGCAGCAATTAAATGATCAATGGGGTGATCAAGATGAATGGAAAGATCGAATAGATGTTGAAGAACGACCATTTGCAGCGGCTTCCATTGGTCAGGTACATCGCGGTACATTGTTAACGACTGATGATCAAAAGAAAGTAGCTGTCAAGGTGCAATATCCAGGTGTGGCAAATTCAATCGAGTCAGATCTATCTAACTTATCAATGCTTGTCAAGGCAAGTGGATTGTCACCACCCGGGTTGTTCCTTGACAATGTCATTCGAGTAGGTAGAGAAGAACTCAAAGTAGAATGCGACTATAGACGTGAGGCTGTGAACTACCATCGATTCCAGCAGCTTATTTCATCCGATCCAGGACTTGTGGCAGATAGATTTGTTGTGCCCGGTGTGATTGAAGAGTTTAGCACAGATAGGATTCTAGTGACGGAATATGTCCGAGGAGGAACAATCGACAAAGTAATTGACCTTGATCAAGATGAACGCAACCGTATTGGGAAAGCAATATTGCGTCTCACGATGCTTGAATTATTCGTGTGGAGGTTCATGCAGACCGATCCTAACTGGGGCAATTTCCTCTATGACGTACGAACGAGGACAACTTATCTGATAGACTTTGGTGCAGCACGTGATTACGATGAGGAATTTGTACGTGGATACCTGAACATTGTCAAGGCAAATGCTGATCAAGACGAAAAGGCTCTTTTTGATGAATCAATCCGCATGGGATTTTTGACAGGCGAGGAGAATTCCATTATGTTGGAAGCTCACAAGATGTCAGGGTATTGTTTGGGAGAACCATTTCAGAGTTATGAACCATACAACTTCAAGGAATCAAGAATCACTTCTAGAATATCAGAGCATGGTGCAGTGTTCTTGAAACATAGACTGACTCCACCACCAGAGGAGGTTTACACTCTTCATCGGAAGCTGGCTGGTGCTTACAACTTGTGTATCAAAATAGGTGCCATCATTTCTTGTCGAGATTTGCTTGATGAAGTTATCGAGCACGTTGAGTTGAAAGATAGATCTTAATAATAACAAAGCCATTGGTGTTGTTTCTTGCTGACCTCACAGGCAGTGCTTTTCTGGTTCCCTCCACACGGCTGAGGTGTCCCCCTTCTCTAGCCTCTAGCTTCCTTTGTGGTGATTGATTTTTGATTTTGTAGCTGGCAACGCATCCAACCAGAGCAGAGTGCAGTGAGCAGTAGTGGATTGTGCAGTGGATTAGGTGGATTGGCTTAGTGCTGCAGCAGTTGCAGGGGAGCAATCGCGTAATTAGACCAAACGAACCGATTGATAACAATAAAATGAGTGCTGTTGCGCAAGAGGATACCTCCAAGATTCCTTCAGCCAAGGAGGAGGATGGTGAAGACAATCTACTTCTGAGCCACGTGGTCCCTCCATCTCATATTTTATCTGACGGTCGCTTCGTGCGTCTTCCTCCCCCAACTGCGCATGAGCACTCTGCATTTTTTGAACGAGCTGTTGCAGCACAGCGTCTCATTTCTGGTGATGACGATGAGGTGGGGAAGAAAAGATCGAAACGACGACAAAGTAGTGATGATGACAACATAGACAATCCCTCAGGAAAGGATGGGGCGAAGAAGGCAAAGAAGGCGGACGCTGCGTTTATTCACCCTCTTGCTATAGCGTCTGCAAGATTGCGTGCAAAGGGATCTGATGAGCTAAGTAAAGCAATCAACTTGGGCGGTCTCGTGATGGGTGGAGAATACTTTGGTTTGACCAACGTTGTGAATCAACGAGTGAATAATAGCAATACTTCATCAGGTGCGGGGGGTGAAACTAGGAAGGATGGGAGTGTGAAAGATTCCTCTGGTGCTGCTGCAGTAGATGGGTTAGTTGATGAATCTATCCAACTTGATCAACGGCTGCGTTCAAATTATGTGTTACAACAAAGACAATCTCAATATGACAGTGCGGTTACAGTTTTGAGTAGACACGAACGGCGGCTTTCCGCTTCATTATCTGTGCGACGCATTCTTGATGCTAGACTGAGGGCACTGCGGAAACGATGGCGTCTTGTGGCGCCTGAGCATGGTACCAGAACAGTTGGGCCTGTGCGTCCGAGAGAAGTAGTGGCGGTAGATGTGGAAGTGTATGATCGTGACCGGTTAGGCGGAGGAAACCGAGCAGTAGATGATCCAACAGCACAGGCACTTAGCCAACTTGGTCGCATCGCAAGACGCGTTCCTCGCTTTGCCACAATGGAATTAGACGACGATTACGATGTCACTGATAATATCAAATCTCTTCGAAGTGACATTGGAGATGTACTTTGTCATCTAAAAAGAGAAGACGATGAAGATAATAACACATCATCAGCCATGGAAGTGGAAACTGCCGATAAAGGGAAAGAAAATGGAGGAGTGTGTATGACCAAGGCAGAACCTTTTGCAATTGCTGACCCAACACTTGGTAAAATTGATGTCGACTTCGACCCAGATAAAGTTCCATTGCTCACGCTATCGTTGGAGATCGAAAAATCGTCAACAGGATTCGTGCAGCGTGCCTCTTTGTCATCGTCATTTTTGAAGTCCAACGTTCAATCAGGTGATAGTGTACACCTTCATCCGGATGAACGTGTCATAGAAGCTCTTCAGCACTCGTTATTCTGCGCATCTCTCTTCGAGTCGATGAGAGCTGAAATTATACCGCCTTCTGCAGGTCTAGTTGGCACCCCTGTATCGTCACAAAAACATCAGAAGCCAGTTGCCTGGTTATCAAGTGAAATGGAGGAATCATTTTTGCCTTCGATATCTGAGATGGTAGGGCAGGAAACGATGCGAAGTGGGGAGACTCTACTGCTCTCTGTAATTCATTGCCATGAAGGAGAGGTGAAAGTTCAGCTGGACGATGAATATTCTCTTACTGTGAAACTAATAGAAGCTGGCACGGCCTCTGCCGCAGCAAACAATGATAGCGGAACAAATGGGGAACAGAACGGAAAATTGAATGGGGCTGACAGTGGTTCTCAGAGTACTAATCAACTCAAAACCCTCTGTAGAACGCTCTTACTCCACTCCCAATCTTTATATCATGACCACTGTATAAAAACAAGGGCGCAGCAGTCGACGACTGAAGTGAAAACAGAAAACAAACTTGCCCCTGGCTTGACAAGAAAGAAAACAGCAACATCGCCTTCACCTCACATTTTGCAAAGTTGTGTGGGACTAGGATGTAAGCTCATCTTTGAAAGAAAAGTACGAATGGTACTTAACGTGAGTTCCGAAATATTCGAATTGGAGTGTGTATATTTGTCGTTGTATATTTCATGTGTTTCCTTATGATAAAGTGTTTCACTTTTTAACAGCGTATATCTGACTGGCTTGCTCAAGACGTGAAGTGCGAAGAAAGAGTTGAGGTTGAATGGCTCCCTACAACTGTCTTTGGTACTCATTCATGCTTTGTCATACTTTTCCGTCGTCTGTGTCTTGATGTCAGGGTAGATGCCGACGAAGTTCGGGTCACACAAACATCTGAAAATGGGGAGTTCAAAAGTGTCAAGTTTGAGTCCGACTTCGAGCTGGAATACTTTCTGAAGAAACATATGAGTATTCAACTGAGAAAAAGGTGATTTTGTTTAAATTGCAAGTAACTCAACATTGCAAGTATAACACAAAGCTATTAACAGAATAAAAGAAACAAATACAGGTTTTGACTCACTTCAATATCATAATCGAAATTGACGCGAAAAATAACCAAACCAATATGTAGTAAGAAGGTGAGAGCAACTGTAAATATTTCATCCATACTATTGTACAGTCGCGATCGTCGGTGCCTGATCTGATGAGGTTCCATGAGAAGACGATATACAACATAGAGGTTAAACTGTCAACAAAGGTGAAGGGCGAACTGCCAGGTGGTCTCATCAGTTCACCTACGATGTTGTAGCGACGCCGATACGACCAACAAATACTTGAACCGTGAAAAAGATTCTTCTATACTAACACGGCCAACTATCATAAGTCACTTAAAGCACTCGATTGCCATATTCACAGCGTTATATATGATATGGTCATAAAGTATCGCTGGAGACGTCCCAAATTGGGCCTCATCAGGTCACCTACGACGTTGTAGCGACGCCGATACGTCCAACAAATACTTGAGCCGTGCAAAAGACGCTTCTATACTATCAAGGCCA
>Ga0209652_1003241_pt1 | contig 12093 bp, 8 predicted proteins | sample SaaInl74LU_5_DNA_FD_184641 | JGI IMG/M metagenome (GOLD analysis project Ga0209652, IMG submission 184641) | Marine microbial communities from expanding oxygen minimum zones in the Saanich Inlet - ESP_74LU_5_DNA (SPAdes) (version 2) | ecosystem: Environmental > Aquatic > Marine > Intertidal zone ...
TCGAGGATCGAGGCGCTTGTCGAAATGGTTTTCCATGTAGCCCATTTTTCCATGCATCCCTTTCGCCAACCACTCTTCTAATCGCGGTGCTTCATCACTTAAAAATTCAGCCTTTGAAATGCCGCAAGCCATAAAGCCCAAATCTGCAGCCCAAGCTTTAATTTTTTTGCTTTTATCTGAAGGCGAATCAATCATCTAAAACAGGGTATTTCCCGACATTCCAGGTAATTTACCGAGGTGCTTGTATGCCGCTTCGGTAACTTGCCTTCCGCGAGGCGTTCTTACCATAAAGCCCTCTTGAATAAGGAAAGGTTCATACACCTCTTCAATGGTTCCAGGTTGCTCTCCTACGGCCGTAGCAACCGTATTCAAACCTACTGGTCCGCCCTTGAACTTATCAATAATGGTTAATAGAATTTTGTTGTCCATCTCATCCAATCCGTGTTGATCAACGTTTAGGGCGTTGAGGGCGTAATTGGTGATTTTGATGTCGATGATTCCCTCTCCCTTTATTTGAGCGAAATCCCTAACTCGGCGTAAAAGTGCGTTTGCAATTCGAGGTGTTCCTCTGCTTCGCGAAGCGATTTCATAACTGGCCGCTTCATCGATCGGAATGTTGAGGATTCCTGCGCTTCGTTCTATGATGTAGGTGAGCGTTTTGGCGTCGTAGTACTTCAATCGTGAATTGATCCCAAAACGAGCCCTCAATGGCGCTGTAAGGAGTCCTGAACGGGTAGTTGCGCCTACTAGGGTGAAGGGGTTCAGTGTTATCTGAACCGTTCGAGCGTTCGGACCAGCATCAATCACCAAGTCGATGCGATAATCCTCCATTGCCGAGTAGAGGTATTCTTCCACTACAGGCGATAAGCGGTGGATTTCATCAATAAATAAAACATCATTTTCATCGAGGTTGGTTAAGAGTCCGGCCAAATCTCCTGGCTTATCCAAAACCGGACCTGAAGTGGTTTTAATGCCCACATTCATTTCATTGGCGATGATATTTGCTAAAGTGGTTTTACCAAGACCCGGAGGTCCGTGAAGCAACACGTGATCAAGCGCTTCACCTCTTTGCTTAGCTGCCGCAACGAAGATAAGCAGGTTTTCTAGTACATCTTTCTGACCAGTAAAATCGTCGAAGGACGATGGTCTCAAAACGCGTTCTAGGTCGCCGTCTGATGCTTGACCTGCCTCTTCTCGATAATCGAATTCCTCTTCCATTGTTCTCTCTTCTGCTTGATGTCTTTAATCTATCGATTCAATATCCCTTTTCAACTTACCCAATTTAACTCTGAAGCGAAGACCCCAAGTTGGTGCTGTAAATTGTTTGTCAATGTCTCTATTGTTGATGAGCATTAACCTAAGGCCAATCTGACCTCCTATCGCAAAATAATCTAAAAAACTATACTCAATGGCCATGGAAGGTTCATAAAGCAATACAATGCCCCGATTGCTGTTCTCACCTGTTTGATTTTGAAGCCACGACACGCCAGCTCCCAATTGCACCGGTAAAATGATTCTCCAATCTTCTTCATGATGGAAAGCATATTCAAAATAAGCGCTTCCGTAGAACATTCTAACATCTGCCGTACCAAGAAAGCCTGTATCATTTCGAACTACGCTTTCAATTCCTCTTGCCATGAAATGAACGCCGCCTCCGTAAGCTAAACGATCTGAGTGGTTTCTACCCAGCTTTAGTCCGAAAGTTCGAATAGGTTTCCCTGTAATAAAGGTATTTTGAGTTTGCAGTTTTACCTGCCAAGTAGCTGGCTGATCTAAAGCCCAGATGATAGAATCAGATAAGCTGGGTGGTTGAGACCGCAAGCTACTGTTCAATGCACAAAAAAGAAGGAGCAAAAAAAATGTCCGTATCATACTCGAGGTAAAGATACGGACATTGAAATCGATTTTCAGAAGTTCTAGTGATCCTCTTCTCCAGCTTTTAATGGAACTGTTTGAGGAACGAAGTCTTCTTCGTAGTTCGGGTTGCTGTAGTCATATGCCCAACGGTGTACTTCTGGAAGTGCTCCAGGCCAATTTCCGTGAACATGTTCTACAGGTGTAGTCCATTCCAATGTGTTTGCTTGCCATGGATTCTGTGAAGCTTCTTGACCTCTAAAGATGCTGAAGAAGAAGTTAAACAAGAAAATCAATTGGCTGATAGCACCTACAATTGCGAAAACAGAAATGATTGGTTGAAGGTCCATCACCCAGTCTAAGAATTCGAATTGAGAATACTCATAGTAACGACGCGGTGCACCTGCCATACCAACGAAGTGCATTGGGAAGAAGGTACCAAAACCACATACTAATGTTAACCAGAAGTGGGCAAAACCAAGTTTTGTATTCAACATTCTACCAAACATTTTTGGGAACCAGTGGTACACACCCGCTAGCATTCCGAAGATAGCCGACAATCCCATTACGATGTGGAAGTGAGCAACTACGAAATAGGTATCATGTACGTTCACATCCAAGGCAGAATCTGCAAGGATAATCCCTGTAAGACCACCCGTTACGAATGTAGAAACAAGACCAATACTGAAGAGCATTGCTGGCGTTAATCTGATGTTACCTTTCCACAGCGTAGTGATGTAGTTAAAGGCCTTCACCGCCGAAGGAATTGCAATCAACAAGGTTGTAAATACGAATACTGAACCTAAGAATGGGTTCATCCCTGTAACAAACATGTGGTGACCCCAAACGATGAACGAAAGGAAACCAATAGCGAGGATAGAACCAATCATCGCACGGTAACCAAAGATTGGCTTACGTGAGTTGGTTGAAATGATCTCAGAGCTGATTCCAAGAGCAGGAAGAAGTACGATATACACCTCCGGGTGACCTAAGAACCAGAACAAGTGTTGGTAAAGGATTGGAGAACCACCAGTTACGTCAAGCGCTTCACCAGCAATGTGGATGTCGCTCAAGTAAAATGCAGTACCCATTGAACGGTCCATGATCAACAATACAACCGCCGATACGAGAACTGGGAAAGAAAGTACACCCAAAATTGCTGTTACCAAAAACGCCCAAATGGTCAATGGTAAGCGGGTCATTTTCATCCCTTTCGTTCTAAGGTTAATGATGGTAACGATGTAGTTCAAACCACCAAGAAGTGAAGACGCTACGAAAAGCACCATAGAAATCAACCAAAGTGTCATCCCCATTCCAGAACCTGGCATTGCTTGAGGTAAGGCAGATAAAGGAGGATAGACCGTCCAACCACCTGATGCAGCACCACCTTCTACGAATAATGAGCTAATCATGATCACAGAAGAAGCCAAGAACATCCAATAAGACAACATGTTCAAGAAGCCTGAGGCCATATCACGCGCTCCAATTTGCAATGGAATAAGTAAGTTCGAGAACGTACCAGACAGACCACCTGTAAGTACAAAGAAAACCATGATCGTACCGTGAATGGTTACCAATGCCAAGTAGGCATTTCGATCAAGAACACCGTCAGGAGCCCATTTTCCTAAAAAGGTTTCAAGGATACTGAAGGATTGTCCTGGCCATCCCAATTGAAGTCGGAAAAATACCGACAACATTACCGCAACAATTCCCATAAAAACTGCTGTGATAAGGAATTGCTTCGAGATCATCTTGTGATCATGTGAGAAGATATACTTCGAAACAAAACTTTCTTCGTGGTGTGCGTTAGCTGCCATGTTTATTTACTAATTAAGTTCTTTCTTAGTTAATTGAAGCGGTTGGTTCACCTTCAACAACTGGTGCTGCTGGTACTTCAGGAGCTGCCTCCTCTTTTACCTCTTCAACAAAAAATGTTTTCTGTTCGTTGAGCCAGTTATCGTAATCTTCTTGAGATTCTACGATGACTTTCATTTGCATATTGAAGTGTGCACTTCCGCAAACTTTGTTGCACAACAGTACATAATCAAACTCCGGATTATCCATAATTGTTCTCATGCTATCCGTCGTAATGGTAGGAGTCATCTTAAAACGGGTAGGAACACCAGGAACGCAGTTCATCTGTGCACGGAAATGGGGCATGTAAGCTGAGTGAATTACGTCTCTAGAACGGAATACGAATTCAACTTCTTTACCAATTGGCAAGTGAAACTCCCCTTTTACAATTTTATCATCTTTACCAGCTTCCCAAGCAGACAAGCTCTGTGCATCACTAAAATCGAAATCCTCGATGTCAAGAACACGTTGTTTGTGACGCTTCAATCTGTACAATTTGTCTTTTTTCGCTTCCAGAGCCGTTTCGCTTAAAACGCTTACCAAGTCAGAAGTCAACATTTCATCAATCTTCGCGATTTCAGCTAATAGTTGTTCTTCAGACATTCCGTGGTGTGTATGCTCATCAGCGTGAGCTTCATCGCCTTCGGCGTGTTCTGCATGACCATGTCCACCATGATTCTTCAAGTTCTTCAACTCCTTCTCGTACTTTGCTTTTTGAGAAAGAAGAACTCCACGCTCATAGCGTACTTCGTTATCCAACTTCTCAATAGACGCGTCTAATTCAGCAAGGCTCTCAGCAATACCTTCATTAGTAACGATACCGAGCGGGTTGTTGCTTGTGATTAAGTTGTAGTTAGACAAACCGAACTCAGCATTTGAACCTGGGTAACGAGCTGTCCAGTCAAACTGCTTTGAATAGATTTCAATAACCATTGCTTCATCGCTAGCCTCTCCAGTCATATCGTTCCATGTTCTTAGTCCGAAAATAATTAGGCCTGCCAAAACAATCGAAGGAATAACGGTCCAAATCATTTCCAGCTTATTGTCGTGTGGAAAGAACTTCGCTTTTCTGTCTTTTTTGTAGTAATACTTTGCAGCAAAAACAAAGAGTAAAGTATTAACTAGGAAGAACACAACAGTAATGATGATGATATTAATGTTCATTAAAGAATCCACACCTACACCGTGCTCTGAGGCAGAGACGGGAAGATAATCGCCGTAAGCCACGTATAAATAGGCCACAGAAGCATAGAATACCAGCATGAAGACGATGAAAAGTGAAGCATTAAGGCGGTGATCTGCATGTGAGATATCTTCCTCACGTCTCTTTCTCAATTTAGCAGATAGTTCATACACACGAGCCAATTGTGCTAATGCGACGATACCTACAACAACTACGAGCAGAATTAGAAGTTTCATATAACTTGAATTATCGTTCTTTCTTTATTAATGGTGTAGTTCTTTACTTTCTTCCAAGTAAGGATGATTTTTAGGCATCAATGGGGCTTTGCTCAATGCATTCAATGTTGAATAAAGGAACAAACCAAAGAATCCAAGGAACATTCCCAAATCAAAGATACCAAACGAAACGTGGTCGTGCATCGTTCCAGGAATAACCAACAAGTACGTGTCCACAAAGTGACCAATGAAAATGAGGAACGCAACCGGCACAATAAAGCCTAGGTTTCGTTTAGCATCTCTAGCCATCAACATATAGAATGGTACCGCAAAATTAATGGCGAATGTCAAGAAGAAAGGCGTGCTGTATTTATCAGAGAAAATACGTTGAGTGTAGTACGTCACCTCTTCTGGAATATCCGAATACCAAATCAACAAGAATTGGCTGAACCAGAGGTAGCTCCAAAGCATTGAGATGGCAAACATCCACTTACTCATGTCGTGAATGTGTGAATCATTTACTGTTGTGAAGTGACCTTTTTTCTTGAGCCACAACACCAAGATTAGTGCAAAGATCATTGCGCTCACCCACATTCCAGAGAACACATACCATCCGAAGAGTGTAGAGAACCAGTGGGTATCGATTGACATTACCCAATCCCAAGTTAATGTAGAAGAGAATACAGCGAAGAACACCAAGAAGAGTGCGGATCTTTTGTATTGTTTCTTGTGCAATTCTACACCTCCAACTTCATCTTCTTTCAAAGACCACTTTCTAAAGAGTGCTGCGAAAATGAGGAAGGTAGCGATATACACGATGCTTCTGATTGTCCAGAAACTTGGGTTCAAAAACGCTTCTTTGTTTGCAATAATTTTATCGTACGAAGGATTTAGCACTGCTCCTGCCTCCATGGTATCGGTATAACTTACTTCACCGTCTGCTCCTTCAATCATGTATTCATGATAAAGGGTGTGGTCCATCCAGTGGTAAAGGTGATGTTGGTGAAGTAAACCTCCAACAATGACAATACCGATAAGCACTGAACCAATTGGCAAAAATTTAAACATTGCCTCATAGATTCTTTTCAATTGTGCCGACCATCCAACTTCTGCCGCGTATTGCAGAGCATAGAAGAACAAGGCTCCTAAACCAATCGAGAAGAAGAAGAATCCGTTCACCAAAAAGTTCGCCCACCAGTGTTGATGATGTTCTGATTGATCCGTGATGAATCCCAGGATGATAGATACCAAACCTACTGCCATGAGCACGTAAGAGAGGGTTTTTGCTTTACCTGTGAATTTAAATTCCATCGTAATGTGTTCTACTGTTCGTTACTAATATCTTATTGAGGCTGATCTTGTGCTGCTTCATCGCTAGATGCTGCTGCGGTCAATACATTACCATTTGCATCGAACTCTGGCATTTCACCACCATTCTGCAATACTTTAACGTATTCAATTACTTGCCAGCGTTCTTTCTGAGTCATTTGAGATGCGTGTGATCCCATCAAACCTTTACCGTATTGGAGGGTGTGATAAATGTTTCCAACCGGCAAATCTTTCAATTTACCAGTGTAAGAAGGAATACCTTTAATTAGCCCGTTTCTAGAAATCGCTCCATCTCCTTCACCTTTTTCACCGTGACAGTGAGTGCACATGATTTGGTAGATTTCCATTCCTGCTTCGATGTTTTCCTGATTCGTCGCCAATGGACTTGTCAAGTTAGCACCAGCAGCTGCGTAACCTTCATCTGTGTTCGGGTAAGCGTAAGGCATGTTAAAATCTCCTGATTTCACTTGAGCGATAGTTCCTTCAACCGGTTTTCTAGCGCTAATCGTGTTTCGTTGAGATTTTGCTACTTCCTCTGTTTTGTAGTAAGGGTCTTCACCATAATCCACATAAGCTTCTACAGCAGGAGAGCGATACATGTCTGGCATGTATTCTAGACCTGGGCTATTGGGATCAGTAACGCAAGAACCGAGTCCTACGATCATGATGAGCAAAAGTGAGCTGAGTGTATATCTAGTCATTTGCTTGAGTCTTATTGGTAATCTTTTACGCTGATTTCCACGATACCTGAGTCTTTCAACATTGTTTCAAGATCTTCAGCTGAGTGATCGTGGTTTTGATCTGTTGTTACTTCCATCACAAACATGTTATCTGTTGTGCGTGGATCTGGATTAGATGCTGGCATTCCAGGAAGTGTTTTGTTTCTGATGAAGTAAGTGATGGCCATACCGTGGGCTGCACAAAGTACGCTGAACTCAAAGGTAATTGGCACGAATGCCGGTAAGTTCTGTAGCAAGGTGAAGTTTGGTTTACCACCAATGTTCATTGGCCAATCGTGAATCATAAAGTACCACATTCCAAAAAGTGCCAAGATGGTACCTGTTGTAGCGTACATGAATGAAGCAATTGCCAAACGCGTTCTTTTTACTCCGATAATTGGATCTATCCCGTGAATTGGAAAAGGAGAATACACTTCCTTAACACGAACTCCATTTTTCTTGAGAACACGAGCTGCATCCATCAGCGTCTCCTCATCGTTATACATCGCATGTATTACTTTCTTAAGCATGATCTTCGTCGTTTCTAAGGATTAGTGGTCTTTGTGATGTAGTTTCTTGTAGTTCTCTCCTGAAGACTTCAATATTGATTTCAACTCGTTCAAAGCCAATACTGGGAAGAATCGAGCGAACAATAAGAAGAGGGTTCCGAAGATACCAATGGTTCCAATGAAGATACCGATATCGATAAAGGTAGCATGGAATTCACCCCAAGAAGATGGGTCGTAATCTCTGTGAATTGAGGTAACGATAATTACATAACGCTCAAACCACATACCGATATTCACAATGATTGAAAGAACGAAAGTTGCAAGCAAATTCCTGCGGATCTTTCTAAACCAGAACAGTTGAGGCGTGATCACGTTACACGTCATCATGATCCAATAAGCCCAAGAGTACGGACCACTAAAACGGTTGATGAAAGCATATGATTCGTATTCAACACCGGAGTACCATGAGATGAAAAGCTCTGTCAAATAAGCCACACCAACGATAGAACCTGTAACGATGATGACAATGTTCATGTACTCTACGTGACGCACATGGATGTAATTCTCAAGGTTCATTGTTTTTCTCATGATGAGCAACAAGGTCAATACCATTGCAAATCCCGAGAATACCGCTCCTGATACGAAGTATGGAGGGAAGATGGTGGTGTGCCAACCTGGGATAACCGAGGTAGCAAAGTCCATCGATACAATCGAGTGAACAGAAAATACAAGTGGTGTTGCAATACCAGCGAGAACCAAAGAAACCTCCTCGAAACGAGTCCAGTTCTTCGCTCTTCCACTCCATCCAAAGCTCAAAAATGCGTAGATCTTTTTTGGAAGTGGTTTCACCATTCTATCTCTGATGGTTGCGAAATCAGGAATCAAACCGATGTACCAGAACACTAGTGAAACTGAGAAGTAGGTTGAAATCGCGAAAACGTCCCAAAGAAGTGGCGAGTTAAAGTTCACCCAAAGCGAACCGAACTGGTTTGGTAAGGGAAGTACCCAGTAAGACACCCAAAGACGTCCCATGTGAATCCCAGGGAAAACCGCTGCCATGATTACAGCGAAGATGGTCATCGCCTCAGCAGAACGGTTAATCGCCATTCTCCATTTCTGACGGAAGAGCAACAATACCGCCGAGATCAATGTCCCTGCGTGACCGATACCTACCCACCATACGAAGTTGGTGATATCCCATGCCCATCCTACTGTTTTGTTCAATCCCCAAACACCGATACCGGTGGCGATAAGGTAAGTGATGCAACCTACACCATAAAACGCAATAATGCTGGTGATGGTAATCATCAATTTCCAAGCCTTCGGGGCTTTACCCTCAATTGGGCCTACAACGTCATCTGTGATGTCTTTGTAGCTCTTATCTCCGAGGATAAGTGGTTCTCTAATAGCTGCTTCTTTCTGCATTGACCTGCTATTTTTAAGCTTCGTTTTCTTCTGTATTTCTCACCTTCGCCATGTAGAAGATATTTGGCTGAACACCAATTTCTTCCAATGCGTGGTAAGCACGATTGTTCTTGCTAATGCTTTGAACAGTCGATTTTGTATCGTTCAAATCTCCAAAGGTGATGGCACCGTTAGCGCAAGCTTCAGCACAAGCAGTTTGGATTGCTCCGTCTTGAACTGGAGTTCCGGCAACTTTTGCCTCTAACTTACCGCCTTGGATACGTTGAACACACATTGAACATTTCTCCATAACACCACGTGAACGAACGGTAACATCCGGGTTCAAGACCATACGTGCAAGTGTATCTTGAGATGGGTTGGTGTTTTGGAATTTCTTATATCCTTGGTAGTTGAACCAGTTGAATCGACGCACTTTGTAAGGACAGTTGTTAGCACAGTAACGTGTTCCAATACAACGGTTGTAAGTCATTTGGTTCAAACCTTCATTGCTATGTGTTGTAGCAGCAACCGGACAAACCGTCTCACAAGGAGCGTGGTTACAGTGCTGACACATCATTGGCATGTGAACAGTTTGTGGTGCATCCGATGGGTGCTCCATTCTGGTGTATGACTCAATTGTTCCAACACCCTCTTCCTCGCCTCTCTCTAGAGACCAATCTGAGCTGTAGAATCGGTCGATACGCATCCAGTGCATGTCTCTGTGACGAAGCACTTCGTCTTTCCCTACTACCGGAACGTTATTTTCGATATGACAAGCAGTAACACAAGAACCACAACCTGTACAAGCTGTAAGGTCGATGGTCATACCCCAACGGTGACCAACACCTTCAACAGGGTGTTCTTTCCAAAGATCAATCTCTTTGGTGTACTTTTTATCTTGAGCATTGATTTCTCCATCGCCATTCAAGTCTTCATGAACAACCAATGCTGGCATTTTATTCCAAGAGGCTTCACCCTTCTTTTTACCTGCTTCTGCTTTGAAGGCACCGAAAGTGGTTTCCTTAACAACAGACTCACGTCCCATGTAAGTGTGGTGCATTTGAGTTGCAGCAACTGGGTAATGTTCTGCAGTAGCTTCCACAGTAACATCCAGCGCAGCATAAACCACAGCGCCGTTTTTCATTGACGCAAGCGGTGCCGCATTTGCTCCAATTGGAACGAGTGAACCGTCTTCTTTGGTGATGTGCGTTCCGTTTTCCGCGGTTTGGAAGGCTGCTTTACCAATGTTTTCACCATTAGCTCCGCGACCATAACCCAGGGCAATACCAATAGTTCCTGGTGTTTGACCCGGTTGCATGATTGCTGGCAAGCTCACGGTTTTACCATTTACCGTTACGTTAACGACATTTGGATGAACGTTTTGGCTTACTTCCATTTCAAGTCCCATCGCTTCCATGTCCACTCTTGACATGGTTACATAGTTGTCCCAACAAACTTTGGTAACAGGGTCTGGGAACTCATGTAACCAAGGGTTTCCGGCTTGTGAACCGTCGCCCATACCTACCTTTTGGTAGATGGCCAATTCCACTTGTCCACCTTTAATCGCTTTCACAGCGCTAAGGGCAGCACTAATATTCATACCTCCGGTAGGAAGTGCCTCTTCTTGTTCTACAGTGTCAACTCCAACTGAAGCATTGTTTGGCTTATATCCATTTTGCACTGCTTCGTTCCACGCTGCGTCGGTATACATGTCTGCTGCTGTATAGGCAGGATTGTATGTTTGACGCAAGAAGGTGTAATAGTCTGTTTCAACACCTGACCATTTCAAGATCGATTCTCCAGCTGCTCTGCTGTTGAAAAGTGGTGAGATGGTTGGTTGAACCAAATCAACACGATCATTCGTCATGGCTAAGTCGTTCCAAGACTCCAAAGCATGATGATCTGGGGTGATGTAAGTGGCTTTCGAAGCCGTTTCGTCTGCATAAAGCGACGTGGCTACGCTTGTCTTCACTTTTGCGAGACCAGCATCAAATGCAGCCCCGTCGATGTAAGAATACGACGGATTTACACCATCAATGATGAGGAAATCAACCGCTCCTTGATTCATGCTTTCTACAAATCCAGCGAAATTCGCATCATTCCCTTGGAAAAGGTTGATTGGGCGATCTGCATTGATTGTAGCTCCGTAGTTACCAAGTGCTTTGTTGATTTCTACAACAATCATTTGGATGTTTGGATCGTTGCTACCTGCAACAACAATACCTTCACCACGAGATGCTTTCAACATTTGAGCGGCAGCTGCCACTGCGTTGTTGTTAATTCCTTCCACCGCACCAGCACCTGCGCCAGTGATGATTTCATAAAGTGCCGCAGCTACTTTACCCTCTTGAGAAGGCTTAATCATGGTACGAACGTCTGCATTTGTTCCAGACAAGCTCAAGTTGCTTTCAAACTGGAAGTGCTTCGACATCCATTTTCCTTCAGGAACACGTGTTTTAGCGAAGTCCGCACTAAACACATTCGATTGCAACCAAGAACCTTGGAAATCCGCAGCGATTGAAACAACCACTTTAGCTTTATCGAAATGGAATGAAGGAATAATTGCTTTACCCATTGCAGCTTTATGCGCTTCACGCAAGCCTGAATAGGAAATAGAATCGTACTGAACATGTCCGGCATTGTATTTCGCCTTAAACATGTCGATAGCTCTTTGTTTGCTTGGGCTAAGAACTGTGTTACTCAAAATCACTGGGTTTTGAGCAGCAGCAAGGGCTTTCATGATTTCATCGTCAGCACTTGCCCAGTCGATAGCTTGACCACCTTTTGTTGGTCCTTCAACGCGAGCTGCATCATACAGTCCTAACACTGATGAGTTGATACGTGGGTTGAGTTCTCCAGATGCGCCTAATGCTCTGTTTGGCTTGATGAAAATCGGGCGACCTTCTCTTGTTTTAACCAAAACATTAGCGTAATCGTTACCATCATAGTAAGTAGACGCATAATAGTTCGCTACACCAGGAGTGATTTCTTCCGGTTTGTTAACGTACGGTATCGACTTTACTACT
>Ga0209652_1003243_pt1 | contig 12090 bp, 7 predicted proteins | sample SaaInl74LU_5_DNA_FD_184641 | JGI IMG/M metagenome (GOLD analysis project Ga0209652, IMG submission 184641) | Marine microbial communities from expanding oxygen minimum zones in the Saanich Inlet - ESP_74LU_5_DNA (SPAdes) (version 2) | ecosystem: Environmental > Aquatic > Marine > Intertidal zone ...
AATACATTAATTTCTAACCATGTTGAAGCCTACCATCATCGGCGCCTTGCTCTCGGGCACAGTCGTGTCCGGATTCACCATCCAACCAGCCACCGTTGCAGTCACTGCTGCCGCTAGCCGCAACTTGGCCAAGCCTCTATTCATGGCCGATTACGATGATTCCTACCCCAGTGACTCATCTGAAGACGCCCACTTCGAAGTAAAGGAGGTGAAGGAAGAAGAAGACACCATAGACGTTGAGAACAAACCCTCCACTGCCACAGAGACTGTCGTTTCGTCCATCATGGACTACCTCCCATCATCTCTCGCCTCCTCTGGATCCATCACGGCACAAGATCGTGCATCCATTAACGAGGCCATCCTTAAGCTCGAGGCACTCAACCCAACTGAGGATCCTGTCTACAGCCCTCTTATAAACGGAGTCTGGACATTGAGATACGCCGGTGGATACTCGGAACCTAAGATTCCCAGTCCAACCAGAGAGCTTGCCCTATTTTTGTATGCTGGAGGATACTCTCCAGGATTGTTTGCCTTGAGCCTAGCTCAAAAGTTGCCTTCTCAATTAGTCGAGGTGGGTGATCTTACCATCTCAATATCTCGTGGACAACCACGCATTGAGGCCAAAGTGGATGTCACACTCCTTGGGGGATCAGAGGAGTCTGTGGTTGTTACCGCCCGTCTTGAGGAAGATTCTGGATTGAGGTTCACTGAAACTTATGAATCGGCAGCTGTGTTGGGTCAGACTGTGGATATTCCTGAGGCATTGCAATATTCACGTGATTTGTATGTGTCTTATGTCGATGAGGATATTTTGGTTGTAAGGGATGGCTCTGGAGTGCCTGAGATCTTGGTTCGCAACTAAAGTTATGTGTGGATGAATACAACTTATGACTTGGTGGAATCCGATCTCTGTCAATGAAAGATCTTAAGACTGTTTAGATGAATAAATAGTAGAATACAAACTGCAATGTACGCATGGATGAGTCTATGATATGAGTTGTTGAGAAGTGAACGTATGCACGACATAATATGAAGTAGTCATGCAAATAGAATTTTATATCTCTTCCTTTATTTGTGATGTATTGTATCTGCGTGTTTGCTTTCATTCTCAGTACCTCCATCATGCCAATGTTTCTTTACAACACAAGACTTTGAATCAAATCAACACTGAGACTGAGATTGACACGAATTTTATCTTATTTGTCTTCAACTTCCACGTCAATTACTCCACCATCTTCTTTTTTGGCTCCTCCCTTAGGACCGAACTTCTCCTCCGCTTGTCTTTCATACTCTGCTGTAATGATCGGTTGCATAATGTTACCAAGTTCTTGGAGCAAATCTATAGTGCAGTGGTAAACATGAATGAGATAAAACACACACAAAGTTAACAAGTGAAGATAGATCTTTGTATTCTATACTCACCAGGTCTGTTTGCCATGGTTTGATTGTCTTCCAGCTTTGCCTCATACTCTTCCCACAATCCTGGACGTAGTCTTTTGGTATCATTTTCCAACTGCTCTGCTGCCTTGGGAACGATGAATGCAGCTGTGATATATGCCAGTGCGGTAAGTCCAAAGGCTGCGGCTGTGAGCACGATGAAGAATGTCCGCAGAGTTGACAGTGCGCTGGTCACAGCAGGATCTGCAAATACATCATTATCGAAACCACTGCCGCCGTACCTTGTAGCAGCTGATAAACCATCGGCGAGAAGAAATGGGTTGAACTCTGGAAGTGCACTCAGCGAAGTGGTAGAGGGTACGCGCATAGTCGAGGATTGCATCACTGGATGAACAAATGCATGGCTGCCAGGCAGCAGCAGCAAAGATGATGCCGCCAACAATACTACTACCATCTTAATTGGCTCTGACAACTCAGTTACACAACACTTGAATCTTTGGTGAAGTGATTGTTGCGAACAGCTTCATTGGAACAGATGTGTCAAAAAAGATACGGCCCGCCACATATTTTCTGTCGTGCTAGAGCTAGCTTGATGCCTCCACTGCATCACAACACCTAACGTCACCATTGTTGGAGACGCAGCAGCTTATCGTTTTGCGTCACCATAAATATATAGATGATGATTTTCGCCAGCAGGTCAGGGATGTGGGCGAACTTGTTGTTAGCCAACTTCATCGTCGGCTATGCCGCAAGTTTCAGTAGTCGTTCTTTCACACTGACAACATATCAACCCAGCAGACGCATTATTTCATCCTTGACTGCTCAAACATTGCAAATAAGAGGCGGCTCAAATGAAGAACAATCAGAAAATATAAATTCAACCGCTTCAGTAGCAGATGAGAGTGATGATGACAACAGTAGCGATAGCGAAAATGAAATGCAATCGCTGCGAAAGCAATGGTCAACCTCAACACCAGCAGTGCCTTCAATTGAGTACCCATTTAGGGATACAATTTTGCGTCAGGGTGATGCTTTACCAGATCTTGACGATTCAATTGACAAGCAAAAAATGGAATCACCAGAGCAGCATACAAAAACAAAGGCAATCATTTTAATGGATGGATTCTGTCCCTATCACGGACAATACATTGCAAAAGCAGCCCATCACATCTACGGAGCAGCAGTTGTACACGTCCTCTCCGACTTTTGTACACGATATCTCTATCAGGTAGAAAAGCAGACGGAGCATTTATCAAGCCGAATGCCAGACTTGTCGAATGGAGATGAGGTGGCATCATGGATGTCACTCTTGCCATCATCGCTTGACATTTGTGGTTTATACTGTGAATCCGATTCAGGATTGGAAGATGCCGAAAACTTGGGGGTGGCATTAGGAATATATCCACGCTGTCATGACGGAGTCAATGCGGCAAGAAGAGACAAGTTTACAATGAATGATGTCGTATCAAAAACAGGATTGGATGTAGTGAAACAAAAGTCATGTCAGACACTTGAGGAAGCAGAACAGTTTGCAAAGGAGCTGGGATTGAACGATGATGATGCAAGTGATGCAACAAAAGGTGACGAAAGCAATTCACCTCTGGTCGTGGTGAAGCCGCACCGCGGAGTTGCCAGCGACGACGTTTATCTCTGTTCAAGTATGCAATCATTACGTGAAGCATTCAGCAAAATTCATTCCAGTCCAGTCTTTGGTTCTTCGACTGCCGCAAAGCATCAGTCAGTTCTCGTTCAGGAATTTGCAAGTGGTACAGAGTATGCAATTGATGTGGTATGTCGTGACGGTGACAGGAAAGTTGCGGCACTCTGGAAGTACGACAAACGTTCAGTAAATGGTGCACCATTCGTGTACTTCATGACACAGCTAATACCAGCAGCAAACAATGATGACGAAGGACCGAGCAAAGATGTAGAGGAGGCAGTATGCAACTATGTGTTCAATGCACTAGAGGCATTAGATATTCGTTGGGGTCTATCGCATGTGGAGGTAATCGTGACAAGGAATGCAGAGACTGGATCGATTCAAGTACGACTTGTGGAAGTGAATTGCAGACAACACAATACTGACTTCATGCCTCTCACCAATGCATGCGTAGGGTACAATGCATTAGATATGGTATTGGCAGCATACCTCGGCGACAGCGATGAATCATCGTCATCGCATGAGTATCCAGAAGAGACTGTTCATCTGCGCCTACCTTGGGACTCACTCCCAGCTCTTCCAACGACACGTGCACACGGAGCCATCATCCACTTTGTCAGTCACGTAAGCGGCAAAATCTCTCGGATAAACTACGAAGTATTTGATCAAATGGAAGAACTACCCAGTGTAATGGATATGCACGTGTATCCGCACTTTTTGGATGAGGGGAATGAAATTGAGAAAACTGTTGATATACGTTCAGATACAGGTTGGGCTCATGTAATGAATGATGATGAAGAAGAGTTTCAAAGAGATGTTGCTAGATTAATAGAGTTGCAGAAGGAAATGTTTGATGTGGAGGAGTGAGAGCCAATGAATAAGTAATATCATATCAAGTTAATACATAATGAGGTTATTCGCAGAGCTATATAGCATGCATTTGCAGGCCGCAAACGCAATTATGTCGAGTATCTCAGTGGGTTGATGGAGAGTGGAAGTGTGAGGCGTGAGACTGTCTTGATCTAAAGTCAGATAGAGTTCGCGGTGGGTGTTGCATAAACCTGGCTAATACTACAGCCCAGCCTCGCGAATCTGTTGGGCCTACTTTTAGGTGCAGAAATTGATTTGCACCGCTTGATTGGGTTCGTTTCGACGATTAGATCAATACGGGAGCGGCCCACTCCAACATAACAGCCTCGTGATTGATCGTTGGCTTGCTAAGGATTGAATGCTAGCAATCGTGGGTTCCCCATTTGACTCTACCATCCAGATGGTGCTGTAATGTACCTTGCTCATTAGATATAAGCTCTTATATTCTAAAGAATGGTGTCGGTAGGACAAAGTATGTTCAAGTTTCGTCGATCTCGTCGAGTCGAAGCGGACGATGATGACTCCTCTTCTGCTGAACATCAACAACTGTCCGACGGTCGACATAACCAACAAGAGACTTCCGCATTTTCCAAGGTGATTGGTGCGTCTAAAGCAAAGCAAAAGGCATCAGTGCCCAACCCAACAAGAAAGAAGAACTCCAATTTGAGGCCACGTTCCTCTTCCAAAGGCGCCGCCTCCTCAGCTTCTTCTTCGTCATCTTCCAATCGTCGAAGTCGGAGCAGCCCACCGCCTCGTAGTTTAGGATCACGGGGAACATCAAATCAGCAGCAGCAGCAGAGGAGGAGGGGGCGCTCTGCCAATTATGCCAATTCCAATTCTAGCAAAAGATCGATCGGTACAGAAAAGACGGCAACCGTAGTAACAGAGGATGATGATAATAGTGTTAGCTCGAGCAGTGGCAGCAGCAGTGGTGACAATAGCAGCTATACTAGCAGCAGCAGCAGTGAGGAATCTGGGACCGTGTATTCCGAACTTGACGAGTCTACACTGAATGAGTCTACGAACAAAATGAAAAATTCGAACTACTCCTATTCGTCAAGAGCCAAATCAGATGACGATGCATCCTATCCGTCTGTGGGGATAAATGTAATTCACCATAAGAGGGGGAAAAACAACAAACCTGCTGTTCCAAATCCTGGACCACCCCTTCGTCAAGCAGCAGCGATGGGTCATCAACAACAACAACAGCCAATCATTCATAAAGATCATGGATTGGTAGAATCTCTCAAAATGAAACCACCCTCTGTCTTGGGAACGTCAAAGCAAAAGAAACAACACCACCGCCGTAACAAATCATCTGGGGATAGCCAATTGGGCAGATCCAATTCCGGATCGAGTATTCGTTCAGTCAAATCCACTGGAAATCTAAGTTCCAGTGAACACAGTACAGCATCCTCCGCAGAACGGAGTCAACAGGAACATGCGGCCATGCAGCAGCTTGCCTTCTTAGTTGTGCAATTACGTAGCGATTTGCGTGAGGCTACATTAGCCAAGGAGGATATTGAAGAGAAGTTGGAACAGGCACATCAGCATACGAGATTGGCGTCTGCATCCGCTGCCGTAATGTCCGGGGGTGATGCTGCAAAAGTACGTCAATTGCAACAAGAAAATGACGATTTGCAAACTGATATTGACGTCTTTATTGCAGAGCAAGAAGATCTTCAGAAGGAAATTGAACGGTTGAAGGAGGAGAAAGCGGCAGCGAATGATGTAATTAAGCGGCTGAGGAAGGGGTCCATGGGGGGTAGCAATAGAAGCCTGGGAGGTGACTCGTCCGCTGCAGCCTCTGCGTCTCTTGAATCGAAGAATGAAGTGCTAGAATCTCGTGTCCAAGAGTTGACAGATGAGAACCACAAGTTGGAGAAGCAAATTCAATTACTCGTGGATGAAAAGCAATCTTTCACCCGTCGCGATATGGAAATTGACACATTGAAAAAGGCAATGCAAGAGAAAGACAGTCAGTTTGAGACCAAGATTGCCGAGATGCAAGCGCAGATAGCTGCACTGGAATCAGCCAAGAGAGAAGCCGAAAAGGATGCCAAGGAGCAAAAGATGAATGTGGCACTAGTTGAGGACCAACTGGAAGCGAGGGAGAAGGAGTTTGAGACGGAAGGTAAAAAGATGGCGTTGGTGAGGCAGCGTTTATCTCAGGTTGAGAAACAAAAGGCGGAGCTCGTGTTGAAGAATGAATCGATGGAGCAATCAATAGCAGCGATGAAGGAGGAAAAGCAATCGTCAAAGGCTGTGGGCACAGTAGTTAAGCCGTCGAATGAGAAGGTAGTGCTTGAACTCCAAGAAAAGATTTCATCTAGTGAAGAAGCCAAGTCACAACTTGAAGACGAATTAAGTGCCATGAAATTGCAAGCAGAGACCGACGCCGTCAAGTTGGCTGAATTAGAATCCAAAGTAAAGTCCCTTCATGAGCGCTCTGACAGCGACGAAGGCGAACAAATTACGAGTCTATCTCAACAGATCTCCAAGCTGGAGGACGTCAAGGAAAAATTGGAAACGGAAGCAGCAGAGGCTTCGGATGCTATTTCAATGCTTGAAGATGAACTTGACTCCAAGGATGGCCAAATGAAGGAAGCATTAGATCACATGACTAATCTCCAGCAGCAATTTTCTATTAAGGACACTCAAATTTCCACACTTACCAAGCGCAATGAGGAACTGACCAACGAAATCGAAGAGTTGAACAAGCAAGTTAAAGTTTTGATTCTCGAAAAGAAGATTGCAAATGAAGAAGTCAAAGCCCTTAAAAAGTCACAGATTGACGGGAGGGGTGGCAAAAATACTGCTGAGGCTGTCGCTGCCGATTCCACATTGAAAGAAACCAATCAGAAACTGTTGGAAGAGCTCGAGGAAAGTACTGACGCCATTTGTATGCTGAAGGAAGCCCTGGCGGAGCTGGAAGACGCAAGGACAGACAGCGATACCAAGATTGTAGAGCTAGAAGCAGAGTTGGAGAGAAAAGAAAATGCAGTCAAAACTGCCGAGGCCTCCTCCAGTCAACTGCAGAGCGAACACCAAGTCAATATTCATACAATATCTACGCTACAAAAGATGATTCAGTCTCTAGAAAAGTCAAAAGACGAGCTCGAAGACGAGCTGACTCAGAGCACCATGGCTCTCCACGAAATGAAGGAGGACATACGCACGAAAGATAGCGTCATCTTGGTGAAGGAGTTGGAAAGCAAACTCGTAGATGCAGAGAAAAATAACGAGGATTTAAGTGGACGCATTGTGGAGCTTGCCTCTGCCAATGAAAATGTCGAGAATCAAGTAAAGGACTTGGGAGAGTCGGTGTTCTCATTAACTCGTCGCAATTCTACCAACCGCGCGGCGACTTGCGATGCTCTAATTTTGAAACTTAAGAACCAAATCACGGAACTAGTGACAGAGAGAAATGCTGCCCTTGAAAAAGTTGCATCTCTCAAGAACGATGATTGCAGTGCTGGAATAAAGGAATCAAGCGTTCAAAGCCAGACTTCTTCCAAGCTCAGTAGCCTCTCACCTCCTCCAGTTTCTTTGAGACAGAAAGTCGTACCCTTGAAGCCTGCAGAACCTGCTGGTGAAAAGGCTGCTTCTTCATCGGTCGCTTCCACACCATTCAAATCTCATCAAGCTGCGCAAATCAAAGGCTCTCAATCTATTGAGTTCAAGCCAACCAAGCAAAAGTCAAACCGCTCAAGCTCGATCTCAACAGCTTCCCGGGGAAGCAGCCTCCTCGAAGCCGCGAAGAAGCTCTGCAACAAGTTAGATGAGAAGAGGGGCATCAATATTAACGAAAATGAGTCAGAGAATCCAGACCAAGACGTCATATCCAAGGAGGAATCCGAGGACGACGACAATAGCAGCGCAAAAGAGCTCAAGATGGATCCTGTCGAACCACCACCCGTCGGAACTCCTGTCAACAACAACACCAAGGGTAAAAATTCAGGCAACGAAACAAATAATTTGTCACGAGGTCAAAAGAAATATGATATTGATCAACTGACATCAATTTACTTTGAGAGATGTGGGTCTGAAGGCGGATCCAAGCTAAGCGACCTTTCCTCTGAAGGACGATCAACTCCAAGAGAGAGGAAAGAAGGTATCACTACGAAAAAGGTGAAGATTTGCAGAAATGGTGTCTTTATGGGTACTTATGAAGGCGACCTCAACAAAGACGGCCAGCGCCATGGCTTTGGCGTATTGATCTGTGACAATGGCAACTCTTACGAGGGCGAATGGAAGAAGGACAAGCGAGATGGTGTCGGCATTGCACGGTACAGTTCTGGTGATGTGTATGATGGAGAGTGGCTACGCGGAAAGAGACAAGGACATGGGGCAATGTATATCGAAGCTGGGGATACATACATTGGAAGCTGGACCAATGGTTTGAAACATGGGGCTGGAACTTACCACTGGGCGGACGGGGAGGTTGATGTGAGCTGGTATCAAGAAGATAGAAGAGTAGGCGAGGGAGTGCGATGGAATTCTACAAGGACGAAAGCGTATCGCCTAGTCAGGGGGACTAAGAAGGAAGAAATGGGTCTAGATGAAGCATATACCACGGCTGAAAGCCTTGGTCTCAATCTGGAGAAGGTTGATTCATCTGAGTCTTCGTGACGATCCTATCGTATGTATAATACGCAATGTTCAAATAATAGGAATCGAAAAGTTTATTACGATTAATTTTGCTATTGTTTTCAACCCCCTTCATCATAGCAGCAACGCATTACTTTAATTCCCCTCATGGATTGCAAACTTTATTTGCTCTGTGCAATTTCTTCCCGCATAGCATCAATGGTCTCCTTGTATGCCTCAACAGTTCTTGGATTCTTGAAAATAGCCGATCCAGCAACAAACATATCTGCACCAGCCGCGGCAACCTCCTTGATATTATTAACCTTGACTCCACCATCAATCATAAGGCGGCAATCAATACCTGCATCATCAATCAATTTACGAGCCTCTCTCGCCTTATCTAAAGTACCAGGGATGAACGCCTGTCCACCAAATCCAGGGTTGACACTCATCAACAGAATAATATCTAGCTTATCCAAAACGTACTTGCAGCAATCAAGAGGTGTAGCTGGATTAAATACAAGACCAGCTTTGCACCCTCCATTCTTGATCAGTTGGAGAGAACGGTCAATATGATTTGTTGCTTCAGGATGGAAGGTAATATGTGATGCGCCAGCCTTAATGAACTCTTCAATTAGTGCATCCACCGGTGAGACCATGAGATGTACATCGATGGGAGCAGTTACTCCATGATCTCTTAATGCCTTGCAGACCATTGGGCCAATTGTCAAGTTTGGCACGTAGTGATTGTCCATAACATCGAAATGGATTACGTCAGCACCGGCCTTGATGACATTGTCAACTTCCTCTCCAAGCCTTGCAAAGTCAGCAGAGAGGATAGAAGGAGCAATGATGTATTCGTTGTTTCCCCAGACCATCTTGTTTGTTTGTCGTGTCGTGTGCCTGATCAATTGTTGTAGCGTCCTCTGCATAAGAGACCGACAGTGTTGATGTTGGTATGGTGATGGAGTGGCTAAGTGCTAGTGGCAGGCTTTTGTGGAGGAGCAAAAGAGGAGGTTTTGATGTGTTCGTAAGGCGGAATTGGTACTCGATTTTGCGGTCTTTGACGCAGTGAGCAAAAGCTGCTTCTCTTTTCGAACTTCGAACATGTCACCTCCTCTTTACGCTTCTGCGACAAAGAGGAACACAATGTTTCGACTACTATTGCGTCCTTCGCTGCAAAGAGGAGCCGCTCGAGAGAAGATAGTACCACCACCTGTTACTGGATTCGCGACGGGCGGCTTTCTCAGTATTCGAAGGTCTACGGCTACGACAAGGATTGTCTACATCCGTGGTGCATCATATACACAGTCATGTGAGAGTTTTGCTGTTGTGCACCAAGTAACAGTGCAGAAATCTTCAAAATGGGCATTTGCAGGTAGAGTTGCTTTAGGCACTGCTGCCGCGACACTCATCGCTTTCTCCAGCAAGAACAAAGAAACAGAGATGGCGGATTGCAGTGCAACCAATCCTGCTCACAAGAACAAGCTTGCAAGAATAGCAACTCCAATCGAAGATATCACAAAAGTGTACGATATCGGTGAAGTTCTAGGAGAGGGCGGCTTTGGACAAGTGTATCGAGCTACTCGACGAAGTAATGGGAGGGTGGTTGCTCTCAAACGAATCCCAAAAGAGTGGACTAAAAGCGGTGAATTCCAGCGCGAGATCAATGCGTTATGGGTGTTGAATGATGCTGCTGGAGGTCATCCCAACATTTGCCAGATGTATGATGTCTTTGAAGACGATGACGAATACTGGCTGTCAATGGAGCTGATTGAGGGAGGAGAAGTATTCGAACATCTGATATCTCATGGTGCCTACTCGGAAATAGTGGCTGCTACCTTTCTTCGACAATTTGCAGAGGCTCTTGCATTCATGCATTCTGCTGGAGTTGTTCAGTGAGTTCTTCTCATTATCTTCATCAACTGCATACAATGCACATCTTATGTTCTCACTCCTGTTTCCCAAAACAGTGCTGACTTGAAACCAGAAAATTTGATGTTGAGTTGTTGGAATGAAGAAGAAGCGGAGGTGAAACTGGTAGACTTTGGTTGTGCTCTCATTGTCAGCGAGGATGGAATAGATGAAAAGCTCTGTCCAAGTACTCCTGCCTATGACCCTCCAGAGAAGATCATCAATGAATCTGCTCCAAATTTCCAATCAGACGTGTGGGCAGCTGGATGTATCCTCTACATCATTTTGACAGGCACTCACGTGAGTATATTGTATGCGATGCTCTTGATCAGTTCAACACTACACAAACTAACAGTTTGCAACATCTCTGCAGCCTTTTGATAAGAATAATGATGCCTCAGACGAGGAAATCAAAGATAAACTCACAAGTATCGGAACTGGAAAGACAGATTTGTCAGATGTTATATTTGATGAACGAACAGTTGGTCTGAGTCCAAGTGTGCTTAGTTTGTTACGTCACATGCTTCATCCAGATCCAGAGAAGCGAACGACTGCAGAGAAATTCAGGAGGAACACATGGGTGCAAGGTCTCACGGCATCGTGGGAAGTATTAGACAAAAGCGACAAACGATTAGAATTGTATTGGCAGAGAGAACTCCGCAAAAGTATATTCAAGAAGTTTGGAGATGGCCTAGATGAAGAGAAGTTGCGTGAAGTATTTCAGCAAATCGATAGTGACGGGAACGGGAAACTCGACCTTGAGGAACTGACGAAAGTCCTTGAGAGTGTAGGTGCAAAGAAGAAGGATATCCGCACCATCTTTAATGCTGCAAACCTCGAAAAGAAGGACGGAATATCATTTGAAGAGTTCAGATCAGTAGTGTTGTCAAACGAGCCATCTGAACTGAAAGATAGACAACATTACCAAAAAGCTTTTCGAATAATCATGCGCAAACAGCTCGAGCTCCAACAGAAGGGTAAAATGACACTATCATGGCGAGCTGCTGCCCGTCGTTTGTTTGCAAGTATGGACCTTGACCACAATGGAACTCTGGACTGTTATGAGCTTCGTACCCTAATGCGTAAGCTTGGAGTAGAGGAAAAAGATATCTCTTTCTTGGTAGCATCTGTAGATTTGAACAAAGATGGTTCGATATCGTTTGACGAGTTCTCAAAGGTTATCTTCCGGGCTCAAAAGGGTAGAGGATAATCACTTAAGTTTGCAATCAAGTATTTAATGAATTCTTAATGACTTAACATAAACAACAAAGAATGTCTACAGACGATGCTCTACAAAATCAGCTGCTGAGCTCGGAACAAAATTTATCAGGACTTGAACAAAATTGAGCAGTCGTCTCCAAACAATGAAAAGTGCCACATTAGATGCAAAATATTCATATGCGCAAGAGTTTGTACATACTGTTTAAGCATTTTCCTCGGCACTGACTTCGGCTTCCTTCTCGGGCTCAGGAACAACTTCTTCCTCAGCAGGGAGATCAATCTCAAGCTTACGCTGGCTGGTAGAGATCTCATACTTCTCTACGGCAGCCTCAGATGGGCCAGACATATCGTAAGCAGCTCCCTTGTGGTGAGAGATATCCAAACCAACCTCTTCCTCGAGGGCATCAACACGGAACAAGCCCATAGCGTTGAGGAGC
>Ga0209652_1003245_pt1 | contig 12085 bp, 10 predicted proteins | sample SaaInl74LU_5_DNA_FD_184641 | JGI IMG/M metagenome (GOLD analysis project Ga0209652, IMG submission 184641) | Marine microbial communities from expanding oxygen minimum zones in the Saanich Inlet - ESP_74LU_5_DNA (SPAdes) (version 2) | ecosystem: Environmental > Aquatic > Marine > Intertidal zone...
ATTGGAAGAGCATTATACAATCTGTGATGATATTTTGACACGTGCCGCATTTGATGCAATTGCACCCAATTCACGACCTCCGTATACATATACGGGGTTGTGTGATGCGATACTATCGTATAATGCCCATCATACCGAAAAGGCATTCGGAATGGGAGATGCATTTCTGCGTGCTTCGGAACTTGCCAGTTTTTTGGGGAATACGTTGCATGAGAGTGATGAGTTCAAGGCTCCAAGAGAATATCTAATGTGTGGAGATAACAAGATTGTGAATGGGGAGGTATTTTGCAAACCTTGTGATTCGGGTAGTTTTGATTGGGGTACACACAAGTGTAGTCATAGTTTGGCTTCTGGTGTTGGGTTTAGTGAGTATTGTCAGTCGACTTCCAAACCGCCTGAGGCTTGTAGTTGTGGAACTGCTCAGGGGAGTGGAGATGGGTATGTTCCCGCGAAGGAAATGTTCTTTGGACGTGGGGCGATTCAGGTGAGTTACTGGGTGTGCGTGTGTGTTTGTGAGAGTGAACGTGTTCAGACTGGATATGCTTTGTACTAACTCAAATTGCGACAATTATAGTTGAGTTGGAATTATAATTATAGGGGTGCATCGACTGCGTTGACGGGAAGTCCGGAAACGTTTTGTGAGGATCCGGATCTTGTTGCGACTGAAGAAAAGTATGCGTGGGGTGCAGGTGAGTCACGTAGAGTCTTTGTGACATTGAAATGTGTTGAGAGGGGATGCATTGTACCAACTCAAGCGCTTTCACGATTGTTCTCTCTCTACTACTAGGTCTCTTCTTTTGGATGGAGCACACGAAGGAAGGGACAACGTCTCACACAGAGTGTCTTAAGAATTACAACTTTGGTGGTACTTTGAATAACATTAATGGAGGCCTCGAATGTCCCGCTCACGGAGGTTGGCACGCAGAAGCCGTGAAATTGAGGCTCAACCGTTACTGCCGTGCAGCCAAAGTCCTTGGCCTACCGAATCTCCTCAAGATTGATGGCTGTGCCGGACTAGATGATAAGTTTCATAGCTGCGTAGGAGATGGAAGTTGCAGCGAGTGTAGCGACTTTTTTGACAAGAACCCAGGCGAACACACGTACTCATATTCACCTCCCGTTTCTTCTCCAGTCACTACTTCGGTAGTTGACCAGCCTGCTGCAATAGAAGAGAAGCCCCTGTGTCCACAGGGCTTATTTCCCTGGGAAAAGAATCCAAGCTGCTGTGTGCCAAATCCAAATTTCATTGGAGATGGTGCTTGCGATCCCGATGCTCCCTACAATACTGAAGAGTGTGGCTACGATGGCGGAGATTGTTGCAAGGGTACTTGCGATAGTGGATCAATATTTGGATGTACAACGAAGAAAGAGAGTCAATTCGGAGACTATGGACCATTTGGATTCTATTGTGTTGATCCTTCTCAAGAAGACAGTATTGTCCGCAACGTTTGTGCTGATGTAGAAAAGGATAGAATTGGAGATGGAATGTGTAATCCCGAGTACAACACAGCTGGATGCAACTATGATGGGGGCGACTGCTGCGAAGAATCGTGTGACACAATCCATTCCTTTTACCAGTGTGGTCTCGGCGCAGGTAGTTTTGACTGCCGTGACCCAGCCTTTGTCAAAGAAGTTGAAACCATTAAGCAGACAAGCAAACCATCTCCCATGCCGACGGATAAATCGGTGAGTGTGGAGACAACAGTAGTGGTCACATCCACACCTGCACCGACGAAAACATCCACACCTGCACCGACGAAAATATCCACACCGCCTCCGACGAAAACATCTACGCCACCTCCGACAAAAAAAGCCTCATCGCCAACGTCAAAGGCACCTACAACGTCACCAACTCACATCGCATGTCACAAAGATATGCTTGAATGCGAGGGCGGAACTTTCGTGACAAGAAATCCAGACAACAAATGTGAGTTTCATACCTGCCCTCCAGTCAAGGAAACTACTCCGGAGAAGGAAACGCCTCTGGAGTGCGAGGATGAGCTACTAGAATGTCCTGGTGGCGGAAATTACGTTGGAAGGGACCCTTCAAACGGATGTGATTTCTTTCCATGCCCTGAGCCTAGGCCCAAGCCAATTGAAGTAGAATCAGCGGAGACTGCTACAGCAGGTTGCGACGAGGATTTCCTCAGGTGCAGCGGAGGCCTACTTGTTTTTAGGAATCCTGCAGATAGTTGCAACTTCTTCCCTTGCCCGAAGAAGCAGTGCAAAGGGGACTGGCTTGCGTGCAGTGGGGGGCAGTACGTGTATAGAAGTCCAGAAGACGACTGTAACTTCTATCCTTGTCCAGCAGCACCAGAAACATCCAAACCAACGTCTCGTCCTACTCAAAAACCAACGCCTCGTCCTAGTCAAACGGCAGAGACAACAATGGCAGGCGCAGTCCATGATAAACTATCCGCTTCTTCAGCTTCAGGCTGTAACGCAGAACTGTTCAGATGTTCGAATGGTCGGTATGTGGGCAGAGATCCGGTGAACAACTGCGAGTATTTCTCCTGTATGATGGATGGAGAGTTACCAGAGCTCTCCGAACAAAGCTCTTCAATATCAAGTGCTGCGATGACACATGACAAATTTAGTTCAAATTTGCATCAAGCACTACGAACAACTCACGATAAGAAAAGAACGAAAGGAAGTTGAAAGATAGTGTAACTTAGCTAAATACTTTAAGAGATCTAGAAGAGATCATATGGAAGAAATTGGATCATGCCATACATCATTATTGCGTGCAAAAGATGATTTACTCCATTTTACCTACCACTTTACTCATTATTTGAATGATGAATTATGACATTAAACCATCTATCTCACCACACATTAGCAAGTTCTATATTTTCCCCTCCCATTTGATTGAAATAAATAATAATATCATGTCTAAAACAAAAAGTACGCCCCCCTCAAAGAAGGAGCATATAACTTCACACTAGCACCATCACCTCAAACATTCTTGGTCACCTCAGTACTTTCATCATTTCCCAATTGCATCAAAGAATCATCCACCTGCTGCACAACCTCACTCTTACTAAAGTCGGTAGTATTTCCCCCAGCTTGCTCTCGTTCAATCTCCCCCTTGATCCAAAAGTAAGTCTTACGAAGTCCATCAATAATCTTCGTCTTGGGCTCCCATCCCAACTTTTCCATAATTAGGACATTATTGGAGTTACGTCCACGTACCCCCATGGGTCCATCGATATGCTTGATGGGCATATCCTCCTTCCCTTCATAGGAGAGCGCCATCTTGGCAAATTGATTCATATCCACCATTTCAGTCGAACCAAGATTAATGGGTACCTCACAATCCGAAAAGGTCAATCGGAGGACACCCTCCACACAGTCATCAATGTAGGTAAAGGAACGAGTCTGCTTCCCATCTCCCCACATCTCAATCTCTTCCGTGGCTGTAATGGCCTTCCGGCAAAAGGCAGCAGGGGCCTTTTCACGCCCCCCCGTCCATGTTCCCCGTGGTCCATAAATATTATGGAATCGAGCAATACGAATATTGAGGGGGAAATCCCGTCCATACGCCAAGGCCATTTCCTCCGCATACAACTTTTCCAGCCCATACATATCCTGAGGACGAGCCGGCCACGCATCACTCTCAATGAGTCCCGGGTTCTCTGGATCCTCCTGCTTGGCCTCATTGTACACACACGCCGAACTGGCATAGAAGAAGTCCTTTGCACCGCAACGTCTTGCCGCCTCGAGCATATTCATACTAATGGAGGTATTATTGAAACTCAACACGGATTCGTTGGAGCAGATAAATCCCATGCCGCCCATGTCAGCGGCGAGATTGTACACTTGTAGGCAGCCCTTGCACGCCTTTACCGCCACTTCGAGCTTGCGAAGGTCGTCGAGGATGAATTCGTCGCAGAATTCTTCGGGTTTCATGAATTCATTTTCTTTCCAGTCGACTACGGTGACCTTGTAGCCGTTTTCTTTGAGGCGTTTGGCGATGTGGGAGCCGATGAAGCCGGCTCCGCCTCCGACGCAGATTTTGGCGCCGTCGCCGGGGGGGAGGGTGAAGGGACGTTCTTCTGATGTTGTCATGTTGGTGTATTATTGTTGCTGCTTTGGGTGTTTCTAACCGTTTGTGCAAGTGTGAGCAGAGCAATGAAATGTGGGGCTGGTGTGAATAATTCGGGATTCGGATCCATTCGGATCAAAAAGATCCTCTCGCCAAAGATCTGCACCGTGACTAAATGAAAATAATATGAGTCACGAAGCGGTAGGGATAAATCGCTCATTAGGGTTACATAGAGATGCTTGGGGATAATCTGCTCACTGGGTTAAAGATAGAGAACCCTAGTCGTGTGGATGGACATTTTGGTTTTTCAGACTTTACAGACAATTCGGACAAGTTTGTAAAGCGAAAGCGAAAACCGAATTATTAGTTCTTATCCCGTTCCTTCATACAGTACCTTCTTTTCTCATTACTTTGTGGTATTAGTATACGAGTTATCCCTTATTTATAATAAAGTGAGTGATGCGCGCATGCGAACAACTCTAAAATCGCCGATGTGGACGAATGAAGAAACTGTTCACCTGCAAGTGACACGCGATTACAACTTTTCTCTTGCCATTTCGTTGGCAACAATCCCTACCTACCTGCACTCTTCTTGTCTCACAAACATCATCACAACGCCATCAGACCATGACAAGCATCACACAAAGCGAAACGAACTACGCATCCGGACACTGGCAAAAGAACTTGGTTTCAGAGAGCATGGGCAGCGAGGCGGCTAATGTCATCCCTAACATCGCCGATCAGAGAGGCGACCATGATGAGGAGGAGACGATGGTGCAATGGAGAGGAAACCTGGTGGCTGAGAAGGAAGCGAAGGCACTCCGTCATGTATTTGATGATTTGCAAGATCACTTTGGCCACCAGAGGCCTGATCCAAACGTTCGGTTCGAAGCAAACCTTACGCATCCTGGCCACGGCGGTGTCTGGCAAGCCGATCTAGACTTTACCTACAATATCAAAGGCGAGCATTGCAAGCTTGCCTACATCGGAATGGATATGTGTCTCGACCTTACCCCCAAGAAGATACACAAATATGGTCGGCCGATGTTGAATGACTACGGCGAGACATGGGTGTATGCATATCTACCTGATATGACGATGGATAAGATCAAATCATATGTCAAAGCCGGTACTGGATGGGATGTATCAGCAGCAGGCACAGTAGTCGATCCGAATAGGAACTTGGTAGCGATCAAGGCCAAGCTAAACAACCAGGCTGAGCAGCCCAAGCCAAGCTTCTGGGTTGTAACAGAGAAGGATTCTGCCCAAGACGATGTATCATTCTCTCGCATCGGCAGCGTGCAAGATGTTCATAGCGATACTTCACAGAAGCGTATCCATCGAGGTGTTGGAATCTTTTCTGTCTCTATGGAGGTCGAGGGAACTCCAAACTTCAAGCCGTCTTCTCATTCGGGTGAGGTTGCCAGTCTTGTGTTCACGCTTGTAAGCGTTCGTACGTGGGGCATTACTGATTGCATTGCCCCGATTGTTCATGCTCCAATGATGTGATAGTGTGAATGTTTTAGTGATGTAGTCTATGTTTCATATCGTCAACATTTGTCCAAGCTTGTTTGTATGATGTTAAAATAATACCTGCATTTTTCAAGTCAACTTCATCATTTCCAATGATTCAAAGAGTAGCTACTTTGCATTCGTCTTGATCTCTTCTTCATCATCTCGACTTACTCTGGTGGTCTTTCTTTGTCTCTTGCATTCCAATCTCTAAGTCAGACTCAATAGACAAGCTATAAAAGATGGAACCTACCGCCGAAAGTATTGCCACTATCTGAAAAGGCAGAGAAAAGTCTGATGCGGCAGTAGTTGTAGCCACTTGTTGTTGTTGACCATCCTTATCAAGTAGAACTCCAAATAGTGTCACTGTAATTGATCCTGATATAGCCGCAAAGACATTTCCAAGTGCATAAACCGCTCCAGATTTAGAAGGAGTCGCTACTTCCAAATGAGAGACAGATACAGCACCGAGGGATATTGCACTGATTGTTTGTGCCGCCCCGAATAAGAATGCAGGAGATTGGAATGTTGTCCCATCACCACTGTTGCTGTCACTTGCAAGAAGAGATAGGTATACTAATATCATTGCAGGACCTACTCCACTGATGAACTGGAGAGATCGCCGTGTAAGACGAGAGCCGATGGTGGCCGATAGCTTGTCTGCTCCTACACCAATAGACATTCCAATCAAAGCTTGCGTGATTTGAGGCACAATTAAAGATGATGCAGCAATACTTGCTGCAACTGCTGTCGATGAAACAAATGACAATGACGAAGTAGTATCAACAGCAGTTGCAGTCGTTGTTGAGACATCGGCAATCCGTTCAAGATACAGTGGACCCCACGAGGCTATGGAATAGAGCAGTGCTCCTTGTCCAATCTGAGCTGCAACTATAGCTCGTCCACTCTTGGACGACAAGGTTTCTTTTGCGATTGTTATTACATCTTTCATAATAACCATGGCGCTACTCGATAAAATGTCAGTGCTTTCGTCATACCTCTTCGTGTTGTTCTTGCTGCTACCATTGTTCCTCCAACCACTCAAATCAAACTCACTTGAAAACATGGCTGTAATGAAGAGTGATAAGATTCCATTGATATAAAACAACAATGGCCAAACAGAAGCAGAAGCAGAGTCTTGCTGTAAGAATCCCCATTGAGCCAAATGAACCTGACTAGTTTCGGAGAAAATGATCCAAGCGGATAGATAGGCCCATGCACTTCCGAGGTAACATCCTGCTATCACGATGGCTGAGGCGGTTGCTTTAATGTCTTTATTGCTTCCTTTGATTGAATTGTTTCGTTCCAATGTTGTTGCTGATGTTGTTGTTGTATCACTTGCAACTATTCTACCATCTGTAGAAGAAGAAGAAATTGCTGTAGAAGAAGTTGTAGTAGTAGTTGTAGTAGTAGAACTAACACCCGCCATAGCCGCAGGTAATAACACACCTTCCAATAACCCAAGAGAAAATCTATCGAGAATTGCCCAATTTGGTCCAGCCATGGCAGCCATTGGAAAGAGAATAGTGGTTATTCCAGTAAGTACAAGGGAGAGTGGGAGGATTCGTCTATATCCCTCTTGACGTTTCTGCTGCTGCTGCTGTGTTGTTGATGATATTGCTGTATTTGAATTGATATTGAGCAGTTTCGTTTCTTCTGCATCTTTTTCTTTTTCATAGTAATCATTATCACTACTTCCACTACCAATAGCGATGGAATTATAACTACCTTTAGCGCTAGTAGTAGATGAAGAAGAACGACCACCAAGCACCCCACCAAACACTTGTGTCAATGCATACCCGACAAAGAAGGCACTTTGTACCTGACCCAATTGACTTTCATTCCAGTGCAATTCGTCTAGTAGAGAACTTGCTGCAATTGCCGATGTGCCTGTGATGATACAGAAAAGAGATGACGTATTGTAAGAATGAAGTGAACTTTTACACAGAAGAAAGTGATATGACACAAGCGTACAAACTACACACCTCGATCAGCGTAGGAAATGGCAGCGGCAGTGGAGGCAGCTATGCTCCAGTGAAGTGCTCTTGGTGGTAGAATTGGAGGCGATGGAGTCTTCATAATGAATACACATCAAATAAGTCAAATGCGGAGAAGATTTTTCAGCACATCATGCTCAAGCACAAGAGCAACGTATCAGCCCTGTTTCTAAATCTGATCCTTGTCCTCTGTTGATAGGAATTAGTATCTACCAACGCCACTTTGGAGCTACCCCATGGATCTTCTTCTTTACAGCAATTATGCTGCACTGCATCAATCAACTGCAGCTGCAGTCATATCGATAGACTGCAATATCACTGTACTGATAGATCCTCGTTGTAACCATAATTGAAGTATAGACAACATAGTATAAAATGATCTCATCCTCCTCCCTTCTTCTCTTCGCCGCCACCATCCTCCTCTCACTCCTCCTCACCCTCACCCAAGCACAACAACATCATGATGCTGTCACCGTCACCATCATCCAACCAGGCAAAGGACCAGCAGTCACCACCTCCCACCGCTACTCCTCCCACGTAACACTCTACATTCAAAACACCGACGGGACCAAAACTCCCTCTGGATGGTCCACACGAACACAAGATGGAGCTACTGTCGATGCACCATTTGCCTTTACACCAGGTGTCGGATTAATCACTGGATGGACGGAGGGGGTATTACAAATGAAAGAGGGGGAACGAAGTTGGCTTGGGGTGCCGAGTGAGAAGGGATATGGTGGACGAGCGATGGGGAGTCCGAATAGTAGTGGTGGGTTTTATATTCCGGCCAATTCGAATTTATTGTTTGATATTGAAATTTTGGGTAAGGAGGAGGAGGTTGTGGGGAGGAGTAGGCAGGATTTGTGATTGGATCACTGTAGGGGTAGTTATTACTATGAATACTACCAAATAATGAAGAGACATTAGAGAAAATGGGCTAGAGGCAGAGGCGTGTATCGTAATGTTATATTGGAATCGGAAATCCAAACGTTCACGATACCAGAAAAGAATCATAGTCTATCGGGCAGGCAGTCGCAGAGACAAAGGACATAAAGCAGTCAGCTGCGCTGGATAGAAGATGACATACGCCCAACACAGCAGTTAGTATAGAAGATTCTCGTACATGAACATAGGAGTGAGCAAATGCTTCAAGAAGAATCCTAATTAAAGCCTACTCACTTGTTCACGACTATGAAGTAGAAGGGCAGCTTCTCGCTGCAATAGGTTCGCGAAGTTGACACCACGGCACTGTCTGACATTTAGAGTGCTTCGACACTCCTAACAATTGGAGTTCTATTATCAACACGTTAGTCCTTAGTTCCCCCTCCTCATAATCCGCCTCTTCCAACGCTTCAAAAGGCTCTGCTGTCTCGGTGCGTGCTCACTTAATTCCACTTCACAAACACGACTGGACCTAGACAGCTGATCAAGCCTGCCATACTGCCTTCGACTCTGTACAACGTAACACAACCCACCGCACAAAAGAATCGCAAATGAAATGCAAACTGTCATGATGGTTTCATGAGATTGTTGGTTGTCTCCAGAATAGAAGTACTGTGATGCTTGGCTGCGCTTCCAAGAGTCAGAGATGAAAAGGAGAGCAAAATCATACGTTCCATGAAAGAGTAAGGAAGGTAATACAATTCTACCAAGCCCAATGGACGAATCTTTCTCTAAATCACGGCGACAGACGTAAATACTTTGTATTGCGGCTGAAATAGGGTGGACGGGGAAGAGCGACTTCGCAATCAATGTTGTGATTTGAGATTGCAAGCTTGACCTGTTGTACACAAAGATGTGTAAAATATTCTCACAGCAGCTAAATCCAAGAGCCACGGAAACCATCGCAACGGTGACCCCAGCCCTTATTGAGCTGAGCGAGCGATTTTGCATGGATGGTTCAAACGAAGCTATTGCATCTGGAACTTCTTGCTCCGAATTGTACGACGACTCTACATCATCTGATTGAACCGACCGACAGCGACTTAGCTGAGTGGATATTGTCGACTTTGCCTTTGACAGCTCCTGTTCGGAACAAAAATCTGGATGATCTACCATGACGAACCCAAAATATTTGCACAGCTCTTCCACCAGACCAGCAAAAATAAATGATGACAAGAGGATGTAAATAATCCGACCTACTGGTTGACGATCGAAGAAACCCTGCAAGATATCAGCGTCTTCTGCAAGCGAACGTGCATGATTACCACCCCCGTCAAGCCCAGTGGACTGCAGGTAACGGGAATATCCGTTGTCTTCAACCTGCTCCACACCTAACACTGAGACGACACCCGTAACAATCAACCTGAAGAGGAATAATTCCATCAATTCTACGCCAAAGGCCATACTCGTGCTACGAAGTCATTCAAATGTGAAAGAAGTTGTTAGCACTCAATCCACGTTACGCCGCCCTTAATAACAAAACATATTCAAGACTTACCATAGTAGAAATCCAGCGGCAAAATATTTAATAACTGCATCGATAGATAAATCGTATCTATGCCAACCCCAGTGCACAACGTACATAACTGCAAAGGCCTGCAAGAAGGTTGCTCCCAACACTCCCATGTCTGTTAAATTCCAGTAGCCAATAGCACGGATGAGACTTATTCCCAGCATTGCAACAAGAATGACTGCCAAAGTTTGGAGTATCATACTTGACAGATGTGAGAGTGCATTGAAATGATCCCAGAAACTCCCGGTTGTTCTTCTCAACTGCAATATTCGAGGATAGTACATCAAGAATGGTTCCATGGTGATGTAATCCACCATCCTCATGTAACGTGGCAATATCAGATTAGCTTCCCGTGCTTCTTGAGCCAATGCACAGAACCCACAGAGCTGGAGATGGCAGCCATAACTCCCACAACATGGGACACAAGTTAGACAGGGATTTGAGAAAGCATTCCAGATTCGTGTGCAGAGATCCCCATTACTTGAAGGAGCGGCAGATGACTGGTGTAGCATGTAGTCAGACTCGGTATTATCGTCATTGTCGTCCATGTTTGTTGAAGTAACGGGAGCAATGTCGGATGGGTAACATCCACACATTCGATGTGCACAGTTCATCTCAAATCGAGTTTGTCCCAACGTCAAATCGTAATTATTTCTGTGATACTCCTCCTCGTCATCACTGTAGTATTCATACTCAGTTTGCGTATCAATCGATGCAACGTTGTAGGGAATCTCAAATTGTCCACCGCCACCACCGCTGCCGTCCCCCCTGACAGCCAATACACCATGAGCACTCTGCCTCCGCTCTTCTTGCCGCCGCTTGATCTTTTCTTCCCTCCGTTTCAACTTCCACAATATTTCTTCCCGTACCATGATTCTCTCCCTCCTTCCGTTGAAGCATGCAAGCACATACCACACAAAAATGCTGTAGATCAATAGTGCACATATAACATTATTTGCGTATTCATTGCGAATGTTCCCACTACACCACCCTGCAAGCAAGAAGATACTCACAGGTATGATTATGTGATATGTCACTCGTTTTAAAAAAGATGGAGGAAGCGTCTGTGTAAATAAGTATCGTGTCTGATCCGATTGACAAACTCCAAAGCACGATAAAGAGCAAATATCGGTGCGTAAATGGGACATTTGAAGATCATGCAGGTATTGCTCGTGTTCGATCTGCTTTGAAGACTTGTTTCGTGTCGCTTCAGCGTCGATGTTGGCGGTGGGCAGTCCCCCAGATGTTTGAAACAAGCCACAGAATGGGGTGGAAAATCCTTTGTACGGTCTGCTTTGGCTATCATGGCTGTGGCGGATTTGGTGGGGCGATGCAAATTGATTGTCGGCGCTAAATGATGGCGAGCGGGCGTTTAACGGCGAGGCAGTTGGCTTCTGTTCTGTTGACAAAGGTCCGTAGCTACCGGCGGCGTCGTCATTATCGCATTCAGCCGAGGGTTGTTTCCTACTGATCATACTCTCGTGCTGTCGCTTCACTGCTGCTTAATATTATGGTTCCTGCATGCATGAAGTCTCGACCGATAGACGGAATGTGGTCAAAGGCTTGTCACTGTGGGTTCACTCCAGCCACCTAATCGAGCACCGCTAGCTGCGATCTTGGGGGTAGATTCCTGAAAATCCGTGAAGATTTTTCCGGGAAACGAAAAGTGCGGGAAACATCTTTTCGATTTTAGTTTCCATCACCTTCTCCTGCTTTCATCTCATTGAAGATGAAAGAGGACGAATGCACTGAACCTGGTTGCTACGTCGGAAGAATCAAGAACAAGCATATTATTTCATCAAATGTCATTTTCTTTGATTTCATGGAAAACAGAAAACGGCATTTGAGTGTCCCCGGCACCAACCTGACATTTATGTGAACGGAGGCCTACTAAACAGGATGTATTTTACACTAGTAAAACAACTAGTTTTTGAAGTAAACCTTGTGTGTAGTCCACGTACACACAAATGTCGGGTTGGTGCTGTGTAATGTACTCACTTTCGTAGACATAACTGGGAGTGCGTGAGAGAAGGAACTTTGCTATTGTACAGAGGAACTAATATATAATAGTCCGGG
>Ga0209652_1003247_pt1 | contig 12081 bp, 8 predicted proteins | sample SaaInl74LU_5_DNA_FD_184641 | JGI IMG/M metagenome (GOLD analysis project Ga0209652, IMG submission 184641) | Marine microbial communities from expanding oxygen minimum zones in the Saanich Inlet - ESP_74LU_5_DNA (SPAdes) (version 2) | ecosystem: Environmental > Aquatic > Marine > Intertidal zone ...
CCTTGTTCACCTGTTGGTCCTTGCGGACCCATTGGACCTGTGTCTCCTTGAATACCCTGGGGACCAGGAATGCTGCTTCCGGAAGTCTCTGCATAGAGTGCATAAGGCACACTTAACAATTGAGAGCTTGCTTCAATGGAATAATCCACTCCACCATTGGGATCCATCTCCGTTTTAATGAAGAAAGGACCTTCTGACCAATCGATTTCTTCAAAAACTCCCTCTTCAACATCTCCATCACCCATAAGCAACGTTAGGAGACCATTATCATTGGTTTGTCCATCGTGCGTTTCGATATAAACCGGCATACCATCAATGGATTGAGCAATGATGCTCAGGCGAACTCCAACATTTGAGTTGCTGACCAATTGATTGTCGGCATCCCTCACTACAGCTTGATAACTGATTTTTTGGGGTGTTTGTGCAAAAGTAAATAAGCTCAGATGAAAGAAGAGGAAGAGAAAAAAGAATCTAATATTCATGGCTATAGGTGTAATGAACTTAGGAAGTTTTGACGATTTTAAGAGTGGATGATTGGAGTGAACCAATGTTGTAAACATGCAAATAGTAGGCTCCCCCCGACCAATTGGTGGTTTGGATTGTAAATTTTGAGCTTGATGCTTCTCCTTCTTGAATCAGATTTCCAATTGCATCGTGAACTTGAAACATGACTGTCCCAGAGAATTCATCTTTCAGCTCAATATGAAGTACGTCCATGATTGGATTGGGAAAAGCCGAGATGGCAAATGAAAAAGGTTTTTCTTCCTCGATCCCATCAATGATGCTGATTTCAAAAGCCTGTTGCACACCTTCGCTTAAGGAGATTTGTTGATCTTCAATTATTTGAAAAAACACCTGACCTACGCTGAATGCTACTGAGCCGCCGTTACCAGTTCCATCTCCACCACAGGTATTTACTGATGTTTGGCCTGTCAGATTTAAGGAAACGAGACAGGTAAGTGTTAAGGTGAAAAAGTGTTTGAGAATATTGAGTTTCATCTTTTGTCACAATATTGCAACAAAGCTGACAAACACGACACGAATTTTTATTTCATCTCATTTCATCTTACCATCATCACCCAAAAGACAAGGAGCACAACGAATAACATCGCTCCCAAAGTCACTGCCCAAATCAAGTTGAGCAGGGCCGTTTTGATGTTGATGGAGAGCAGACCTTTGAATTGGAGATGTTGTTTATAGTCGAGATCGCTCGGTAGCATGAAGGCAAGCATTAGGACCAATAGTAAATTCAGGCAACTCACAAAAAGCATATGGAAGGGATAGGCCTCGTTGAACAGGTGTTCAAGAGCGGGAAAGGTATTCCAAACAAAGATGGAAATAGGATAGAGCAACAATGCCCCAAGCATACTTGCTAGTTGGATTTGTGCTGTAATTCTCCACCAAAACCACCTCAGCGTAAATACGGGTCCAACTCCAGCACTAATACCAAGCAAGAACTCAAACGCATCTTGAAGCGCATCAAAAAAAAGAGTGACAATGAAAGCCGCTATGGAAGGAAGAATGAGGTAGATACGTTTTGGCCAAAGGGTGTTAACTGAGCGACTTTTGCTTGAAGAATAGAGCATTCCACCCGCCCAATTGCATAGGTTTTGGTGGGTTGAAACAAACATACCAAATAAACCAAGAACCAAAATGGGGTGCATGACTTCGGGAAGAAAAAAGTAAAAGGCCTGCAAGTATGCCGCCTCTCCTTTTCCTAATTGAAGTTGCAAAGCTTGGTAGCTCAGAATTGCGATTCCTATTGTGAACAAAATATTAATCACGTTTGAAAGTGTGGCTGCTTTAAGAGCATGGAATTTGTTGTTTTTCGCCAACATTTGTTGCGCCTGTTGTCCGCTTCCATCATATATCGTGCTCGACCACCATTGGAGACCAATAAATATGAGAATTGAGCTTAAGCAATAAGGTTCCGTTTTGTTAGGAGTGACGAATGTGAAAGGCAGTGGGCTCTCATTCGAATGGACGTTTACTAGGGCCAACACCAACGCAGCAATAAACAAGAGCACATGGAAAACATCAGAGATACTCTTTTCTTTGAAGCTGGATTGATAAGCAATCAGTATTCCTAATACCGCTACCAACACAAGGATTCGTTTGTTTTCCATGGGCAGTAGCGTTTCAATCAAATCAATTAAAGCGAGGTAGCCAAAACACAGGATGATGGGAATAATAATTAGACCTAGATAATAAGCTCGAAAATGGAATAGTGAGGCGGCCCATTTGCCGCGATATCTTTTGAGAATGAAGTCGTTTTCAGACAAAAAATTCAATTTTGCCCAAAGCGGAGCAAATACCAGCGGAAAAATAAAAATACCAATGAACCCCGACCATAAGAAATAAACCCCAGATATTCCATGATTGGTGATGATTCCGCTAACTAATCCTGCATTATTGATGGAGTACAAAGCGGCGGTTAGCATCAATCCGCTTTGTATCCAGTTCTGTTTTTTGGGCGTTGTCCAAATTTCTCGTTCATTTTTGGCGGACCATCTAACTTGAATAAAGCCAATGATGATAAGGTATAGCGCAACAATACTTATCCAGTAGAGCTTCATAAAACTAACTTTCCAAAATGGCGAAATCCTGTTTTTTGCACCATAGTTCTGGCATTGTTGTTCTGCAAGTGTTGTTTTGAGCTTTGCAATAACAGGTGAATCATCAATTGGTGATAATCACTCTCTTGTTCACCTAATTGAAAGCTAAAATCTTGAGCTGATGGATTGAACCTATGTTGCTTTTTGACAAACACTCTACGGTACAGCTCAAGCCGAATATTACTTGGGTCAAAACTGATGGGCTTTGAATTCGGGTTAGGAAATTTTTCGAGTAAGAATGTAAGTTCTTGCCGATTATCGATGAGCAAAAGCGCATCACAAACCAGGGCTAGAGAAAATTCCCTTGATGAGATGGAACTGTTATCAGATTGCAATTCAATAAATTGTTGGAGAGTTTGTTTGAGTTTAGCAGAATCTTTTTTCTTTCCGTAAGAAATGATGCGCGCAGCATACATTCTACTCGCAGGAATTGGGATTTTGTTTTTGTAATGTTCCAACATCTCGTTCATGCCTGGGTGAAGGATCATTGATTCCCAATCGTAGTTGTCTTGTTTTCTTCCTAAAAAGCACAAAAGATAAGCCATGCTGATATTGAACAAGCTGGAACCAAAAACACCCACTTCTTGACGGTCAATTCCGCTCAAATCAAAGAGTTGATGTTGCTCTCCCACTTTTTTTAACAATGGCAGATAAAAATTGAAAGGATGGTTGAGATCTACATAGGTTTCGAGAAGATATGTCCTTATTTGAGGGAGCTCGAAAAGCGGACCTAAAACGGAGTTGATTCCTTTGCTTTTTGCAGTTTCACCCAAGGCACAGGCAATAACATATTGCTCCCAACCCAAAGACCAGTGTTCCATTGGAAGTTTACCGAGGAAGGTGCCAATATCATCTATTTTGCCATCAATGAGTTGTTGTCTTATTAAAATGTACAAGGCGTTATCAGACACCGAGCTGAGCGAAAAATAATTGGAAGAGAATTGCTTTTCGTTTCGAGGGTGGAGTGTTTTTCGTTCGATGAAACGTTTCACCAAACCTATTGAGAAAGGGTAAGATCTGACCTTTTGCTTGTCTTGATTTACCATTCTGTATATTGTACTAGCGGAAAGGGTTTCGCCGAGTATAAATTGCATTTCTTTAGAAAGAAAGGCACAAGCAGCGATGTTTGGGTTTTTTATATCCAATAAACTAAATGCTTCAAGAATCAGGCTTTTCGACTCGTCTTCCATATCTTGCAATATATTCAATTCCCTTTTCAGATAGGATGAAGACAGAATATTCGTTCTCCGTGTCTTTTCATTCGTATTTTTGGATTTTACAAGAATGATTCCACAGCAGACCATCGACCAAATATTTGAAGCCGCCTACATTGAAGAGGTGGTGGGAGAATTTGTGCACCTTAAAAAACAAGGGGCAACCTTTCGTGGTTTGTCGCCTTTCACCAACGAAAAAACGCCTTCTTTCTACGTTATTCCAGCTAAAGGAATTTACAAGTGCTTCTCTTCAGGAAAAGGGGGAAATGCGGTGAGCTTTCTCATGGAGTACGAGAAAATGACCTACCCAGAAGCGCTTCGCTGGTTGGCCGCCAAGTATAACATTGAAATTGAAGAGGAGCAGAAAAGCCCTGAACAAGCATTAGCTCAAACGGAGCGCGAAAGTATTGCTGTGGTGATGGCTCATGCTCAACAGTATTTCACAGAGCAGCTGATGAATAGCGAAGAAGGAAAGACCATTGGTCTGAGCTATTTTAAAGAAAGGGGCTTTCGCGACGACATCATCAAAAAATTCCAACTGGGTTACAATCCAGAAGGTTGGGATACCTTCACAAGTGCCTCAATTGCTGCCGGCTACGAGAAGAAGTGGCTCATGGCTGCTGGTCTTACAAGAGACAAAGACGGAAAAACATACGACTTTTTTAGGGGCAGGGTGATGTTCCCAATTCGTAATGTGAGCGGAAAGGTGATTGCCTTTGGTGGACGAACATTGAAGACGGAAAAGAAGATTGCGAAGTACTTCAATAGTCCGGAAAACGTCCTCTACAACAAGTCTAAAGTTCTATACGGAATCTACCTCGCAAAGGCGGAGATGAGCAAGTTAGACATGGCCTACCTCGTGGAGGGCTATACTGACGTTATTGCCATGCATCAAGCTGGAGTTGAGAATGTGGTGGCGAGTTCAGGGACTTCGCTTACTGAAGGACAAATCAAGCTGATCAGCAGGTACACGAAGAACATCACCATGCTTTATGATGGTGACCCCGCTGGTATTCGAGCTTCTTTCAGAGGAATTGACCTTATTCTTCAGCAAGGTCTAAATGTAAAGGTGGTGCTTTTCCCCGATGGAGACGACCCCGATTCGTATTCGAAAAAAGTAAGCTCTAGCGAACTTCAAGAGTATATAATGAGCAGTGCTAAAGACTTCATTGTTTTTAAAACCGACATGCTCTTAAGTGATGTGAAGGGCGACCCTACCAAACGCGCCGCGCTCATTACGGAAATTGTGACCTCCATTGCCAAGATTCCTGATTCGATCAAACGTTCTGTGTACATCCAAGAGTGTTCTTCACTCTTAGGAATTGAAGAGCGAGTGTTGATCAATGAAATGAATCGCTTGCTGCGGCAAAACTCAACTTCAAGATCATCACAAGGTCCGCCACCAGGCCCGCCCCCTGAGGAGATGTATCTTCCTCCACCAATCGAGATTCCGGCGGTTCAGCCTATTGGGGCCAAAAGCAGGTATCAAACAGATGCTCAAGAAGCTGATTTTATACGCCTACTTCTAAATTTTGGAAATTACCCTGTGCGTGTGGGTATTCAAGACGATAATACAGGGGAAGAAGAAGAAGTGCACATTTCGGTTGCCGAGTATCTTTTGGAAGAGTTGGAACACGATCAGTTTGAACTTAAAAATGAAGTCTATCAGCGCATTGTAAAGCGCTATGCTTCCTATTTGGAAAAAGATGAGTTTCCAGACATGAAGGTCTTCACCAACAATGACGATATTGCTATGGTCGAAACCTGTGTGCAGTTGATGACATCGCCATATGCTATGAGCGATAATTGGGAGTTGAGGCATGGGATTTACCCAGAAACGGAAGACATGAAGCTCGACCGTGCAGTGAGAGATTGCATTAATCGATTAAAGCTGAACAATGTAATGGAACTTATACATCTGGTTCAAGAACAAATAAAGGAAACAACCGATGATGATCAATTGATGATCTTGCTTCATGAGAAGAAGAAACTCGACACGGTTAAAATATCCTTGTCTAATTATTTTGGAAGCTCGGTGCTATGAACGGATTTAACGATTTTTTGTCGAAAGGCCTTGTTTTTGGAAATCACAAAGTGACCCTTTCAGATGTGCTCATGATCATCGTGATTTTTATCGTGGTTCGGCTCATTGTTGCTGTCATCAACAAGCTCATCCAAAGGTCGTTAAAACACCGACCACTTGATCAAGGGAGGGGATACACCTTCACAAAACTCGCGTCATATGTTTTGTACACCATTGGCTGTGTTATTGGTCTGGAAATCGCTGGTGTGGATGTAACGATTCTAATTGCCAGTTCTGCGGCGCTATTGGTGGGTGTTGGTTTGGGTATTCAGCACATCTTTAACGACATTGTTTCTGGCTTTGTTATTCTGTTTGAAGGAGGAGTTCGCGTTGGCGATGTGGTGGAGTTGGACGGTACCATTGCTCGTGTGGAGGAAATAGGTATTCGCACATCATCTGTGATTACCAGAAAAGGCAACATCATTATTGTTCCTAATTCAAAAATCACTTCAGACGCGGTGTTAAACTGGTCGCATGGAGACCTTATTTCAAGACACGATATAGCGGTAAGTGTGGCTTATGGAAGTGATACCGATTTGGTAGCGAAAACCTTGAGGGCTGTTCTTGACGGTAAGGACTATGTCGTTGCTGGTCGACCAATACACGTTGTTTTTCAAGATTTTGGAGACAGTGCTTTAAACTTTGAATTGCGTTTTTGGGCTGAAAAATCGTGGGAAATGGATCTTTTTAAAAGTGATGTTCGTTATTCTATCGACGCAGCTTTTCGTAAAGAAGGCATCAAGATTCCTTTTCCTCAACGAGATATTCATTTGGTGTCCAAGTCTGCCAATCTCTAATTCTGAGTTGTAAAGTGCTTTGGTTTTTATAGTCGTTTCTTTCAATGGAATACACCAATTCGATCTTGCTTCCCTTAGTCAAACCTTTGGCTTTCTCTCCTCCTTTAAAATGTACCGCCTCGAAATGAGTTGTGCTGTCTTCTGTTTCCCCAAGCTTGAATTTCACGTGGTTTCTGTCTTTACCCATGAAGAATGGGGGGGCTAAAAGAACCATTTTGGACAAGAATAATGGTCGGCTATTTTTTGGGCCGAAGGGCTCCATGTTTTCTAGAATAACAAAGGACTTTTTGTCGATGTCGATTGGTTTGAGTTCAGCTGAGATCAATAAAGAAGGCTTAGGAAGCTGTGGCTTTTGTTTTTTTATAGCGGCGTCAAATGCCAAGCGAAGTTCTGCCAAGTTCTCTGCTGCTAAGCTTAATCCGGCTGCCATGGCGTGTCCACCAAAACGATCAAGCAGGTGTGAACAGGCTTTTAGGGCTTCATGAACATCAATCCCCTGAATTGAGCGCACTGATCCGCTTAAAACACCATCGTGTTCTGCGAGCACAATGGTTGGTTTGTAATGGCTTTCAATCAGTCTGCTGGCTACAATACCAACAACTCCTTTATGCCATTCTTTACCTGAAACAACATTTGAATGCGTAGCTCCGAAAAAGTTGTTTGATGTGCATTGCTCAAGCGCTTCAGCAGTAATGCCTTCATCCAGTGATCTTCGTTCTTGATTGGTTTCTTCTAGTTCCTGAGCCAATTTTCTTAGTGCTTCTAGGTCGTCGCCTCGATGGCGAAGCACTTCCACCGCAAGTTGTCCTGATTTCAATCGCCCAGCAGCATTAATTCTTGGAGCAATCACAAACAGAAGATCGCCAAGATTCACTTTTTCTTTATTGAATTTAGCTGCATCGAGCAATGCCTTAAAGCCCGAACGAACTTCTTTGGAATTCAATCTTTGCAGACCTAGAATTAGAAATGTGCGGTTTTCGTCGATTACCGGAACAATGTCTGCAGCAATACTCAAGGCAAGAAGATCGAGAAAGCGCGCCATATAATTGTCGTCATAACCTTGGTCGATAGCAAAAGCATGAATGAGTTTAAATGCAACGCCTGCGCCACTTAAGCCATCAAAGGGGTAGTCGCAATCAGCTTGTTTGGGATTGAGAATGGCGTTGGCCTTTGGTAATAACTCACCCGGTTCATGGTGGTCGCAAACAATCACATCAATACCTGCTGTTCTTGCTCTTTCAATGTGCTCCACAGCCCTAATTCCGCAATCAAGCGTAATCAGCAGACGAACTCCTTGTTCAATGGCCGTGTCAATTCCTTTCGCACTTACTCCATATCCTTCCTCATAGCGATCTGGTATATAAGGAGTAAAAACAGCTTCGTGTTGCCAAAGGAAGTCGCTCATCATGCTCACTGCTGTTGTGCCATCCACATCATAATCACCATAAACCATGATTTTCTTTTGTTGAAATATGGCTTCTTTGATGAGTTCTAGCGCCTTATCCATGCCTTTTAATTTCATGGGGTCATGACTCGATTGAAAGCGGGGCCGAAAATACTTGTCTAAGTGCTCTTGATTTTGGAGATCTCTTAACAGGAGTATTTGAGCAATCCACCAACTCACGGGAAATTGCTTTTGAAAGGCTTGTATTTTCGAGGCATCAATTTCAGATGCGATGGTCCATTCCAAGTCAGATTCGACCAAAATTGTTGAAGATGAAGATGTCATGTGCTAGAATGTCAATGTTGACAATGAATTTTATTTTTTTCATTGGCGTGAAGATGCGTATCTTCGGGAGTTCGAAAGGTACGTTAAATCAAGTACGATATGAAAAACACTTACAAACTCATGGGGCTCATTGGTACATTGGTGCTACTCTTGTCCTTTGCAAGTTGCCTTAATGAAGACAACAAAATTCCTGAGAATTGTTTCGATGGTATATTAAACAATGGAGAAGAGCGCATTGATTGTGGTGGTGTAAATTGTCCGCTGTGTGACCCATGTGAGAATGGACAATGGGATCCCTTGTTAGGAGAAACATGGAGAGATTGTGGAGGAAGCTGCGATCCGTGCCCCCAAGAATCTAATGGAATCCAAGATGGAGATGAAGAGGGAATTGATTGTGGTGGATCAACTCTAGTAGATTGTGCCCAACTTTGTGGAGATGGTCTTTTGAATGGAAATGAAGAAGATGTTGACTGTGGTGGAGATTGTGATCCTTGTCCAACTTGTGTGGATGGCATGATGAATGGAGATGAAATTGGTATCGATTGCGGTGGCCCAGATTGTCCAGATTGTGCTACTGATGGAGATTGTACGAATGGAGAATTGGACGGAGATGAAGAGTATATTGATTGCGGCGGAACGATTTGTGAGCCGTGTGAAGAGTACATCAATTACAAAGTCTCAGGGGTTTCAATTAGCTCACTTGCCGGTATTACAGGCACATTTGACGGAGGTACAAGTACCATTACTCTTACAGGTTCAACCACTTCTGGAGCAACGGTAACCATAGTGCTTAATCAACCACTTTCTGGTTGGCCTGCTGACCCGAGCGATGGTGCTTCTTACAACTTGAACTCGACAAACGTTACTTCAGGTGCAATTGCGTTTGAGCTTGGTGGAGTAACCTATTCGTCTGTTTTCGACGGAAGTAATGCCAATATTAACTTGAGTTATGTAGACGCTCAAGCTGGTGGAGCTGTAGTAGGGACCTTCAGTGGACAGTTGAATAACATGGACGATTCTGACACTCAAAGTTTAAGTCAAGGAACATTGCTTGTACTGCTTAACGATTAAGCAGAAATAAGCTCATAAATATGTAAAAGGTCTGGCTTCAATGAAGTCAGGCCTTTTTTATGTCCAATATATGATCACTCATGAGACAAGAAGCTATGGAGACGCTTATTCTGAATTCATTTAAAAAGGTCTAGCTAGGTCATTGAACTTGTTTATGTGTTTGCACATCAAGTGGTCAAATTCAAAGCTTTGAACCCACTCGCATAAGTTCAGAAGTCCAGCAGTTCTTCATCAGACAAAAAACAAAACCGCCAGAAACGGATGCTTCTGGCGGTTTTAAGTTGAACTGGCAGGTTTCAACAGAAAAGGTTTATCACCCTTGTTCGATGAGGTCGAATAACTCGTTCAAGTTTGGTGATAGAATAATTTCGATTCGACGGTTTTTCGATTTATCTTCTTCGTCTACAGGATGGTACTCTGACCTTCCGGAAGCACTCAATATTTTAGGTTCTACCGCAGAGTTGTTCACCATGATTTTTACAACCGCAGTAGCTCGAAGTACGCTAAGTTCCCAGTTATCACTAGGGATGGTGTTGCTGCGAATTTTATCGGTGTCGGTATGTCCTTCCACAATCACTTCAAGATCTGCTTCATTCTCGATGGCTTTTGCGAGATCAATAAGGGCTTTTTTACCTTCTTCGTTGATACTCGTGCTCCCTGAAGGGAAAAGCAGTTTTGCTTCTAGACTCACGTATACCTTTCCGTTCTTTTGTTCAACCGTGAGGCCCTTATCTTTAAAGCCAAGCAAGGCTTCTGACACTCGATTTTTTAAGTCGTTTACCGCGGCATCTTTTTTTGCAATAAGCTCTTCAAGTTCTTTTACACGCTGTTCTCTTTCTTCTAGCGCGGAACTCATTTGTGCAATGTTTGCTTCTTTAGTGTTGAGTTCTCCTTCAAGGATTCTCAATTCGTCTTCTTGCATTTGAAGCTCTTCTTGAGTTTTCTGAAGGTCGGCCAATAGTTTCTTATTTTCCGTGGTAACATCAGACATCATCTTTGTGTTTTTCGAAACGAGGATGTCATTCAACTCATTGATTTTATCGTATTGAGATCGAAGCTGTCTATTCGTAGTTCCCAGAAATGCGGTATCGTTTTGGAGCGCAAGTTTTTGCTGTAACAATGACTCTTGCAGACTAGCAGATTCTTTGATTTCGGCAGAAAGTTGCTCGTTTTGACTACTGAGCTGCGCATTTTTTTCGGCACAAGCTTGTTCCTTTGTTTGCAACTCTTCAAACTGCCTGCCGCTAACACAAGAGCTCAACACCGCAATACTCATGATCGAAATAGCGAAAAATGATTTCATAAAAAGTGATTTAGTGAATACTACGAATTTCGTAAGATGCTGAGGAGCGACAGCCACAAGGAGCCAATCTTGTGAACACTTCAATGTGAATGGGAGAAAGTGATGCAAAGCGCGGCAGACCGGGCTTTGGGCAGCATTGTTAAAAAGCTGTAATCAAGAAGAAAAAACTTATGATAAAATGCAATACCCAAAAATAACTTTGCGTTAAAAGTGGTACATTTGGAAACCTAATTTTGATTATGTTTAATATGCTCAATAAAGCGGAGTCTTGGTTCAACGCCAAATTCGGCTGGTTTTTTACGAATGGCCAGAAAAGCAATCGCGGTTAAGCTAAAGTTCGATACACACATTTTGTGCTTCGGTAAAGAAACGCAGGGCTTCAAAGCCTCCCTCTCTTCCTACGCCAGAAGATTTTGTGCCTCCAAATGGCGTTCTCAAATCTCTTAATAACCAACAGTTAATCCAAGCTATTCCGGTTTGTAGCTCGTTAGCTACTCTGTGAGCACGAGTTAAATTTTCTGTCCATACCGTAGCACTCAAACCGTACTCCACACTATTTGCCATTTTCAGTACTTCCACCTCAGATGAAAAAGGAGTAATGGTGACCACTGGTCCGAAAATCTCTTCTTGATTCGTGCGGCAATCATATTTCAGCCCTTCAATGACGGTGGGCTCAATAAAGAAACCACCGGCAATGGCTGTGTCTTGAGGTATTACTTGTTTTCCTCCACAGAGAATTTCCCCTCCTTCTTCTTTAGCTAAGGCGATATAAGACAGGACTTTCTCCATGTGGCTTTTGGAAACAACAGCACCCATTTTCGTTGCTGGATCAGTAGGGTTTCCAACGCGCATCTTGCTCACTTTAGCTACGAAGTCACTTTTGAATTGTTCATAGATATCTTCTTCAACAAATATTCTTGATCCACAAAGGCAAATCTGGCCTTGATTGGCGAAACTGCTTCTTAGCGTAGTGTTCAACATCTTCTCATAATTACAATCTGCGAAAATGATGTTGGGGTTTTTTCCGCCCAGTTCTAGCGATAATTTTTTGAATTTTGGAGCCGCTTCTCGTGCTATGTGCGCACCGGTAGAAGTCCCCCCAGTAAATGAAATGGCTTTGATTTCTGGGTGATGAATGATGGCGTTTCCTGTTGTCGGGCCATCGCCATGTACAATGTTAAGTACGCCTGAAGGCAATCCAGCTTCTATACAGAGTTCAGAGAGGAGATAAGCTGTTTGCGGTGTGATTTCAGAAGGTTTAGCAACAAC
>Ga0209652_1003248_pt1 | contig 12080 bp, 8 predicted proteins | sample SaaInl74LU_5_DNA_FD_184641 | JGI IMG/M metagenome (GOLD analysis project Ga0209652, IMG submission 184641) | Marine microbial communities from expanding oxygen minimum zones in the Saanich Inlet - ESP_74LU_5_DNA (SPAdes) (version 2) | ecosystem: Environmental > Aquatic > Marine > Intertidal zone ...
TCTTCGGTCGAGTGCCCGAGGGCGCAGCCTGGTTGGATAACGATGAGGACCTCATTCCTCGCGAGCGCAGTGCGCTGCGCGACGAGGTCCGCGCCACTCTCGAGCGTCACAAGGGTGACCAGGGGGCTGCGAAAAAAGCACTTCGCGGCATGCGTCGAAGGGAACTGTTGCGTATTGCGCTCTCGAGCATGGTGGGGGTGAGCGACAACGCCCGGGTCGCCGAGGCTCTCACCGGGTTGGCTTGTGAATTCTTAGCCGGCATTCTCAGCCTTGCTCGAGCACCTGAGGATGGAATTGAGTTTGCCATCATCGCCATGGGTCGCTTCGGCGGAGGCGAGTTGAGCTTTGGGTCTGATTTAGACGTGGTGTACGTGTTTCGGGATAACGGTGCTGGCGCCAACGCTTCCCAGGTGGCTGCCGAGATCGTGAAAAACATCACCTTGTTGAGTGAAGATGTGCTTTTTCCGGTGGATCTTGATGCGGGGCTTCGCCCCGAAGGCAAGAATGGTCCGCTGGTGCGCAGTCTGGAAGCTTTCTCCCAGTATTACCAGCGGTGGGCTTTGGGTTGGGAGGCACAAGCGCTATTGCGAGCCGCGAGTTGCGTGGGGGAGGAATCTCTTCAAGATGATTTCCTGGAAATGGCAGCGCCCTATCGCTATCCCGTGAGCTTTAGTGACGACCAGGCGCGAGAAATTCGCCGGATCAAAGCCCGAGTGGAAGCGGAACGCCTTCCCCAGGGTGCTGATTCTTCCCGACATCTCAAACTAGGCAGGGGTTCTCTCAGCGATGTTGAGTGGGCGATTCAGCTCCTCCAGTTACAACATGGTCACCAGTACCCGGATATCCGAACTCCCTCCACTCTCGTGGCGATGGAGCGCATGGTGGAGCATGGCCTCTTAGAGCGACGCGACAGCGAAGAATTGGGTGAGGCCTGGATGTTGGCGTCCCAAATACGCAGTGCTCTGGCGCTATTTGGCGCTCACTCCACCGATGTGCTTCCCGCTGATCGAGTGGGGCTCGAAGGAGCGGCGCGTTTGATGGGCTATCCCTCGGGCAGCGCTAGTGAGCTTGAAGATCGGTACCTACGCGTCACACGACGTTCCCGAGTGGTATTTGAGCGCGTGTTCTATGGCAAGAGCGCCGGAGGTCTTGGCGGTTAAAGCACTGGCGGGCCCCATCCCACGATAGGACCCGCCAGAGTTTAGGAGCGTTTAGACGCCGTAGTACAGTTCGAATTCGAACGGGTGAGGACGCTGCGCCATAGGAGCAATTTCGTTCTCGCGCTTGAACTCGACCCAGGTGTCGATCAGGTCCTGGGTGAAGACACCGCCAGCGAGCAGGAAGTCGTGGTCGGCTTCGAGTGCTTGAAGTGCTTCTTCCAGGGAACCTGGAACCTGAGGGATGGACTTTGCTTCCTCGGGGGGAAGCTCGTAGAGGTCCTTATCCACGGGCTCGTGGGGCTCAATCTTGTTCTGGATTCCATCCAAACCGGCCATCATCTGTGCAGCGAAGGCGAGGTAGGGGTTTCCGGAGGCATCGGGGGCGCGGAATTCAATTCGCTTCGCCTTGGGGTTGCTTCCCGTAATCGGAATACGAATCGAGGCCGAGCGGTTACCAGCGGAGTACACCAGGTTGACCGGAGCTTCGAAGCCCTTGACCAAACGGTGGTAGCTGTTGATGCTGGGGTTGGTAAAGGCCAGAAGCGCGGGTGCGTGCTTGAGGATTCCACCGATGTACCAGCGAGCGAGGTCGCTGAGTCCGCCATAGCCTGCCTCGTCGTAGAACAATGGCACGCCATCGTTCCAGAGCGACTGGTGGGTGTGCATACCCGATCCGTTGTCACCGAAGAGAGGCTTGGGCATGAAGGTTGCCGTCTTGCCCCACTCCAAAGCAGTGTTCTTGACGATGTACTTGAATTTCAAGATGTCGTCAGCTGCTTTGACCATGGTGTTGAAGCGGTAGTTGATTTCAGCCTGGCCACCGGTTCCCACCTCGTGGTGTGAACGCTCGACGATGAGGCCTGCTTCTTCGAGCTTCAAGCAGATGTCGTCGCGCAGGTCAGCGAAGTGGTCGACGGGGCTGACGGGAAAGTAGCCACCCTTATACGGGGTCTTGTTGGCGAGGTTTCCGCCTTCTTCCCTGCGGCCTGAGTTCCAGGCGCCTTCAATCGAATCCACTTCATAGAAGCTGCGGTTTTGGCGCACGTCGTAACGAACGTCATCAAAGATGTAGAACTCTGCTTCGGGGGCAAAGAACGCCGTGTCCGCAATCCCGGTGGAGGCGAGGTACTTCTCAGCCTTGTGGGCCACCTGACGGGGGTCACGGCTGTAAATTTCGCCATTTCGGGGGTTGTAGATGTCAAACAGCATGATCAGCGTGAGCTCATCGCGGAACGCGTCGACATAGGCGGTCGTCACATCGGGAATGAGCTGAAGGTCTGACTCGTGGATCTGCTGGAAACCACGGATGGACGAACCATCGAAAAGTTGTCCGACGGTGAAGAATTCTTCATCCACCGAATGGGCGGGGATGTTGAAGTGCTGTTGCACGCCGGGTAGGTCGGTGAAGCGAATGTCAAGGAACTTGACGTCTTTTTCTTTGATGTACTTGAGTACTTCGGAAGAGTTTTTAAACATGCTCTTAACTCCTGATGTGTTCGTGGGATGGGTGCACCGAGGATTCGGTGCTGGCTCCACACTAAGTCAGGCCAATTTCTCCGCCATATCCAATATGTTTCCTTCGTGTTACAGCACTATCTACACTGGAGTCATGGCCACCGACTCCGATGACTACTGGCCAGGCAAAAAATTTGGCCTACCAGCTTCGGGGCCTCGCTCCACACCGACTTATTTGCGCCGTGTGGGTGGGCTCGCGATCGACTGGGCGGTGGCCGTGGGAATATCGGTGATCTTTTTTGACTATGACGGTCTCGCCACTCTGCTGGTGTTTGTGGCGCTCTCCGCGCTGGGCGGTCTCCTGGCTGCGGGTTCTCCCGGTCACCTCATCGCCCGCATTCGTATTGCGCCGGTCAAGGGTGGTGCGCTGGGGCTTTTTGCTCCGCTAGTTCGACCACTACTCGTGGCGCTGGTCATACCAGCGTTAATTACGGATGAGGACCAAAGAGGATTGCATGACCGTTTGGTCGGAACAATTCTGGTGGTGCGCTAGCGGACCTGCGTGTTAGCGGGGTTTCGGTGCGCGAACTTTGGTGGGATCCATTCCCTTGGGAATGGGCATCGAATTGCCTCGCTGTAGGGAGGTCAACCGGTGTGAGACGGCTAATACTTCTGCTTTGCGCAAAGAGTTCTTGAATTTACGAAGCGCCTTATTGAGTTGAGGCAGGGGAGTCGAGCCTTCGTCGGGGCCGACGTGCACAAAATGAACCGGAATGTCGGGCACCGCTCGTAAGACGGCGCGACGCTCATCCTCGAGCATCTTCTTGGTGCGCGAGCGTGCACCTTCTCCGATAAGAACCACACCAGGCTTGCCTACGGCGCGGTAGACCGCTTCTTGGGTCCTGGGGTTCACTGCTACCGGAAACTCGCTGGCTTGCCATGCGCGACGCAAAGCACTGCGCAAGACTGCACCCACCGCACCGGGTTGGCCGGAAATCTTTTCATAGGCGGTTTTTTCTGCCCGCTGACCCATCACAACCAGGGTGAGAAGCACCGCCAGCAAAACACCGGTGGTGATGTAGAGGATCAGCGAGAAAACGCTTCCCGCTGCAAGCCACAGCCCCACGAACACACCCGCAACAATGGGCAGGGTGAGGGTGAGCGCGAGAAGAGGAATGAGCGCCTTATCGGTCTCGCGAGTCAGATTAAAAATCTGCCACAGCTGCTTGAGCCGACCGGGTTCTTTATTTCCTGCTTTGTCCTTGGTAGCCATGTCTTCTTTAGCCTATGTGTTTGGGAGGTAAGAGGAAACTTCTAGATTCCTAGGTCTGCGTCGAACGCCCCAGCTTCTAGACGGTCCTTGACCATAGTGAGGAAGCGTGCGGCGTCAGCACCATCAACGATGCGGTGGTCGTAAGACAGTGCCAGATAGACCGTGTGGCGAATCGCAATCGAGTCATCACCGTTGTGAGTGACCACCACGGGCTTTTTCTGCACGATTCCCGTGCCCAAGATTGCTACCTGGGGAAGGAACACGATCGGAGTATCGAACAGCGCACCTCGTGAACCAGTGTTGGTCACCGTAAAGGTGCCACCGGCAAGTTCATCGGGGCTGAGCTGGTTCGTGCGGGTGCGCTCTGCCAAGTCCGAAATATCTTTCGAAATCCCGGCGAGGTTTTTCTCGCCTGCGTTTTTCAGCACAGGGGTGAGCAGACCACGCTCGGTGTCTACGGCGATCGAGATGTTTTCCGTTGCGGGGTAGACAATGCTTTCGCCTTCCACCACTGCGTTGATGATCGGGAACACCCGCAGAGCCTCGGCTGCTGCCTTGACAAAGAATGGCAGGAAGCTCAGCTTGGTCCCCGTCGAGCTCAAGAACTGATCCTTGACGACCTGGCGCAGTTCAGCGATCTCGGTGACATCGACCTCGACAACGGAGGTCAACTGGGCTGAGGCCTGCATAGATGCCACAGCGCGCTCAGCGATGACCTTGCGCAATCTGCTCATCGGTACGGTCGTACCCCGAAGCGCGGAGGGCTCCACCACAGTGGCTGCTGCGGGGGCTGCTGTCCCAGCGGAACCACCGGCAGCGGCAAGAATGTCTTCCTTGCGGATTCGACCTCCCACACCAGTGCCACTCACGTGGGCCAGGTCAACACCATGATCGTGGGCAAGTTTGCGCACAATCGGCGTCACATAGGGCATCGCCCGAGAGGCTGCGGGAACGGGCTGGGGGACGCTTGGTGCAGCTGCTGGCGCGGGAGCGGCTGCAGGAGCTGCAGGAGCTGCAGGGGCGTCGGGTGCCGCAGGCGCTGCCACCGGAGGCGCAGGGGGCGCAGGCGGTGCAGGGGGTGCAGGTGGTGCGGCCACGGGGGCAGCTGGTGGTGCGACAGGCTCGGGAGCTGGGGGAGCAGGTGGGGCCACTGGTTCTTGCGCTACTGGCGCAGGAGCAGGGGCTTCCTCTGGTGCGGGCGTTGCCACAGGAGCAGCTGCGGCACTGCCATCGCCAATGCGGGCGAGAACGGCTCCTACCTCGACGGTCTCGTCTTCGGCGACGAGGATTTCTTCGATGACTCCGGCAATGGGAGAGGGAATTTCGGTGTCGACTTTATCCGTGGAGATCTCCACTAAAGGCTCGTCGACGGCGACAGTGTCACCGACCTTCTTCAGCCAGCGGGTAACTGTTCCTTCGGTAACGCTTTCTCCCAATGCTGGGAGGTTGACTTCTTGGCTCATCTCGAGTGTTCTCCTTGTGAGAGTGCTGTGTCGATGTAGACGCTGTGCTTACAGTGCGTGCAGGGGTTTACCTGCAATCGCCATAAACGCTTCGCCTAATGCTTCGTTTTGGGTGGGGTGGGCATGGAGCAGTGGTGCAACATCTTCAGGGTAGGCATCCCAGTTGACGGCAACTTGGGCTTCGCCGATCAGTTCGCCCACGCGGGCGCCAATCATGTGGACTCCCACAATAGGTCCATCGACCTGGCGAATCACCTTGATAGAGCCTGCAGTCTCCAGGATGTGGCTCTTGCCGTTTCCCGCAAGGTTGTAGTCATAGACAGCGATACCCGCTTCACCGAATTCGGCAGTGGCATCAGCCTCGGAGTAGCCCACAGAGGCCACCTCTGGCTCGGAGTAGGTGACTTTGGGGATGTTGCGGTCAGACACGACCATCGGGTTCAGGCCCGCGAGTTCTTCCGCTACGAAAATTCCGTGCTGGAAACCTCGGTGGGCGAGCTGAATACCGGGAACGATGTCACCCACGGCAAAAACACCGGGAATGTTCGTGCGCAAGCGCTCATCCGTGAGAACAAAGCCGCGGTCCATCGTGACGCCGACTTCTTCGAAACCCATGCCATCAGTCTTGGGACCACGTCCCACCGCAACCAGAAGAAGGTCTGCGGTTTCCGTGGTGCCGTCTTCGAGGGTGACCGTGACACTGGTGTCATCCTGGGTGGCGGACTGGAAGCGCACTCCCGTGTGGAAATTGATGCCACGCTTGCGATAGGCGCGCTCGAACTGCTTAGAAATCGATTCGTCTTCAGCGGGAACCAAACGAGGAAGACCCTCGACAATCGTGACCTCGGCACCGAAGGAACGCCAGACACTGGCGAATTCAACGCCAATGACGCCGCCACCGAGAACGATGACTTTCGAGGGAATCCAATCCAGAGCCAATGCCTGCTCGGAGGTAATGATTCGACCGCCGATGTCGAGTCCGGGAAGAGACCGGGGGTAGGAGCCGGTGGCCAAAATGACGTTCTTGCCCACCACGGTGTCCTCGCCCACGGCGATCGTGGTCGGGGAGATAAGTTTTCCGGTGCCCTCGATGGTGGTAATCCCTCGAGCCTTGATCAGGCCCTGGAGACCCTTGTGCTTGGAGGCAACAATCCCATCGCGATAGGTGTTGACGGCGGGAAGGTCTACCCCTTCCAGGGTGGCCTTAACACCAAACATCTCCGAATGGCGCGCAGAATCAGCAACCTCCGCCGCGTGGAGAAGCGCTTTGGTGGGGATACATCCCACGTGTAAACACGTTCCGCCGACTTTGTCTTTCTCAATGAGACCAACGCTCATTCCCAGTTGGCTAGCGCGCAAAGCCGCGGCATAACCGCCACTTCCTGCTCCCAAAACGACAAGGTCAAAAGTGTGTTCAGCCACTAGTGCAGGACTCCCTAGATTTGTATAGATGTCTGATTCTGATGTGATCCATCGACGCCGTGCGATGTCGAGGGATAAGCCTACTACCTGCTCATAAGTGCTGGTTTGTTATGGGCGCGACATCAACACATCGAGCACTGTACGGGTGATCGCGCCCGTGGCGCCCTTGGGGGTGTAGCCCCAGGCGCCTTGGGAATTCGCAGCGGGACCGGCAATGTCGAGGTGGGCCCAGGGGATGCCCTCGCCGACAAAATCTTTGAGGAAAAGGCCCCCGAGGAGCATGCCGCCCAGAACTTCACCAGGCTTCGCGTTGGCGATATCGGCAATGTCAGATTTCAACAACGTCCGAAGTTCGCGAGGCAGCGGCATCGGCCACACCAGTTCGCCCACGTGGGCTGCGGACGCCACGATCTGGGCAACAGCATCATCGGTGCCCATCAGGCCGGCGTATCTCTCGCCCAGGGCGATACGGGCGGCGCCGGTCAGCGTCGCGGCATCGATGATGAGATCGGGCTTGGTTGCGCTGGCTGCTTGTAAACCATCGGCCATGACCAGTCGGCCCTCAGCATCCGTGTTGAGAATCTCTACGGTCTTGCCGCCCAAAATCGTGATGACGTCATTGGGTCGTGAGGCGCTACCGCTGGGCATATTTTCGGCAAGACACAGATACGCCGTAATGGCGGCGGGGGAGCCGAGAGCTGCCGCTGCCAGTGTGGCTGCGGCCATCACCGCAGCACCGGTCATGTCGTACTTCATGCCGACCATCGCGTTAGGAGCCTTGAGGGAGAGCCCACCAGAGTCAAAGGTGATTCCTTTACCCACCAACGCCACATGCCGAGTTGGGCTGCCAGGCTGGTAGCGAAGAACCATCAGTCGGGGCGGGTTTTGGGAACCCTTACCCACAGCCGTGATACCCCCGTAACCCTGTTTCTCTAATTCCTTTTCCTCGAGCACCTCAATACTGACCTCGGTGCCCTTAGCCAGTGCGCTGACGTGCTCAACGAAGCTGGATGGGTTCAACATGTTCGGCGGCATGGTGACTAAGTCACGTACCTGCCAGACCGCTTCAGCGCCGCGTTGCGCCTGGGTGATCCGAGGTAGAGCCAGTGAGCCCACCACCGCAATCGTGGGTGGGGTCTTAGCCGGCGAAAGCCCCAGTTTTGTGACGCGATGAGATCCCAACAGTGCCCCTTCGGCAATCGCCTGGGTGTGTTCTTCGTCCTTAGCCTCAATAGCGAACACGAGACGACCCGGGCCGTTGAGGGCTAGGGCAGCGCTGCCCGCTGCTTGGCGCAGTACATCAATCGTGAGGTCGTTTGAGCCCAACCCCGTGAGCACCACGCTGCTCGCGGCACATCCTTCGGGAGAGGGGATTCGCCAGGTGCTATCTGGTGCTCCATCGGCTTGGATGAGCCCTGCCTGTGTTGTCAACGCGGTCACAAGGTCTGAATCGAGGCCGGTGCTGACCACCTCGATAGTGTCATTGTTCTTCGCAAGCCCAACGACAAGAATGTCGTCTGCACCGAGAGTCTGAGCGTTATCAAGGAACTGAAGTTCTGGCAGTGTCATGTGCTTCATCGTAGGCGACCCCGGATATGAAATCGAGATAGTGCGACCTGTCTGGATAACGCTGTGGGCGAAGCTTCCGATTCCCCTGGGGTCCCTCCGGTACCCTGAATCTATGTTTAGCGATGAGTTGTTCAAAGAGGCCATGGAGTTATCCAGTGTGCCCAAGGGTTTGCCTCTCGTCACTGGACTGACCGGTTTTGCTGACGCTGGTGGGGCTGTGTCCCAGGTCAACAAATACGTTTTCGAGACGTTGGAAACTGAGCGAGTAGGGACGTTCAACAACGACATGTTGATCGACTACCGAGCTCGACGCCCCGTTTTTCAATTTGAAGAAACGTCGTTGACCTCCTATGAACCACCGAGATTGTCCCTGGACATGGTCAAAGACGAGTTGGGTTCGCCCTTTCTTTTTCTCTCGGGTTATGAACCAGATTTCCGTTGGGAGCACACCAGCGCGACCATTTTGGAACTTATCGACACCTTGGAGGTGTCGACCAGTAGTTGGGTTCACGCTATTCCGATGCCTGTGCCCCACACGAGATCTCTTGGCGTCACGGTCAGTGGCAATCGCTCAGAGATCATTGATTCCATGTCGGTGTGGCGGCCCACCACCGGCGTTCCCGGCACGATGATGCACCTGATCGAATATCGACTCCAGGAGCTGGAACACCCGACCGCCGGCTTCGTGGTGTTAGTGCCTCACTATTTGGCAGACACAGAATTCCCCGATGCCGCGGTAGCGGCCTTGCAAAGTGTGAGCTCTGCTACTGGTCTTATTTTCCCCACGGATGCGCTTCGAGAAGCGGGGAGAGAATTCCTGCAAGGCATTGCGGATCAGGTGGAAAACAACAACGAGCTTCAGAAGCTTGTCGAAACTCTCGAAACCCGGCACGACAGCTACATGGAAGATAACCCCATGCCCTCGCCTTTGATGGGAGCCGATGGGGACGTCCACACCGCTGACAGCATTGCCGCTGAGTTACAAAATTTCCTTGCCAAGCGAGACACGTCAGAATCCAGCGACGGGAGCGACTCCCTCTAGACACTCGGTTCGGGTCGCTTGTGAGCACAGTAAGCGGATGCGTGTCATAATGGTGGAGAAGGCCCTGGCAGGACTTGGTGTGGAAACTCACTAGGACTTGACAAGGGTTTTCTTACTGCCCGTTGAGTAGTGAAGCAGGTGGGTCATGGCGTCACGCACACCAGAACCAAAGTCGAGCGCTCCCGCGGGCAAAAAGCCTGAAAAAAAGAGTTTCGTTGGTCGCATCGGCGGCCTGTTTCAAAGAAATACAGAGCCTGAACCTCAGAAAGATCCAGTGACCCCACCCGCTAAGTCCTCTTCTTCGTCCGCCAAGACTTCCGCTAGCAAGACGCCTGCAAAGAGCGCTGCCAAGGCGCCTGCGAAGAAAACTCCCGCTGCGAAGAAGCCAGCAGTGAAAAAGCCAGCAGCTAAGTCGACTGCAGCGAAGACCGCGGCTGCAAAATCAACTACTGCGAAGCCCGCGGCACAGAAGCCTGCCGCCGCTAAAGCGCCAGCGAAGAAAGCTGCTGCTAAGCCTGCGGCAAAGTCCCCCGCGAAGACCACGGCTGCGAAAACTGCAGCTAAAGCGCCTGCAAAGAAAGCGCCTGCAAAGAAAGAGCCCGCAAAGAAAGAGCCCGCGAAGAAGGCTCCTGCCGCGAAGGCTACGCCAGCCAAGGCTCCCGCGAAGAAGGCTCCCGCTACGAAGGCGTCTGCCGCGAAAGCGTCGACCAAGGCCGCTGCTTCTAGCGAGGATGTCGAAGGGGTCGTAGTCGAGGGCGAAGAGGTCGCCCCTGACGTCGTTGCGGAAAAACTAGGGGCCGAAGTCATCGCTGGTTTGGCTGATCTCGGCAGCGATGATGACGAAGAAGAAGTAGAAAAAGAAGTTCTTCCTCAGGGGGCGTTAGTTCTCTCGAGCACGGATGACGATGACGCTCCGATTATTTCGACCACTATTACGGGCGCGACCGCGGACCCGGTGAAGGATTACCTTAAGCAAATCGGTAAGGTCGCTTTGCTTAATGCCGAGCAAGAGGTGGAACTTGCCCTGCGAATTGAAGCTGGTTTGTTCTCCGAGGAAAAACTCTCGGCGATGACGGCCTCGCAGAAGACCACCAAGCTTGCTCGTGAATTGCATGAGATTGCCAAAGACGGACAGCGCGCCAAGAACCACCTGCTGGGGGCAAACCTTCGACTCGTCGTCTCGCTAGCGAAGCGATACACCGGTCGCGGAATGCAATTCTTGGATCTCATCCAAGAAGGAAACTTGGGTCTTATCCGCGCGGTAGAGAAGTTTGACTACACCAAGGGCTTTAAGTTCTCTACCTACGCCACCTGGTGGATCCGTCAGGCGATTACTCGCGCCATGGCAGACCAAGCCCGGACCATTCGTATTCCTGTTCACATGGTGGAGGTCATCAATAAGTTGGCCCGTGTCCAGCGTCAGATGCTCCAAGACCTTGGTCGCGAACCCACGCCCGAAGAGCTCGCCCGCGAGCTCGATATGACCCCTGAGAAGGTGGTGGAGGTTCAGAAATACGGTCGTGAGCCCATTTCGCTGCACACTCCTCTGGGTGAAGATGGCGATAGCGAATTCGGCGACCTGATCGAAGACACCGAAGCCGTTGTGCCAGCCGATGCTGTGGGCTTCACTATGCTGCAGCGTCAGCTCGAGAGCCTTTTGGAATCGCTCTCGGAGCGCGAAGCGGGCGTTATTCGGATGCGTTTTGGTTTAGGCGATGGAATGCCCAAGACGCTCGACCAAATTGGTGACACCTTTGGCGTAACGCGCGAGCGCATACGACAAATAGAGTCCAAGACCATGGCCAAACTGCGCCACCCCTCGAGGTCACAAGCTCTGCGCGACTACCTCGAATAAATCCCATGGGTCAATTTCTTGCCTTCGCCCTTGCTCAGTGTGCTCGCTTTGCGACGAGGCTTCGAGGCGGAGGGTCAGCCTTTCCGGGATTAGTTCTCCTTCGAATGCGTCCCGACATTTTGGGTGCCACGTTGTCGAATCTGGCCCATGGAGTGATTTTCGTCTCGGGTTCCAACGGGAAATCGACGACCACGACCATGGTGGCCTCTGTCCTTCGCGCCCACGGGATGAGGGTTTTCACCAATCCAGCCGGGGGTAATTTGCCCCAGGGCTTGGCGTCTGCTTTGGTCGCCCAGGCGAGCCTGCGGGGGAGACTCCGAGCAGATATTGCTGTCTTAGAAGTTGATGAGGCCTATGGCGCTCAGATTGCTGCCCTGGTGAAACCGGATTGGGTGGTGCTTACCAACGTCCAGGTGGACCAACTCAATCGTTTTGGCGAACCAGAAAACGTCTATCGCATGCTTCATGATCTCTCAGCAGGGGCATCACACGGTGTTGTGCTCAATGCGGGGGATCCCAATCTGGCGATGATGGGGGCAAAACTTTCTCAGAGCGGGCAGCTCGTCCACACCATCGATGTCTCGGATCAAGCGCGCCTGAGCGCAAGCCATGGCTTAGTTCCCGCTGCGTTGTTTTTTGACCAGGAGGAGGACCCTGGCGCGAATATCAACCACAGCGCGCCGCGCGCACTTCTTCGCACTATGGAGGGAAGCGTCGCAACAATTGAGGTCTCGGGGAATTCGCTCACCCTTGAGCTTCCTGCACCCGGATTGCATTACGGGGTCGATGCGACCTTGGCTTTGGCCATGGCTGATGTGATGGTGGACGATGGCCTCCAGGC
>Ga0209652_1003251_pt1 | contig 12079 bp, 12 predicted proteins | sample SaaInl74LU_5_DNA_FD_184641 | JGI IMG/M metagenome (GOLD analysis project Ga0209652, IMG submission 184641) | Marine microbial communities from expanding oxygen minimum zones in the Saanich Inlet - ESP_74LU_5_DNA (SPAdes) (version 2) | ecosystem: Environmental > Aquatic > Marine > Intertidal zone...
GAATACGGTACATATCAGAAGAGTAAAACAAAGCTAGCTTACCTTGCAAAGCGCTTTGCCGCGAAAGAAGCGACAGTAAAAGCGTTCGGTACGGGTATAGGTAATGGGGTAAGTTGGCAACACATTGAAGTTCGGAATAACGAAGCGGGGGCGCCATTTCTTTTGTTATCTGGCGAACTGGCGGCGTTATGTGAGAAAAGAGGGATAAAACAGACCTTTCTGAGTATTTCTGACGAGCAATCTTATGCCGTGGCAACGGTCATTCTAGAATCTTAACGTTACCGGAGTCATTTTTTGGTTAATTTTTATAAGCCGGGCAAAACGAAAAGCGCTATCAGCAAACGTGAAAACGGTAAGGTAAAGGCGAGGGTAAGCGCAAACGCTATTCCTAAACAGGCATCACTGACTATCGACAGCCTAGACTGGATGGGGAACGGTGTTGTTCGTGGCGAAATTATGTATTTCGTCGAGGGCGCGCTACCTGGCGAGACATGCGATGTTAAGGTGGTGAGCCATAAAAAGCGGGTGGCAAGTGCGACCGCGACCACACTCAACAGCACGTCCGAACATAGGGTGGTTCCATTTTGCCCGCTTGCCGCGACATGTGGTGGTTGCCAATTGCAGCATATTGAAGCAAAGGCTGCCTTAACACTTCGAGATGAAGCGCTAAAAACAATGCTTATGCGTCAGCTGCACGTGTCTGACGATGTATGGGTGGCACCGTTATCGGGAAGCACGCCAGCCTATCGACGAAAAGCACGCTTGGCGATTGATGCTAGAAATGGCGATAACGTCAAACTTGGTTTTCGAGAACAAGCAGGTAAAAATATTATCAACGCTCCTTCCTGCCCCGTGTTGGTACCTGCGCTTAACGCCTTGCTTACTCCGTTACAATCACTGTTTTCAGGCTATGAATGTGCCCGTGCTATAGGTCATGTTACCCTTATTGCGGGCGATAATGTGGCACAGGTTTCCGTGAAACACACAAGACCTCTGACGCCCGAATTTGTGAGCGCCCTTGATGACTTTGGTAACGCGCACGGTATCAATGTTTGTTTGGAAAACAAGCAAGGGCGATTGTCTTATGTACATCGTATTGCTGAGCTCAAGGTGCAAACACTAGGCGGTCTTACATTATCACCTGCACCCAATGATTTTATTCAGGTGAATGACAGTGTAAACCAGCAAATGATTACACAAGCGATTGCATGGCTCGCGCCCCAAAAAGGTGAGCGAATAGCTGATTGGTTTAGCGGTTTGGGAAATTTTTCTTTGCCTATCGCCAAAGCAGGGGCCCAGGTCCAAGCGGTAGAAGGTGTACCTGAAATGGTGCAACGTGCCGAACAAAATGCGCATAAACAGGGCATTGAAAGTGTACAGTGGTTACATCTCGACTTAGCGAATGAGAAAGACGTGCGTGGTGCACTCGCAAAAGGGTTTGATAAAGTGTTGATAGACCCCTCACGAGAGGGCGCCTTGACGGTCTGTCACGCACTGGTAGAGGCAAAGCCACAATCAATAGTGTACGTTTCTTGCAACCCAAGTACTTTCATAAGAGATGCTCGGGTGCTTCTTGAGCAACATTACGTGATCGAAAAAGCGGGCGCTGTTGAGATGTTCCCGTTTACACAGCACATGGAAATGATGGCGTTATTTACACGTAAAAAACAGTAACGAGTATTAAGTTATGGTGTCGACAAGAAAAGTACATGCCGCGGAGCGACCTCCCTTTGAAGTTTGGTTGGACAGCCTTGCCTTGCCTGATGAAACCAAAGATAAGTTAAGAAGCGTGTCCTCTGCACCTGAAAAACTGCTTGTTGGCCAAGAGATGGTGGAAATTCTGTGCCAACTTAATATGGACGACGTTACGCTTCAAGCGGCACTGGTTTTTCCGTACTGCGAACAGCACCACTTAGACGATGCAGCAATAACAGAAACGTTTGGCAATGAAATTTGTGAGCTAATTGTTGGTGTGCGGAGAATGGATGCAATTAAAGTGTTGCACAGTCGCAAGGTAAGCGCACATGGCTTATCTGAAAAGTCCGATGAGCAGCATATTGATAGCATTCGCAGAATGCTGTTGGCCATGGTTGAAGACGTGCGTGCAGTAGTTATTAAGATGGCAGAGCGCATTTGCGCGCTTCAACAAGTTAAAAAAGCCGACGAAGAAACTCGCGTGATGGTAGCCAGAGAGTGTGCGAGTATTTACGCGCCGCTCGCCAATAGACTGGGGATAGGCCAGCTTAAATGGGAACTTGAGGATCTCGCGTTTAGGTATCTTCATCCAGATACCTATATGCGCATAGCCAAGCAACTAGATGGTAAACGTAAAGAACGGGCTGATTATATCGATGCCATCGTTGATGACTTACAGTTGGTTATGAACAACGAAAGCATTCGTGCAGAGGTTTATGGTAGGCCCAAGCATATTTTCAGTATCTGGAAAAAGATGCAGAAAAAGCGCCTGACATTCGAACAGCTTTTCGATATCCGAGCCGTGCGCATCATCGCTGAAAGGCTGCAGGATTGTTACGCTGCACTGGGAACGGTCCATGCAAATTATAAACACCTTCCCAATGAGTTTGATGATTATATTGCAACACCAAAAGCGAACGGCTACCAATCGATACATACGGTTATTGTAGGGCCTAAAGGCAAACCCGTCGAAATACAAATACGAACGCAAAAAATGCATCAAGATGCCGAGCTTGGTGTCGCTGCGCATTGGAAATACAAAGAGGGAAGCTCGGGTAAGCAATCTGGTTTCGATGAACGAATAAACTGGCTACGTCGCATACTAGCGTGGCAAGAAGAAGTATCAGAGTCGGGTGATTTGGTTGAGGAGCTACGAAGCCAAGTATTCGACGATCGGGTGTACGTATTTACGCCGAAGGGCGATGTTATTGACCTTCCTCAAGGCGCCACGCCGCTAGATTTCGCTTATTATATTCACAGTAATGTGGGGCATCGATGCATAGGTGCCAAGGTAAATGGGCGTATCGTACCGTTTACCTATTTACTGCAAAGCGGTGATCAAATCGAAGTGCTTACCGGAAAAGAACTCAATCCAAGCCGAGATTGGATGCACCCTGGTTTAGGTTATGTGCACTCATCACGTGCACGCGCAACCATTCACTCTTTCTTCAAAAAACAAGATAGAGATAAAAACCTCGCGGCGGGTAAAGAGTTATTAGAGCGAGAGTTACACCGCGCCCACCTTCCGCTGAAAGTCCCCTCAAGCGCGAGCGAAAAATTTAACCTTAATAATAACGATGACCTTTACACCGCTATCGGTGCTGGCGATGTTAGAGTCATGCAAGTCATCAATTTTCTTCATCATTTGCATGAACCTGAGCAGCCCGAACCCGAGATTAGCCCCAAAGTAAAAACACGTAAAACTGCGGGTGGTTCGGGTAAGAAGGACGCGGTTGTTGTGCAAGGTGTTGGTCACTTAATGAGTCAGTTGGCAAATTGCTGCAAGCCAGTACCCGGTGAGCCTATAATGGGCTATATCACGCAGGGGCGTGGTGTTAGCGTGCACAAGGAAGGTTGCGACCAGTTACAGCATTTATTGTCGCAACATCCGGAACGTCAAATTGAGGTAAATTGGTCTGAGGCATTAAAAGTCGGGTTTGAAACGGGCGTGGATATCTATTGCCACGATAGAACGGGGCTGCTACGTGACATTACCACAGTGCTTGCAAATGAAAATGTCCCTCTGCTTGGCGTTAACAGCTTAAGTGATAAAAACCGGCAAACCGCGCTTATCACCATATCAATTGAAGTTTTAGATTTGGATACACTTTCAAAAGTATTATCAAGGCTTCGGCAGCTTAAAGGGGTGACTGATGCCAGAAGAAAGCAGTTCTAAAGAAACCGAACTTAGTCGACTGTTAGACATAATGGCAAAGTTACGTGACCCCGATACCGGGTGCCCATGGGACGTAAAACAAACGATGGAAAGTCTCACGCGCTACACAATAGAGGAAGCGTATGAAGTTGTGGATGCTATTGAGAATGGAAGCACAGGTGAGATAAAAGAAGAATTAGGCGACTTACTTTTTCATATCGTGTTTTACTCACACATTGCCCAAGAAGCAAATGCGTTTACATTCAACGAGGTTGCAAAAGCGGTCAGTGATAAGCTGATCCGGCGCCACCCGCACGTATTCGGTCCAAATAAAGAGGCATTGAGCGACGAAGCACTTAATGCACAGTGGGACTCGATTAAAGCAGCCGAAAAGAGGAACAGCGTGCCAAAAGGTCAAGACCCAAGTCTGCTAGATTCTGTCCCAACCGGTATGCCAGCACTCATGTATGCGCAGAAAATACAAAAAGCGTGTGCAAAGGTAGGGTTTGACTGGCCAGAGGTTAGCCCTGTGCTTGATAAAGTGCGTGAAGAGGTGGATGAAATTCAACAAGAGCTGGATGTGGCCGAGCGTCAGCAACATCGCATTGAAGAGGAAATTGGCGATGCACTCTTTGCGATGGTCAACCTAGCGCGCCATTGTAACGTTGACGCTGACACTGCACTTAGACGGGCTAGCACTAAATTTGCCACCCGTTTCAAAGGTGTCGAGGCACAGGCTAAAAGGCAAACGGCTGATTTATCCTCATTATCGTTAGAACAGATGGAAGCGCTTTGGCAGCAAGTAAAGCGCAACGAAAAATAAGAATGGTTAGGTGTTCGTTGACTACCGGTTTCGGCCTAATCGTTCATGGCTAGAAACCCACTCGTCGGCAACAACGGCAGAGGCCAATGATAAATCCCCGCACAGCACGGTTGCCGCTACAATTTCAGCGAACTTGTTAACGCTGCCTTTACCTTCACACCCTAATACACGTAAACATTCTGCTTGTGTACTAAGCCCTGTACCGCCGCCGTAGGTGGCCACGATGAGTGAAGGTATTGTGACAGAAAAATAATAGTCTCCGTTTGGTGTGATTTCAGCATAGGTAAAGCCCGCTGATGATTCGGCAACATTCGCCACATCTTGCCCGCAGGCGATAAATAACGCGGTAATGCCGTTGGCAAAATGCGCACCATTACTTATGCTTCCTGCCATCATTGCCCCCATATTGGAATACTGTCGCTGTTTAAACAAGGCCTCGGGCGTGCAATGCATAACGTCTTTTACCAGCGCCTTGGGAAGGGTCACTTCAGCGACAACGCGTTTGCCTCGTGTATGCAGTGTGTTCAAATGTGAGTGCTTTTTATCAGTATCGAGATTCGCAGAAAGTACAAAATGTGCAATGGGGGCGGGGTAATTCGCGATTATCCATTCGCACCCTGCTCTGGTTGCTTTGCTCACCATATTTTGCCCTGCGGCGTCACCACACGTGTAATTGAATCGTAACCAACGAAGCTTGGACACCGCATACTGCTCAATATCTCGTAGTTTACCGACCTGTGTGCTTGCTTCGCATGCCTGTTTGATTAACGCAAAGTTTGCCTTTACCCATTTACCAAAGGCAAGCGCCTCGCGTGCGTTGGCAAATGAAAACATGGGGGCACGCTGCATCGCATCATCGATAACGGTGGTAGTCACGCCGCCGGCCTCGCGTGTGAGGCGCATTCCTCTGCTATAGCTTGCTATAAGCGTGCCTTCAGTTGTGGCCATAGGAACGTAAAAATCGCCCTGTGCCTGCTCACCTTGCACTGTCATAGGGCCTGCAAAACCAATAGGAACTTGCGCTACGCCAGTAAAATTTTCTATGTTTCCGGCTACCGATTCTGGTGGTAGAGAAAAGTGGGAAAGGTGAGGAAGCGAGGTGTTCGTTTCCTTTTCAATAAAATGGCGCCTGGTGTTAACCATGTCCGCTGAATAATCGTTGGATGCCGAACGGGGTATCTTCTTCATGTTTTCCTCCTACCATTCACTCCATAGTAGATTTGAAAGTGTACGATGGGAAATATATTGGGGTGATGTAATGATATTAGTCAAAATCATAGAGAATAACGGGTAGCCTTTTTTTAAGGCGTTAACGTTGGTGCTGTTACTGTGCCGCGCGAAATAATTATTGTGACCTACGCCATGGGTGAAATTTGTACGCTTTTTTTTGCAATTAGGGGTTCGCATTTTGCTCAAAACCTGTATAATTCGCGCCCTGCCCAGTTACGCCCACCTTTGGGAAGGTGGAAGAATCGGCCGGCTCGAAGGGGTCTTTGTGTTGATTTTATGGTGATTTCTGGTGTTCAGAAATCAGTAACGACGATATTATTCGGGTGATATTTAAATGAAAACTTTTGTTGCTAAGCCAGAAACGGTAGAACGTGACTGGTACGTGGTAGACGCCACAGACAAAACACTAGGCCGTTTGGCTTCTGAAATTGCATTGCGCCTTCGTGGTAAGCACAAGCCAGAGTACACACCTCACGTGGACACTGGTGACTACATCGTAGTTATCAATGCAGAAAAAATTACGGTTACTGGCCGTAAAGCGCAAGGTAAGATGTACTATGCGCACAGTGGCTATCCAGGTGGTCTTAAAACGACAAACTTTGAAAAACTAATTGCTCACAAGCCAGAAATGGTTCTTGAAAAAGCAGTTAAGGGAATGCTGCCTAAGGGTCCTCTTGGACGCGCAATGTTCCGTAAAATGAAAGTTTATGCTGGTGCAGAGCACAAGCATACCGCACAGCAACCACAAGTCTTGGACATCTAAGGAGCAACTGACATGGCAGATACTCAATACTACGGCACTGGCCGCCGCAAAAGTTCTACTGCTCGTGTGTTCCTGCGTCCAGGCACAGGTAGCATTAAAGTAAACCAACGTGCTCTTGACGAGTACTTTGGTCGTGAAACAGAGTGCATGGTTGTTCGTCAGCCACTAGAACTTGTAGAAATGTTAGAAAAGTTTGACCTATACATCACTGTTAAAGGTGGTGGTTCTAACGGTCAAGCTGGCGCAATCCGCCACGGCATCACTCGTGCTCTTATGGAGTATGATGAAGCACTACGTCCTGCACTACGCAAAGCTGGCTTCGTTACTCGTGACGCTCGTCAAGTTGAACGTAAGAAAGTGGGTCTACACAAAGCGCGTAAGCGTCCACAGTTCTCAAAGCGTTAATTATTACGTTTTATTCAAAAACCCGGTTTTTACCGGGTTTTTTTTGCCTCAATTTTGCGTTCTTACATTGGTTTATTATCGCTAACTCACCAAAAACGTTAGTAAAATAACGACGAGGTGAAAGTAACAAAGGTTTAATTTCATTGTCAGTAACGTGCATAATTAACCCAAATCCTTGATTTTAGACGCTTCCCTCACTATTCCTTATACAACGACTACAATTAAATTATTGCCTAAATACCAGTAAAACCTTGTGTTTATAAGGGCTTTTCTTTTATCATTTGCGGTCGAAAAAATTGAAAAACTTTTATGAATTCTCGCATCCGTGCAAAAACGCGGTCGGGACTCTTCATGACAAGCCATTTGGTGCGACGATTCAAACGAAATAAGACCAGTATAAGTTTGAGTTGCCCACCATGATTATCCGAACCTGGAGAAATGTGGATGAGCAATGTATCTGTAGATGCAACAGAATCTGCACACAACGATAACCAGCCTGAAAACAACACGAGACGTCGGTTTTTGACCGTAGCCACGTCTGTAGTTGGTGGTGTAGGTGTTGTTGGCGCGGCAGTCCCTTTTATTGCGTCCTGGAATCCAAGCGCCAAGGCGAAAGCTGCGGGTGCTGATATCGAAGTTGATATCAGCGGGATTGAACCTGGACAGCTAGTGCGTGTTATGTGGCGAAGCAAGCCTGTATGGATTGTACGTCGCACACCTGAAATTCTTGAAGAATTGGGTGGGCACGAAGATCAGCTTAAAGATCCAAATTCTGAAGCAGAGCAACAACCAACGTTTGCACAGAATCGTTTCCGCTCTATGAAAGAAGAATACCTAATCTTAGTAGGTATCTGTACTCACTTAGGGTGTTCTCCACAGCATCTTAAAGACGGCGCGTTTGAAGAGTACGTTGAAGGCGTGCCTGATGGGTTCTTCTGTCCGTGTCATGGTTCGAAGTTTGATATGGCTGGTCGTGTTTTCGAAAACGTTCCAGCACCATTAAACCTCGTTGTACCGCCTTATCAGTTTGTTGATGACACTACGGTTATCATCGGCTCAGAAGCGGAGGTAGCGTAACATGAATGGTTTTTTAGGTTGGATTGAAGAACGTATTCCATTGATGCGCGTTGCAAACATGCACGCCATTCAATATCCAGCACCTCGAAACATGAACTTTTGGTATGTGTTCGGTTTCTTGGCAACGATTGTTTTAGTTAACCAAATTGTTACTGGTATTTGGCTAACAATGAATTTTGTACCCACCTCTGAAGGTGCATTCGCGTCTGTTGAATACATCATGCGTGAAATCGATTACGGTTGGGTAATCCGCTATATGCACAGTACTGGCGCGTCAGCGTTCTTTATTGTGGTTTATATGCATATGTTCCGCGGTATGATTTACGGCTCTTACCAGAAGCCTCGCGAACTTCTATGGGTGTTCGGTATGTTCATCTACCTAGCACTTATGGCTGAAGCCTTTATGGGTTATGTACTTCCATGGGGACAAATGTCTTATTGGGGCGCGCAGGTAATCGTATCACTGTTCAGTGCTATTCCGGTTATCGGACCTGACTTGGTTATCTGGATCCAAGGTGACTATGTTATTTCTGGCGCTACGCTAAGCCGCTTCTTTGCGTTACACGTTATTGCACTTCCACTTGTGATTGTTATTCTCGTGTTCTTACACATTATTGCTTTGCACGAAGTGGGGTCTAACAACCCAGACGGTGTAGCAATTAAACACAAGAAAGGTTCATTGCCTGAGTCTGAGAAGACCAAGTATGAAATCCATGAATACTATACAAGCAAGTACGATATTGCTGACGACGTACTTCCATTCTTCCCTCACATCGTGTTGAAAGATTTGGTCGCGTTCTGCATTTTCCTTGCTGCGTTCACGTACATCATGTTTTTCGCACCAGAAATGGGTGGTAAATTCTTAGAGCATCCTAACTTTGAAATTGCGAATCCATTGAAAACGCCTGAGCACATCTTCCCTGTGTGGTACTTCACGCCTTTCTATGCAATTTTGAAAGCCGTACCTGATAAGTTGTTTGGCGTACTAGCCATGTTCGGTGCTATCGCTGCCTTGTTCGCGCTTCCTTGGGTTGATAGAGGTCGTGTTAAGTCATGGCGTTATCGTTGTGGTCTTCATAAAGTAAACCTAATTGTTTTCGCAATTGTGTTTATTTTCTTAGGCTACCTAGGTGGTACACCACAAGAGAACTGGAAAATCATTGCATCGCAGGTTGCGACGGTAATGTACTTTGGCTTCTTTGTTGCGTTGTTCTTGTACAGCAAAAACGAAAATACTAAACCTGTACCAGAGAGGATCCCTAAATGAAAAAACTGATGTGCTTTTTAGCATTCTTCCTACCTGGCGTTGCATTAGCAGCAGGTGGAAACGTGCACTTAGACAAGGCACCTATCGACCTATCAGATAAGGCGTCTTTACAACGCGGTGCGCAATTGTTCATGAACTATTGCCTAGGCTGTCACTCAATGAAGTATCAGCGCTACCAGCGTTCGTTCCAAGACTTAGGGATCCCTGATGAACTTGGACAAGAGTATTTGCAGTTTACGGGTGAAAAGGTCACTGACTATATCACTCGTGCGATGCCTGAAGAGGCTGCTGCAGGTTGGTTTGGTGCTGCGCCACCAGACCTTACGCTTGTCTCTCGTGTTCGCGGTGAAGACTGGATCTATACGTATTTACGCTCTTTTTACGCTGACGACAGTCGCCCATTTGGTGTAAATAACACTGTGTTCCCAGAAGTGGGCATGCCTCACGTTCTTCAACCGCTACAGGGTACACCTACTCGTACGTACGAAGAGCAAATGGTAGATGGCGAAATGGTCAAGCGTTATGTAGGTCTAAAGTCAGATGGTAAAGGTTCAATGTCGCCTGACGAGTATGACCAAGCGGTTGCCGATATCGTAAACTTCCTTGAATATAGCGGTGAGCCATCGAAGCTTGAGTCGCATAAGATAGGTAAGTGGGTATTAATCTTCATCGCAGTACTATTTGTATTTGTGTACTTATTGAAGAAAGAATACTGGCGAGAAGTGCACTAATCGCACAGATTTATGTATAATGTCAAAGGGGGCGTCTCGCCCCCTTTTTTGATATTTGAAATTTGCCCATATATAGGGCATTAACTTGTTTCTCGACGGAGGAAATTGAATGGCCGTAGCCGCGAATAAACGTTCTATAATGACGTTGTTCTCTGACACAATTGATATTTATAGCCACCAGGTACGCATTGTGTTGGCAGAGAAAGGTGTGGGTGTCGAAATCAGCTACACAGATCCAAGCAACCTGCCAGAAGATCTGTTGGAGTTAAACCCTTACGGAACTGTTCCTACTCTTGTTGACAGAGAACTTGTACTTTATAAGTCTCATATCATCATGGAATATCTAGATGAGCGTTTTCCTCATCCACCATTAATGCCGGTATACCCAGTATCACGTGGCCAAAGCCGTCTAATGATGCATCGTATTGAGCAGGACTGGTACTCGCTTGCAGCGCGTATATTCCGTGGCGAAGGTGATGTTGAAGCGGCACGTAATGATTTACGTGAAGCGCTTTTATCATTAGCCCCCGTATTTGGCGAAATGCCATACTTCATGAGTGAAGAATTTAGTTTGGTTGACTGTTACCTAGCACCGCTATTATGGCGTTTACCTGCATTAGGTATTGAGCTTACGGGAGCTGGCAGTAAAGAGCTTAATGGCTACATGAACAACATTTTCTCTCGCAGCTCGTTCAAAGCATCGCTTACTGATCAAGAGCGTGAGATTCACAATCCACTATGACATCAATGACGTCTAATCAGCCCTATTTGCTAAGGGCGTTTTTTGAGTGGATAGTTGATAACGATTTAACGCCCTATATTGTCGTGAATGCGTTAATACCGGGCGTAGAAGTGCCGCAAGAGTTTGTAAAAGATGGGCAAATAGTACTAAACGTTTCGCCTAGTGCGTGTGTTAATTTTGCCCTCGACCTTAACGAACTATCTTTTCAAGCACGTTTCGGTGGACAGCCTCGTCGGTTACTTATTCCTTGCGAGGCAATCATGGCCATCTATGCGCGTGAAAATGGTGCAGGAACCGTTTTTGCGACTGAAGAGGAAATGGCGGGAGACATAACGCCTCAGCCTGAGAAGACACAGCCATCCTCCATAGAGGATGCAGATGCTTCGGATTTGAGTGATGCGCCGGTTCCGCCAAAGAAAGGCAAACCAACACTCAAAATTATCAAGTAGTTTTAAAAAAGGCTTTCTGTAACAGAAAGCCTTTTTTTTGTACCTTCTTCCGGTTTTGCCCGCCGCTTTATCCACGTTCATCTTCATTTAGATCACCAACCTTCATTGATAGATGGAAATACGCATTCTCTTCTATACGCTAATGTGATTTTTTTGTGATACTTTTGCGATATTTACCCTGCATGCTTATTCCTCACCTCAATAATGAAAGAAGGAAGAGCAATGTTTCGTTCAAAAGTTAATCGTAGTGTTATGTCTACCTTGGCAATGTCTGCAACGGTATTAACGATGACGTCCTCGTTACAGGCGGCCGAGCTAAATGTCACCGTCCAAAACCTTACTCAGGGTATCTATTTCACTCCCATTCTTGTATCGGCACATAGTGGCGATGCGAGCTTGTTCGAACTTGGCGATACAGCCAGTGCTGAATTACAAGCTATGGCAGAAGGCGGCGATATCAGTGGGTTGGTTAGCATCACAGACTCACTTTCTGCCAATAACCTAACAAATCCTGCTGAAGGTTTGCTTGCTCCAGCGCAGTCTGCCCAAGGCGTGTTATCTACAGATGATGGAAATACCGTGTTGAGTATTGTCGCTATGATGCTACCTACTAATGATGGATTTATCGGCTTAGATAATTGGCCTATTCCTATCGAAGCAGGCACTTATACGGTTTATCTTAATGCGTATGATGCCGGCACTGAAGCCAATGATGAAGTACGCGGAAGCGGTATGCCAGGCA
>Ga0209652_1003255_pt1 | contig 12074 bp, 9 predicted proteins | sample SaaInl74LU_5_DNA_FD_184641 | JGI IMG/M metagenome (GOLD analysis project Ga0209652, IMG submission 184641) | Marine microbial communities from expanding oxygen minimum zones in the Saanich Inlet - ESP_74LU_5_DNA (SPAdes) (version 2) | ecosystem: Environmental > Aquatic > Marine > Intertidal zone ...
TAGTATTGTAAGTGTTTGTGGCCTCGCTCGTTCATGCGCGCATCTTTTGGATATTTAGCCCTCTCCGACGTGTGGATGCGTCTGTACGTCATTCTTGCATTTGCGTCCCTTTTCACGTCTTTCAATCAGAATTGTTGCAAAGATATGTTTTGTACTGTAACGATGTGGCGTGGAAAAAGTTTACCACAAGTGGCGAGTGCAAAGACTGCAAAACCATGAAGGTGATTCCATAATCTCATCATAGTGAGACACACCTACACTCCTCAACATGTCAGCTGCCAGTGTGCTGCGCTTCACATCAAAGCGCCGCTCCCTCGTGGCGCCGCTAATCGGCAGCTACAGAAACCACCACCAACACCGTAGCTTATCTGTACTCGCCGCATCCACATCTAATGGACATAGCGACAGTCATTCTAATAATCAATATCGCTTCCAATACTCCTATCAAACCTTGGCCGCAATTGCTGCTGGAGGGAGCGCAGCTGCTCTGCTGTCCACTTCTTCTTCATCGGTGGTAGCATCGTGTGAGAAAAAGAAGGTAGAAGCTCCACCAGTAGGTGATCCCTTCCCCCTCCAACCACCCAAGAATAAGGAAGTGGTCGGTCCAAAGGGCATTCCCTCTCGTGCCGAACAAATCCGTCGTCTAAAATCATCCTCCAAACAATCCGACCCCTCAGATGATGATCAATATGACGTACTAGTCATCGGAGGAGGAGCCACAGGTGCAGGAATCGCCTTTGACGCAGCCACACGATCCAATCTTCCGAGTGGTCTCAAAGTAGCCTGTATTGAACGTGGAGACTTTGCGTCGGAAACGTCATCGAGATCGACTAAATTGATTTGGGCGGGGATTAAGTACCTTGCGTCGGCAAGCGCGGCGTTGTTGTCGTGGGATTTGTTGACTAGTCCTGTGACTACTGTGAAGGATTTTTACTCGGAATTTTCCATGGTGGTAAGTGCTGAGAAGATGCAACTACATATGTGGTGATTGCTTTCCTACGCTCCATGATTAATGATACAGAGCTGACTTTTCTCATACTCGTTTCACAATGCTTCCCATTCAACAGTTCAATTGCCATCAGGAGCGCAAGTACATGTTGGACAAACAACAGCACTTGACGAACTGGGTTCCAATTGTATGTCCCTTCACAGAATGGAACATCTGGCCACCTCCCTTTGGCCATCCAATCTTCTCCTTCTTTCCAGTATTGGCACCAGCAGTGTTCAAATTCTACGATGCGCTAAGTCAATTCACATGTCCTCCATCGTACATCATGACAAAGAAGGAGGCACGTACGAAATTTCCTCAACTTAGTGATCAAGATATCAAGTACTGTGCGGTCTTCTATGAAGGTCAGCATAATGATGCCCGTACGAATATTGCGATTGCTCTATCGGCTGCAGAGAAGGGAGCGCATATTGCCAACTATGTGGAAATGACTGACGGAATCTTTGATGAAGATAGTGGAAAGGTGATTGGTGTCAAGGCCCAGGATCGGATTAGTGGGGAAACATTTGAGATTTATGCCAAGAATATTATTTTTGCTGGTGGACCCTTTACTGATAAATTGCGTTCCAAGGAGGAGAAGGAAGGAGGGACTGTGCCACCTGCAGTGCAGGGAGCGAGTGGATCACATATTGTTTTGCCAGGCTACTTTGCGCCGAAGGATATGGGTTTGCTGGATTACAATACAAGTGATGGACGTTTCTTGTTCTTCTTGCCTTGGCAAGGATCTGTGATTGTGGGTACAACTGATAAGAAGTGTGATGCAGAGACATTGCCCTACCCCCCGGAAGAAGAGATTCAATGGATGATGAAGGAGGTCGAAAAGTATTTAAGCAATGATTTGAAGGTCCGCCGATCGGATGTCTTATCAGCTTGGAGGGGCTGGAGGCCCTTGGCAGCAGATCCCCATGCACCTCCTGGAGGTCAGGTGTCTCGTGATCACGTGATTTCAAAAAATCCATCCTCAGGTGTCACATTTATTGCAGGCGGGAAGTGGACTACATGGAGGGAAATGGCTGAGGACGCGCTTGATAAAGTTCTTGGAGACAAGGCTGGCACATGCAACACTCTTGACATCAAATTACATGGTGGTGAAGGATACCACAAGAGTCTATCAACACAACTTATTCAAAAGTACGGTGTTTCAGAAGAAGTGGCTAACCACCTCGTAAAGACATATGGTGGACGCGTGTGGGAGGTTGTTGAGAAGTGCAAACCTACTGGCAAGCAGTGGCCTAGATATGGTGTGCAGCTTGTCGAGGGCTACCCATACATTGAAGCCGAAATTCGCTTTGCTTGCCAAGAGTATGCCTGTACCATTGAAGATGTTCTCTCGCGAAGAACCCGTCTTGCATTCCTCAATAGCGAAGCTGCACAAGAGGCATTGCCTCGTGTTGCTGATATCATGGCGGAAGAACTTGGATGGAATAAGGCTACAAAGAAGGAACAAATCAAGTGTGCGCAGAAATATCTCGCAGCTTACGGAGGGCGTATCCCGTATGAGGATGGCGTTGCGCTCCGCTTTTTAGCGCATGAAGATGCCATGGATATGTTTCGTGAGATTGATAGAGATGGATCTGGCTTTATTGATCCACAAGAACTTAAGGAAATTGCAACTCGTCTCGGCAATCCGCTAGATGACAAGCAGCTCAAGGAGTTATTCCGTACGATTGACACGGACAAGAATGGAAAGATCAGTGCGGATGAATTTGTCGCTTGGATAAATGCTGAGCAGTCAAAGAATGATGTGAAACGGTACCTCCATGCGACTGCTACGGTAATTTTTGAAGAGATCGATACTGACCAGTCCGGCTTTTTGGACAAAGCAGAGCTTAAGGCTGTCACAGTCCGTCTTGGTGAGGACTTTACAGACAAGGAGATCAAGAAAATATTCAAAGAAATGGATACGGACAAGGATGGTAAGATTAGCCTTCAAGAGTTCATTGCTTGGATGGACAAGGAGAATGATAAGACTGGTTTCCGTAAGTTGCTTGCAAGCAATATGCAAGATAATAATATGCAAGGTGCTTGGCTGGATGAGAAGACACCTAAAGGTGTCACAATCAAAAGGAAGTACACTAACAGTGGATCTTTCCTTGGCTGAGCACGAAACACTTTAATATATTCACATTCACGTTTGTCAAATAATCAGTATTGTAAGTACTAAATAATGTACTGACATAAACTATAGGTTTACTATTCTAGAAATTGACGAAGAAACCCGATCACCAGAAGAACACAAACAAGCCAACAGAACAACTACGGGTTCAAGTTCCTCTTTTACTCGGCCTCGACTGCTGCTGGTTCAGGTTCAGCCACTGGCTGTTCAGGAGCGTCTGCTTCTCCTTCCTCTGCCTTCTTTGCCGCAACATCAGCAACTTCAGCCTCATCATCTGCATCCTCTTTCTGTTCAAACCTATGCGCCACGAAGCTGGATACAGCAGCACAAAACCAAAACACTAAGGCACTGATTGTAAGATTAGCACCAGTCGAGAGACTGCAGCTTTCGTTAAAAGTCGCGTTCCAAGTTTGCCTTCCACCCAAGCCGATCAACACTTTGCTGTTGCAAGCATTACTTGCCAAGAACAGAAGAACAAGCCCTTGGCAAATAGCGGTGAAGAGACAGAGAGGAGCCTGCCAGCCATACGTAGTCATAAATCCATCATCGCCGCTGTAGCAGTTGGTAACGCACGAAGAAACACAGGCACTAACTAATGTGAAAAGACCAAAAAGGAAGGTAATAATCGCAAAGGCCTGAGCCGTCTTCCAAGTAGGATCAACCTGAGTGTACGATTCATATGAGACGCAAGAGCCATATTGATAGAAACTGGCCCCAAAACCTGACCCGCTTGGTTGAACTACCCAAGTGTAAAAAGCATAATACCATAATCCTAGCTCCATGTTGAATGGGTCGCCGTTACTATCCGTTCCAACAAATTTAAGAAAGTTGCACTGCAGGGAGAAGGAGAGAAAGTGAGAACTACTAATTCATGCTCCACAGCGATAGCATCATCCACAACCACAGCATCATAGGAACGGAACAACAGCTTCAACATTCGGCTTCTCAAACACATGCAGACATGAACTCACTCGGATGCTCCCGCTCCACATACAGCAAAACGCCACGACGGTGAATAGAGTTGCTAGGATTGAGAATCCCTGAGATTTAGCTGCCATTGTTGATGTGTGTTGGTGGTTTGTCGAAGATTTACTTCAATATTTATGAGCAGAAGGCAGTACTACTGGGTAGGCCTCTCAGAATGCATAGGCCAAAAGAGTGATGAAAAAAGCGCAGAGGCTGGTTGGTGGGGTTCTCATTTTCATTTTTCAGCGAAGACACATCCTGCCCGCGCTGATTACATTACTAATTCCGTCATTGCAACTCGCTAAACCAGTATCATACCGCAACATTTGGGCAAGCAAGTGCTTTCGATCGCCACAACACATCTCTCATCGGCAATATTTACGTAGTATGAATAGTCGACATATCCCACCAAGGCAGGGCAGACAAGGTTTCTGGCCTTTCCTATTAGCAGGCTTCCTCATTGCCTTCTCTCCGATAGGCGTGTATTATGCAGCTTCGGACAATTATCGAAACAACTCAATTTTCACAACTGCATTAGTTGTAACTGGAATCTTCGGTCTTGTAGTGCTCATCACAGCTGAGGGATTAAGCCGTCCGCCGCACAACGGACCACATGAGTTTGTCAAGCAAGATGAGAAGAAGGGCAAACGAGATGATGATGAGAGAGTTCTTGTGTGTCTTGGTGATTCACTTACCCACGGAGCTTGCTCAGCAAATTGGGTAGATGATGTTGGACCACATCTGACGAAACAATTGCAAAACAAGGACAAAATGTCTGTCAAAGTGAATGTAGTAAATGCTGGTCAAAATTCAATCTGTACACATACTGTACTGCATGAGAAAGTGGATGATGTAGTAGCGTGTCAGCCTGACTATATATTCATCATGATCGGTTCGAATGATGCAATGGCAATTTACAGAGATGACTGGGCGAAAGAACGAATGCATACATGGAGTTTAACAGAACGACCTACTGAGGATGTATTAATTCGCAATCTGACAGACACTGTCAAATCGTTACTAGACACGACCACCGCCAATATAGCGATTGCTACGTTGCCTCCATTTGGAGAGAATTTCGATTCAGACTCCAACAAAATCATTCAGAGTATCAATTGTCGTATCAAGACACTTGAATACCTCTTCTTGGGTGAGATTAGGAATACTAGGCGAGAGACGGGGCGTGTATCAGTTGTCGATGTCAACAGTGCTCTATGGGCTGAAATAATTAGGCAAAGAAGCAGCAACAACATCACAAAAACAACACACTCGATAGATAAGTTTTTGCCCTATGCAATTGTCATGGGAATGCTACATTGTGTCTTTGGATTGAGTTGGAATTTAGTGACGCGCTTACTCACAGGCAATGCTGTACTATCAGAGTCGCTTCATTTGAATGAATATGGGGCAAGCATCGTCAGAATTGAAGTTGTACAGTGGGTGATGGATAAAATGATGTAGATACATATATAATTGTTTATATGGGATTTCTGCGTCACCTACGTTCGGCAGTAGCCAAGCTGGCTGCCCCGAGGAATATGACTATAACACGATAGTTGTTGTCTGATTAGTACTACCCACTGTGACTTTGATGTCTTTGAGTAAACTTCTTTAGAGCGGATTGTCTTCTAACCATTTCAATTGCTCTGGACCAAGCTGTGACATTTGCCCAATTTCCACAAGTTCCAAATCGAAGTACAACGTTGATCCTCCAGGGATTGCCCCACCAGCTCCCCTTCCACCATAGCCCAGGTCCGATGGTACAATAATTCTCCGTTCCTCACCCACCTTCATATCCAATACAGTCAAATCCCACCCTTTAATAACCTTTTAAAGTACAAGTATAACAAAGTTAATCAGATTTGAATAGATATATCTACAAAAAGCGGACATGTTAAGCACGACATGAATGATTCTTACCTGACCGACACCTGCGACAAATTCAAAAGGTTTCTCTCCAAATGGGCCCTTGGAACTATCAACTTTTTTGGCGTTTGGATTAACATCAGGGAAACCTTTCAACCATAGTGTATATGTTGCCTTGACTTTCTGTGCACGTTGTGGAGATGAAGAGTCAGGATCAGTCGGTGGTTTAATAACTTTGTATTTGAGACCGCGCGGACCATCCTCATAACCTGCCGTATCTATGTCAGCGTTGGCTATATTTGGGAGGCTTAGAAATCCTGTAGCAACTAATCCGGCCGATTTTGATACAAAAGCACGTCGTTCTACAGATGACTCTAGCGTCGGTATCGATAGGCCACTGACGTTTGCTAGCAGCATCAAGGAGAATACAGCAAACATCTTCATTTTGATATCCTTTGATGTTATTTGAAGAAGTTGGTAGCAATAAAGAGTTGCGTTTATTTATGGTTGATTGCAGGTTGATTGCATCAATCACCGACATCAAGTAGATGGTATTTCTTCGTAAACGTACTTTCGTCGTTATGTAGAAAGATTTGTCCTCAACATAAAATTGCCTTCTTTTCCACTTGGATGTCACCATAACAAGCAAGCACCCAACGAGCTGAAAGACATAGCAACAAACAATAGATATATATATAGATAGAAAACAAATACAATGAAGATCTTAGCAATAGCCGCTGCCGCCCTCTTGTTGGCATCAGAATCTCAATCGTTCGCTCCTACACCACTCTCAACCCGATCTGCGTCTCGACCACACTTCTCTGCTGCATCCACACTCAATGCTGCAGCTACCACTGGTGAAGAAGACTTGGAGCTCACTCGTCAAATCATCATGTCACACGTTGCAAAAACTGGTGAGGACGATGAGGGTGTCGAAGTCGATGAAGAATACTTGCCTTCTCATAACAAAAATCCCGATGATTATCCAGCAAACGATCTCATGATTCGCGCTGCACTTGGCCGTGAGGACGTTGAACGCACTCCTGTCTGGTTGTTCCGTCAGGCTGGACGTCATTTACCTGAGTACCACGAATACAAACAAAAAACTGGAAGGTCATTCCTTGATATGCTCAGTTTTCCGGAAGATGTAGCCGAATGTACGATGCAGCCTGTACGAAGATACGATATGGATGCTGCCATCCTATTCTCAGATATTTTGGTGATTGCGGAAGCATTGAATATTGAAGTAACCATGCCAGGTGGAGTCGGTATTCTGGTCCCATGTCCACTAGTTGGACCTGCTGATATGAAGGAACGTGTGCCTTCCAAAGACAAGTTGAATGTAGACTTTGTCAATGATAAACTGGGACATGTTATGGAGAGTGTACGATTGATTCGCAAGCAAATGAAAGAAGAAGGTATTTCTATTCCTCTGATTGGTTTCAGTGCTGCACCATGGACATTACTGTTTTACATGGTTGGTGGATCTTCCAAGAAGAATCAACATATCGGTATGGAATGGCTCCATTCTCATCCTGAAGCTTCTAGAGAACTATTGGATAGTCTCACTACCATTGTGATTGAGTACATGGCGCAGCAAGTCGAGAATGGAGCACATATGCTACAACTATTTGAGGCAATGGGCATGATGATTGAGCAACCTGAATTCAATGAGTTTGCTATGCCGTGTCTGAAGAAGATTGCAGATGAATTGAAGGGGCGCTATCCTGATGTTCCCTTGATGGTATTTTCTCGCGGAGCTAGCTTTGCAAATGAGGAATTGAGCAAATTGGGATATGATGTCGTAACAATTGATGGATCAGTGGATCGTTCTACAGCACGTGATGTAGTTGGCGGGCGCACTGGACTTCAGGGCAATTATGATCCAAGCGAATTGATTGTTGAAAATGGCAAAACTGTGGATACCGTGAAGCAATCTGCAAAAGAACTTTTGGAAGCTTTGGGAACGCAACGATTAATTGCCAATTTGGGAGAAGGTTTGGGAGGAAAAGAAAGTCCAGAGTTGGTGAATGCATTCGTTGAAGCTATCCATGAAGAGAGTGAGAAGATGATTAGTGAGTCAAAGAGTAATTAACTTAATGAATGTTGTCGTAGAGGGTAGTATCCTGGAAATTAGGTGATTGATTGCATAAGAAGGAGCTATGTAGAGGCATGATATGGTTTGTACTTACTAATTGCTGAATTCTATTCGGAGTTGAAAATGAAGCCCAAAGTAGATACGCTCAATACGCTGACGTCACTCTCTGGCAGGGAAAGAGAGAAAGCAAGAAAGCTTCTCATAATTGAGCAATTTGCTGACGTAATGGTCATTATTTCACGTAGGAATCAATATATTTATTACCGATAAGACTTTATACACTCTCAATTGTGTCTCGTGCGTACGCAGAACACACTGCACTTAGTGATCACGCGGGAAGAGAGGGAACGATAATAACGCACTTGGCATTGGCCGGGTGAGCTGAACTGTTTGTACGGAGCGGAATATGAACACACGGGGCAGGCAAGCAGGTTATTAAAGTTAACTGTTAAGTCTGCAGCAGTATCAGGTTGCTCTGTCACGGGCGTTAGGATTGGGATGCAAAGAGGCATGAGGAAAGCGAAGTCATTCTCCAATTATATGTTTGTTCTGTAGAAAAAAGCACCGATTGCATTGACCTGTCCACGTTGTCGTAAAAGGATTCTCAAGTGAAGCTGGATTTTTGTAGACGATGGTAGAAGAGGTGAGTAGCTGCGTTCAGTTTAGATCATTCATAATACTTGCATCAATATCTTACCTATCTTGTTTATGCATCGATGCTCAAGGCGGCGGCGGCACAAAGTGCGAATGTTACTCAAGATGTTGAGCATACTTCTATCTTGAAGCCAGATGCAATCAATACGACACTAGACACAGAGTCTCCGAGCGTATCCCCTCCTCCATCGTCAGCAGCATCACCGGCAACGGAATGCTCCAGCCCCTCACCACAAGGAGTCAAGCCTACTTCTCGGCACGCACAAGTTGCATTAAAGATCCTTGTCACAAATAATGCTTCTGGGTCCATCATTGGAAGAGGAGGCAAAACAATCACTGATCTTCAACATCAATCTCAGGCGAGAATAAAATTGAGCCAAGGCGGAAATTACTATCCTGGAACCTCTGATAGGGTCTGTCTTATTCATGGTGCATTATCAAATGTAGAGGTGGCAGTAGAAATGGTGTTGGCAAAGCTGTATGACATCCATCGTCTGCAACACATAGATGCACCTGCTACTAGATCAGGTGCAGTATACAGCCAGTCTGGTACTGACAACATTTCAACGGATGTGCCTTTCACTGTCAGAATACTTCTTCCTGCATCAAGTTGCGGTATGATAATTGGCCATGGCGGTTCCAATATCAAACTGTTAAAGGAGAAATCTAATGTGTCTTGCGTTCAGCTATCACCTAAAGCGACCGAATTCATTATAGGTGCATCAACTCTCTCAACATCTGAGAGAATCATGACTATCCTTGGGCCGACCTTCGAAAGCTGCGTTTCATGCATCCATGTCATTCTTAACGAGTTAGCTCAGCATCCAGAAATATGCCGGTACATGAACATGACAACGAGCTATTCTAAGGCATTGTCGTCTGCCTTTCAAGCTTCGTATCACACCTATCAAATGCCAACGTTTCCTGGGTTTATTCCAGATCCATATGTCGTAGGCCGAGACCAAGCGATAGGATATCAACAGTATAATGATAGGATTTTGCCACCGTCGTCACCTCCAATGACAGCCCAGACCATGATGCAACCAACAAGTCCTCCTCCGTCTTCGACCTTGATGTTCCCGCCGCAAGGTCAGTTTTGGTCCGATGCATCTTCCGGTGGCACTCCTGGCAGCAGCAGCGGAATGCCATCTGTCACCGAGCTTACCGGCAGTTTCCAAGAACGAATGTCTCTCTCTGATCCACCACATGTTCTACCTCCTCCTTTGCCAGCCTCCGAATTCTTAACTCGAATGGAGGCACCTGACAGTATGATTGGATCAATACTAGGCCGTGGAGGGAAGGTTTTGAATAGAATTCAGTCGAGCACACAGACGCGGGTTAGACTTAGTCAGAGAGGTGTGTTCGTCCCGGGTACTACCAATCGAATAATCACTATCACTGGGACGACCTCTGAAAGTGTAGAGCATGCAATGGCCGAAATAAAGGAGCGCCTCGCCTCAGCTGAAGAAAACAAACACTGACCGACCCACCAATCGAGTAAATTGAATCAATACATCACATAAGCACCGTTTCGCTGCTTACGCAAGCAGCCACATACACACCCAAGCTACAAAGATCTTCAGTAACTTCTTAATACAAATACATTTTTGCCACTAATGTTGATTTTATCAAAAGAATATCGAGCTCTTGTTTTGTAACAATTCTACCACCGGTGCTCGCACTCCAGGAATAAATCCATAGCGAGTAAAGAACTTGTGTTTTGGTATAACATCATCTCTCTCTTCTTGATAACAATGGAATAGTTCCTCATCTGCGCTGATGTCACCTCTTGCACGAAGTAGAATGTAATCATCGTAAGATTCAAGACTTGTGTTTGGATCATTGGAATGTTGAAGCACATCAAGCAAGGGCAGCAACGCATTCTCAATTTCTACTGTGGTACCATCATCAAATTCAACTTCTTCGGCGAAAGAACGGGAAAGACATATCACAAATGCTCCTTTGACAGCTTCTTCAATTTCTTCATCGTCGGCATCTTCAACAATTGGTTGTATGACATCTTTCATCAACCTGATTGCATTATCAACAGTTTTCCGAATCAACAGCGCATCATTATATGCTAGACTTTCTCCAAGTAAACGTTCTACTTTTTCTTGAGACCAGAATATCACGTGATCTTGCCCCAGCTGATTCTGTACCCAAGGGATGCTTTGGAGATATGCCCAGTGTTTTATTGCGGTCTTATCTTTGATCCGTTTGCTGAGTAGATATTCTTTTGCAATGAACCCAGATAGTAGGAGCATCTGATAGCTCGGTACTCGTTTGATTTTTGCCATTTGAAAAATTTCTCCACATGGTATGTCACTCAATGCATCATCTTGAGTTACACAGCATTCACGTGGAATACGAAATATTAGCTCGCCGTCAGCAAAGCCTGAAGTAGAAGAGAATCCTCCATATCCTCCCAACTTTGATTGCTTTATTGTAAATTTAGGAGATATATATGTAGTTGGATGCTCTTGTAGCCATTGGATGAGAGTTGCATGCGTTTGACTTTCAGTGTGAGCAATAAGTGCTGATGGTTTAAGTGATTGTTGTTGCTGTGGAGTTGGCGTCGTTAGACTCTTTCCAACCCCAAATCCTTTCCCCGCTATAGCTGCCGTTCGGCGTTGCTGAGATGCTTTCTTTTTCTTCTTCGCAAATAAAATAGATGTGCAGCAGCTTCTTGGTTGTTGGCGATGAATAGAACCAACAAATACAAACGCTACAACTTCTGTTGATTGCAACAACAACAATGTGACCACCGCACTGAGCAACAATGGTACTGCCATCATTTTATGTTTTACGAGGTAATGAACGAACGAACTATGGTACCCTGGTGCCTCATTTTTTATTGGCGCATGAATGAGTGGCAGAATATCTACTACTAATTCCTATCGTAGATACAATAGGTGCGATACAAAAGAGCAGTAGTATTGCACATCGTGACAACGCAAAGCCGAGCAAAGCCTGATGATTGACCTATCAAACAATATAAATAGTGAAGAAGGTAACAAAGATTTGATGCCTTGATCGACAAAGAGATTCAGAAGAAGTAAGTAAGGGTCACGGCAAGCCCAATTGGACTTCATCAGGTCATCTACATACATTTACGACATTGCAGCATGGCCGATGCGCAGATAAAGAGCATGAGCAGTGAAATGCATACATCTGAACTATCGTAACCATCGTGCATGGAACACGGAAGCTGTGGATTGCTATATTCACAGAGCTAGATACGATATTGTGCTAGAGTATTGCAGGCCTCCATTCAAATTGGTGCTCATCAGGTCACCTACGACGTTGCAGCATGGCCGATACGCAGATACAGAGCTTGAGCAGTGGCATATATCCTTCTATACTAT
>Ga0209652_1003257_pt1 | contig 12067 bp, 17 predicted proteins | sample SaaInl74LU_5_DNA_FD_184641 | JGI IMG/M metagenome (GOLD analysis project Ga0209652, IMG submission 184641) | Marine microbial communities from expanding oxygen minimum zones in the Saanich Inlet - ESP_74LU_5_DNA (SPAdes) (version 2) | ecosystem: Environmental > Aquatic > Marine > Intertidal zone...
CGCCGCCATAGCCACCTCCACCACCTCCACCGTAGGATGATCCACCACCACCATAGGAGGCGCCCCCTCCACTACCACCATACGTTCCAGCCGAAGCAGAGCCATACCCACCAGCTCCTCCTCCCCCTCGGCCTCCACCGTAGGAAGAACCGCCTCCTCCGTAGGAACTTCCTCCTCCTGCTCCTCCGCCTCCTGCTCCTGAATAATAGCTCATTTTAGTGTGGTTGGTATTGTTTCTTGACGGCTATTGGCTGCCAATGAATCGGAATATGACGATGAGCAATGCGATGGCCTTCGATTCGTGGTGTGGCGCTGGTGGGCATTTTTCGGGGTCAGTGGTGGTCTGTCGTGGGGTCAAAAAAGATCCAAATCAAAAAGTTAGGTGTGTGGGCGTACAGTAAGAGAGATCACCATGGCAAACGACGACGAAGACAACCGGCGGCAACGCCACGAAGACAAAGAACGTGAAAAGAATCGTCAAGAGGTGAAGCAGCGCAAGCGTCAATGGGAGGTTGCTGACGATTCGGATGATGATGAATCGCGTAATAGTAGGAGAAGTAGTCGATCAAGAAGTAAAAGTCGAGATGATCGCCGTCATCATGGTAGTAAAAAACGAAAACATCACAGTAAGAGTGGTAAGAGACGACGCCGTAGTAGAAGCTACAGTAGTAGCCGAAGTAGAAGTGACGATGACTCCATAATGAGTAGCACATCAAGAAGTCGAAGCCGCAGCCGGAGTAGATCACGAAAGGATCGAAAAAAGCACAAGAAACATCACAAGGATCGTAGTCACCATCACAAGGATAGAAAGAAGCGCCATCACAAGGATAGTAAACGAGATCGAAAGAAGGATAAGAAACGAAAGAGAGGTAGCAGTAGTAGTAAGAAACGCTCGGATGATCGTAATAGTAGTCGACATGACAAACATCGTGATGATGACATCTCGGCAGCATCATACTCCTCCTCATCCCTTTCCGACAATGAACGTGAGATATTACAACAACATGAATCCAAACGTGCATCATCCTCCACAGGAGGGACCACCGGAGCAGCAGCAGCAGCCACATTTGGAAAATATGGCATAATCAACACTTCCGATTTCAACAAAGCACAAGTCAAAGCATCATTTGAACGTTGGCTGGCCGAAGTCAAGGGTATACCCTCCTTCAATGGACCCAAGCATGAATTAATGGAATTTTACAAAGAGTACATGGAAGATTACAACACGGCAACCCTTCCACACATTAAGTACTACGATTTTCTAAAGTGGGAAATGGACGAATATGCCCGAAAGAAGAAGGAGGCACACGACAAGGCCACAGCTACTGCAGGTGGTGGTGGTGGTGAAGACCATGTCGCATTAGATGAATTACGTCACAAGGAAGAAATGGCAAAGCGTGCCAAACAAAAGAAGATGGAGGAATTACGACAGGTTACGGCGTGTATGACTTCGGAGAAGAGGGCGGAGATGAAACATCAGGCGCAGTTGAGGCATGAGATGGCTGTGGCGTATAAGACGGGGGATGAGGAGACTAGGAAGAGGTTGCAGAGGAGGTTGGAGCCGGAGGAGTTGGTGAAGAGGTAGATGGAACAAAAATCAATAGATGGAAGTCGATATAAGGGACAAGAATAGATATCTTTAGGTGTTTGTAGTACATGCATGTCTTGTGTCCACTTGCAGCTAAGCTTCAAGAATACAAACTTAAGTATGGTAATGGTGGCTTAATCATTCTTGACTTGCACGATTCTTAGTTTCGATGAATGCAGCTTCTGCATGTCAAATCTTTTCATCTCTTCATCTCTAATGCAGAACATACTTATCCTCACTTGGGGATCACAACCTTCATCAAAGGTTCCCAAGATTTCTTTATCAACTCCACCGGTATAACCTTCTCATCCTCACCCACACCCAACTCATCAAAAATAGCATCCATATCCTCCTCAGTCATTTGCTCCTCCGCACCAATATTCTTCAACAACGCTTGATATTCCTCCTTGGATATCACATCGTCATTATTTGCATCTACCGCAGAGATGATAGTTTTGAAGAATCGTGCGTTGGTACACTGAGTAAAGTTTTTGTTGCGATATTCGTTTAGAATGGTGAACATTTTTTTGCGAGCGGGGCTTAGGTTGGAGATGAAGTCGTCGTATGCTTTTTGGTTCGCATCGGTGTCAAGGAATCGACATGTGGTTTTAGATGATATTGGTAGTGCAGCTTGAGCTGCTACTGCCGACGGAAAGAGATTCCGAGTAAGGATGGTACGAAACGATGAAGAGGCAAGGGAACGTATCATTATGGCTGCTGGAGAGTATGTCAGGGCGACCTACTTTTGTGTCTGTGTATGTAGTGTTCTGAAGCCCCATGTCTGAGTGCAGCAAAGGATCTTCTCAAGCTTGGAGGGACAGAGAGCTAACATTCTAGTACTAATTCCATCGTTAAAATTCTACGACCTCCCCCTCCTCTCCTCTCCAGGATCTCTTAGTTCGTTCCCTCAACTAAACTCCTGCATCTCCTTTATTCTCTATCAAGATGACATCCAAATTCAAACCACTCATCCTCTACGCCACAGATTTCTACAAGCTATCCTCCTTACTGGTACAGCGTGTGCTTCTATCAAAGCCAGTCGGAAACTTGGCAGCCTACAAGCAAAAGACAAAACAATTACTCTTGGATCAATCTCGACCATCATCGGCATCTCCCAATCTTGCGGCTGTGACGTTATTGCATTGGGATAGAGAGTTTGGCTTGCTGCAATACTATGGTGTGCAGGAATATTCACGTAGATGGATTAAGTCAAGATCATCATCGTCGACTACTTCTGCATCCATCTCACAGGCAACCGAGGAAGCAGGTGGCGCTTCCATCAACAAAGCAACTAACAATAATAATGTGGCACGTGTAGCGTTCATGATTACTTCAGAGCAGCGGCAAAAACTATCTGTCAACTTGGGTTACACACAACAAGATATTCGAACCTTCAAACCAATAGAGGCACTACTATTGATTGAAAATAATGTCAAGAAAACATCATCTGATGATGATGATGCTGAGTACAATTTTCGTGATAGATTAAAGGAGCTGGTTGACGAGAATGAAAAGTTAATGGCAAAGCAGGCGTCATCGTCTTCTGGTGCTAACATTGAAAAAGAACAAAAATCAACTATAGAAAAACCACAGACTGTTTCTCCTGAAGATGCAGAGCATGCTCATGTCAAAGCAGATGTGGCAATGGCACTGTTGATGGCAGAGAAGGGAGATGATCAAAAAGTAGATAGCTTACCAGTTGCAAACGAAGAAATTGTCGATGATGCATCAAGCAGTGACAAAGAAGTCACTTCGGCAGTTGCTCTCATTGATGAAGATGATGCACAAAAACAAGGAAGTGACGATAATACACCCATCAAAACAAAAGTTGAAACGGCACCGCTATCCGTAAAAGTTACACCTAATGATTCGACAGGTCTTCACATGAAGCCAGATGTTGCAGCGGCATATATTGGCTCACATCTTCAAAAAGAAGAGTCGCGTCCTGGAGTGAGTGATGTTACTGATAATGACGAAGAGGAAGACGGACCAGGTTGGTACGAGGTCGTAATGGTCAGTATGGATGCAGAAGAGACGTTGGATCAAGAAGAAGCTGTGGTAGCTCTATTTGCGACGAAGAAAGAAGCGTTAGAATGTGTTGATATAAAGAAGAAGCTTGCGTCTGGGAAAGATAAAAGGTTCTCGGTACGAAGACGATGGAATGCTTGATCTGATAAATAGTAATAGTAAGGTTCTCAATTATAATTGTTAGTTGCTGTTAAAATCGTAGCTCAGTTGCTGAGGCATCAATGCATTTGTACAAGTTGAAGATGCTATCGACAAGAGATGGGCAGAAAGAAAGAAACATGTTAGTGAAATTTATCGATATTAAAGCACCCTCCAAGCACGAAAGTAGAATGGACGAGGCTTTTACACCGAAGTTAATGTCGGGATCGAAAAAAATTGAACCGTAGCATTGCATCCATAGGGACGCTAACGGAACAGAGTGTGGATCCCAAGTAGAATTTATTTGAGGCAAAATATCACGTACCTTCTCTTCTTTCCATTGCTCGTTTCTTCCTTGCTTATCTCTTCCTATTGCCTGAATGTAAAGAAAACATTTCGTTCTGTTAGCAATGATTCTTCTTCATCACATTATCAAAATTGTGGATCCACCCACTATGACACACAGCTATCAAAAAATGTCCAACTAAATGAACAAAGAAAACGGCATCAACTCTCAGGGTTTACCCATCAAAGACAAGACGCTCAAATGAAACACTTCTTGAAAACCAAGAATTGTAAAGTTACCATCATGAAGATGGTAACCATGAGGCTTGTATTACTATTCCACGAATGTAACGGGTTGTTCGTCATTGGAAGAGACGATAATCCTGACATATTCATGGGTTTTTGTTGGTTGGGAGTGTTGTTGTTGTTGTTTTGACACTTACCTTTTTAGCGTTACGCTGCGTTGAGATGGCTGGCTAATCACTCACTCTGCATATCCATCATCAAGAAATCAACCTATGAAGCAATAACAAATGACAAGTAAGACTTGGTTAGATCATAATCATTCGTCAAGCTGTTTCAAACAGTATATAATACAATAATGCACGAGTCTCTGTGACTCTATCCTCCACGAGTACAGAAGGACAAAGTGTCTGAGTACGTTTTGCTTCGACAAATTAATCTGGCGGAATCCACTACTAAAACGAATACGACCACATTTCTGTGGGGGTGTACTCTGATGCAAAAATATCAAGAAGAAGTTGTATTGTTTCTAATCGAAGATATTTGAGCTGGGACCGCGGACAAGTGTTCATTACATATCAAGCTGTACATGGCGGATGACATCAAGATGTGTACAGACATCAACCAAGCCACTCTTTCATATCTTACCTCAGACATCCTCCACCAATCAATACACGCATCACTCCTCATCAACCTTCTCCATAACCTTAGCCTTCTTACTCCGTCCCTCAATCTCCCCCTCCTCCAACCCCTTTTGAAACTCCTCCGGTATATTCTTAATCTCCTTCCACGCCGCAGCCTCCTTTCCTGCCACCTCACCCGCCGATCGTGTAAATTCGGTGAGTTTGGAGGGACCGATTAGGAAGATTGCGGCTATGCCGATTATGGCTAGTTCGGCTGGTCCTAGGCCGAAGAGGGAGTGGAGTTGTGTGGATTTTGAGCGGGTAGTGGGATTGATGATGGATGATGGATGGTGCGGTGATGATGATGGCCATATTGTGGATGTGGTGGTGGGGTTGATGGGTGATCGAGATTGATGCCGCGAGGAGGTGGTGGATAACGGTATTATGAACGCTGTTGAACTCGCTATGATGGCAATGACCAAGAGGAGAGGTGATGCTAGCAGAGACTTCGTCATGATGATGGTGTTGATTTTTATGGCGAGATCGAGATCGGTGACGGATGAGGAGAGTGATGTGAGCACCTAAGGTAAATCATTTGCATGTCCCTCCTCCCGCAAAAAACAGCTCGGATGCATATTATTATGCAATGATGCATTCAAACATTGTTGCTCCATAATACTGCCGTCGTCACCAGGCAGCCAGCGGCACTTCGGCACATCCTCCCCATCGCATTACCAACTTGGCGTTCGCTTCTACTTGAACATTGTTTCTTCTCTACACACGTTTGACGTGTGAGCCGATCTACCAGCAGCACAACATCCCCATCGCATAAGTGTAAAGACTGGTGTTCGCTTCTCTTTCAGGATTCTTTCTCTGCACCTTGACTGGCCGCCTAAGCACGCGAGTTCTTGCCATAAACTACGTTATAAACTACTACAAAAACAACCAACATGAACTATTCATCCAACGATACATCCATGACAAACACTCTCCTCCTCTGCGGCACCTCCACCGCCGCCTATCTAGCCTACAAACTATGGAAATCATTCACTCTCCGCTGTCCCAACTGCCCAACATCCGATAATCCAACCAAGCAAGGCTTCTCCATGAAACAAGTTCCAGCAAACTTGGACGTGATCATTATAGGGAGTGGTATGGGAGGATTGTCCACTGCAGCACTATTGGCCAAGCAGGGCAAGAAGGTGTTGGTGTTGGAACAGCATGATATCGCGGGGGGGAATTTACATACCTTTACAGAAAAGGGGTTCGAGTTTGACACTGGGTTGCACTATATTGGTGGAAAGATTGGTGAGAGGAATTCAAGTGTGAGGAAACAACTTGATTATATTACCGATGGTGGAGTGGAATGGGAACCGATGGATGAGGATGCTTATGATGTGGCAATTGTAGATGACGAACGATTTGACTTTTGTGCTGGTTGGACGAAATTGAAGGCAAGGTTGAAGAAGTCGTTTCCTGATGATGCTGAGGCAATTGACAAGTATTTCAAACTTGTACACAAGTCAACCACTCTATTCCCATTGTTGCTCGTATTGAAACTCCTGCCTGAGCCATTGTTCAAGTTGGCCATGCGAATTCTACCAATTGATATACTTCAAAAGACAACCAAAGAAGTACTCGACTCAATAACAACCAATCGCAAGCTGCAGGGTGTACTGACCTATCATTATGGTGACTACGGAGAACCACCCGAACGTGGAGCCTTCGCTATGAATGCCTTGATTGCCTCCCATTACAGAAGTGGTGCATACTATCCAAAAGGAGGACCATTGGTAATTGCCGAGCGTATCATACACGTGATTGAAAAATGGGGAGGAAAGGTATTGGTACGTGCGCCAGTATCATCTATCTTGATTGATGAGAGGAAGAATCGTGCATATGGTGTCGAAGTGAAAGGCAAGAGGATCTTGGCCAAGACTATCATTAGTAGTGTTGGAGCTCCCAAGACTTTTTTGGGTCTTGTACCAGCTTCGCATCAGCGTGCTGTTGAGAAATGTACCAAAGCCTTGATGGATCCGAATGTAGCATCAAATGTGTCGCTGATGTCAATGTTTGTAGGAATCAACGACGAAGATCATTCTCTACAGCTGCCAAAAAGCAATTATTGGATTCATTCACCTTCTTGGGACCATGATAAGAACATGGCAGATTATCAAACCGATCATAACAAGGTACCTGCTCTATTCATTTCGTTTTCATCGGCCAAGGATCCTACGTATGACACTCGCCATCCTGGCAAACAAGTCGCTCTCGTCGTAGGCCCATGTAAATTTAACGATGTGGAAGAGTTCAAGGATGATAGAGTCAAGCATCGAAGGAAGGAGTACACTGAAATGAAAGAGAAATGGACGAAGATATTTATGGATGGTCTGCTGCGCTACTTTCCTGAACTTTCAGGGAAAGTTGATTTTATAGATTTTGGTTCGGCGTTGACTAATGACTTTTATCTTGGGACACATCGTGGTGCAGTGTATGGCTTGGCTCATACTCCGGAACGTTTTCAACAGCATTGGTTGCAGTGCCAAACGCCCATAAAGAATTTGCTTCTGAGTAAGTTTTGAATGTTGAGAGTGTATTGTTCATCTTTGTTTACTTCATGGCAACCGTACTCATCAATCTCCATTCTTCGTATACAGCTGGTCAGGACATATGTAGCTGCGGCATTTGTGGAGCGCTGGTTGGTGGCTATCTGTGCGCCTACAAAGTATCTTTTCGATGTTTCTGGCAAACAATGCTGTATTGGTAATGATTGTTTTACTATTTTGTAACCTAAAGACGGCAAATTAGTATTTATAAGTCAACCCTGTCACTGACATTAGGATCAGATGCACTGTAATCAACTGGTGCAAACCCAGCACCTGTAGTGAATCGATCTGTCCTCAACTCTGAACTGGGAGTCATTCCCTGTACCAAAGGCTTGTAAACTTGTCCCATAAAGCCAGCATCCAAAAATTTGTACATAGGATCCAACTTACTTGCCTCAGAAAGCATTTGCAAATGGTTGTCTACATGTGTCATTGTGTTGGCAGCGATGGCACCACTTGCGGCAGCACTTGGCGTTCCAATTCCAGGGAAGCAAGAATCTCCGCATCTCAACAATCCATCCACTGGAGTTTTCAAGTTAGGGAAGGGGAAAGGCAATACACTTCCAAGGATACCCGATTGAGGAGCCGATGTACCAGCTGCCCAAGCCATACCGTATGTTCCACGATCTCTGCGAAGGAATGCTTCATGTGCCAAAGGAGATCCAATGATGGAGAATTCAATACGGTCACGAACATCAGGGATGCATCTTTCAACAGCACTGAAAAGAACTTCAACACGCTCCTTCTTGTATGCTTCGTATTCGTCAGATCCAGGTGTAAGCTTTTCCCAAGGTTCGTATGGTTCTCCTCCAGATGAGTAAACATGGATAACGTGCTTTCCTTCGGGACAGAGAGTTTTGTCGAGAATGGAAGGAATGAAGAAGGAACAAAGATTTTGGGAATCTTGGAGAGAACGATCCCAGTCCTTTTGGTACGAGCAAACGATTGGCAACGATGATGTTTAGCTGGCACTCAAAGATAGCGTCATAAGCTAAAACATAAACATTTCAATAAACTCACCTGAACAACCAAATGAGCAGGATCATCAATATGACTCAAGTCTAATCCCTCGGCATCAATAGCAAGGAAAAGATGCGAGATAGCTCCATGTCTGGGCAACTTGCCAATATCATCTCTCCACTTGGTCAATCCCTTTGGTTCCTCTTCTTGCTTGGGCATCAATTTCACAGTATCGAACGGTGTAGCATTGGACACAACAGCCTTGCGTGCCTTGACAACATTACCATTCTTAAGACGAACACCAACCGCACGTCCATCCTCAATAAGGATCTCATCGACATGAGCATTCAATTGCAATTTACCACCATACTTCTCCAAACCACGTTGAAGTGTATTTCCCAACTCACACGTTCCACCAATAGGAACACAGAAAGCAGCAGAATCCTCAAAGAACCGTTCCAGAATGTATAATAAGTGAGCCGTCATTGCACCCTTGGCAGGGAATCCACAAAAGATGCACATGGTATCAATAAAGTTCCTCAAGAATGGCACAGTCACAAACTCATCCACAGTCTTGCTCAAATCATCAAATGTCAATGACAAATCACCAAACACATCGGGATTCTTGAGCACAAATGGCAAAGAACCAGCAGTAGTCGCCAAAAATCCCGCATCCTGACGAAGATTCAACAATGCCACAGCCTGTGTACTCCCACCCAAAGTCTTGAGACGTGCTCTCAACGCATCCCATTCCCGAATCGCCTTCTCTCCATCTTCACCACATTGTTCTCTCAACAATTCTTCAAATCCCTCACGTGATCCAATGGGGAATCTCCAATATCCAGAGGGAGTCCAGTATCCGAGACCCTTGTACGTTTTCACCGGCATGGTTTCTTCCAAAATATCAAAAATCATACGAAGTGGATTCAAGGATGGACGATCCAACCCCTCAAAGATGGATGGACCAACCTCAAAGCTGTACTTGCCCCCATCGTGCATACGAGAGAAGGTATGTGCCGACCCACCGACCTTGATGTGACTTTCGAGACATAGGACCTTGGATCCGTATTTGGCACTTAGTGCCGAGCAGGAGAGTCCTCCCATTCCGGAGCCGATGACGATAATGTCGTATTCTCCTGAGTCGCCGGACATTCCGTTTCCTGTGCCTGGGTAGGTTGGTTTTTCGTACTTGGGTTCCATGGACATGTCGTAGGAGAAGGTCATGACTTTGTCACGTGAGGTGTCTTCTGTTTGTGCGACATTGGTATTTTTGGCTTCTTCGGTGGTGGTGGTGGTGGCGGGTGCCTCTTCGGTGGTGGATTGAAGACGGGTAGTAGCGATGGATCGATGAGATGTTGGTGCGATGAATGCTGATGCCGATGTGGCGCAGAGAAAGAGGAATGCGGTGGAGAGTTTCATGATGACGCGTGTTGTTGTTGTTGTTGTTTGTATCTATAATCTACTATTGCTGAAGTGCTGCTATACTGGTGATCAACGTAACTGGAGCCGAACCAAGCCAATATTACCACTACGAAACCTGCCGCTTTGATTTGCTTGAAATGCAGTTGAATGAATGCAATGATTGTGTCAGCTCATTCTCTTGGCATGAAGTATGAAGTTCAAGATCTGCAAAAACTGGATCTCAGATCCACGTGAAACTCCCAAAAGATCAGGAGTCCCATTTTATCAGTACGTGTTCACCTCCCCTCGATGATTTGCCTTCAACGATGTCGGCCTTCTTTGTGTGCCATTATTCACACGAGAGAGCAGTTTTAAAGACCTCTACAACTCTTCTTAATTAGATAGATCTTCTACGTAAACAAACTCTTAACAACAATGGCGTCGGGACAATTCAATCCATTCGGAAGTGATATGATGCTTGCTCAGCTGATGCAAGATATGCAGGTGCGTCTTTTGATTGTCATATTCTGTTGGAGGAATAGTTATATCACAATGAGAGAAAGGTGTTTTACATTGAGTTGATGTTACCTGGGAGACTACGTCGATTCGAGATGGCCGGCTTCTCGGGGCAGACACAAGTTCGTGTATTGAATTAGCCGTAGGTCGGCGACATGTCGATCTGTTTGCATTTCAATATCACCTTCAACTCATCTACATTCCTTAATCACTAACTAACTTCATTTGTCTTCTTTCCTCTACAACTCGCAACTGATCACAACAACCACCAATCACACAAACACACAACAAATACACACACACAACAGGATCCAGAAATGATGCGCGAAGCCCAAAAAATGATGAACGACCCAGCATTCCAAGAACGCATGAAAACACTCACCGACAATCCAAACTTCAAAGAACACATGGAACAAACCACAGAAACAATGAAAGATCCAGAAAAACAAAAGGAAATGGAAGAAAAGATGAAGGCACGTGTGACTGCGGGTCAGAAGGAGTTGGAGGATTTTAAGAAGAAGAGTGCCGAGTTGGAGGCGGAGGAGAAGAGGAAGAAGGAGAATGCTAAGAAGAAGAAGAATCAGAAGCCAAAGACTAGTTCGAAGAAGAAGGGGGTGAAGAAGGTGTAAGTGAGCTTTGTTATATTTTTGGGGTGAGAATGTAATGGGGTGATGTTTGGGGATGCTAGTGCTGCGTATGAACAACTCTTAGCTTGGACTGCTTAATCTGGATTGAATGGCTGCACACAGCACGCAAAGAGGCTACAAGTTGAAGAAGTAATAGAAGTGTATAGAAAAATGTTATACATGGGACTCTACGTTTGTCAAGGCGAATGATATGTTTCGCTAGACACTGCAGATTGTTCACAGCAGCCAATGGTTCCTATGATCCAATAGTGTAGGATGTAGATCAATCACATTTTTTCAACAGCATTCCCGTCAGCAAGTCCTTCAGAATTGTCTCCGTCAGATGACTTCCTTTTCTTCGAAGTTGGAGAGTGGCAACTTTCTTTGCCGGCGGCCTTGGGTCATCCCGTCTCAGTCTATATAAAAGGGCTCATCAGAGTCGAGTATGGAATTATAGTATGCAACAAGGGAATCTAACGTCTCCTTTGTCACCCCACTCTCCAACAATCTCCTCTCTGCAGCTTGATGCTTTTTCACCCACTCCTTCTCACTGTTTGGGTTTGCTAACTCCTTCTTTTCATCTTCAGTGATTCGCATTCTGCGTAATGCGTTCTCCTTCGCCGCCCTCGCATTCTCAAGTTTGCCAAAGGTGTCACTAAGTGTTGGTATGTCGCTACATTGATCGATACTCTCCAAGGATATCTCCTCGATGTTTGGTTGATTAGTTGCCATACTGAGCGCTAGGGAGGTCGATCGGCGTGCTACAAACTTTGCAGAATTGAATGACACGCGTCCGTCTCAAAGTGGATCGGTTGAGGTGATGAATAACAGCCGCTGGGAACACTGTCAAAGGCGGAAACACGGCGGGTGGTAGTGTTGGTTGCGGCGGCTGTTGAAGGCAGCGGATGAGGTGGTGGGTGATAGATAGGGCTCGGTTGGTGTAGCGAGGCAGGGTAAAAGAAAAGAAGCGAAGGAAGATTTTGCAGCGTGAAAAAGATGGCGCGAGTTCAATAGGTACCAGTTCCTATGTACCCGTGATGTAGCAAACTCAAA
>Ga0209652_1003260_pt1 | contig 12064 bp, 11 predicted proteins | sample SaaInl74LU_5_DNA_FD_184641 | JGI IMG/M metagenome (GOLD analysis project Ga0209652, IMG submission 184641) | Marine microbial communities from expanding oxygen minimum zones in the Saanich Inlet - ESP_74LU_5_DNA (SPAdes) (version 2) | ecosystem: Environmental > Aquatic > Marine > Intertidal zone...
GAAGGGGAACAGGGTGAGCCAATCTTCACGTTGAGCGAGGTCGATGTCTGCGACGAGCAGCGCGGCGCTGTCTCGGGGCGCGGACGCCAATACACGCCCGAACGGATCGACGATAAAACTGCCCCCGTAAAACTGTAGCTGTCCCTCGCCGCCAAAGCGGTTTGGCACGGCGATGAACAAGCCATTGGCGATCGCGTGCCCAATGATGACCTGGCGCAGCAACGGCTCGGTATCAAAGCCGGGATGATCGGGTTCTGAGCCGATGGCTGTTGGATAGGCTAGAAGGTCGGCCCCGCCCAAGGCATAACAGCGGGCCACTTCGGGAAACCATTCATCCCAGCATGTGGGCAGTCCGAGTGCAATGTCGGTGCCATCGAAGGCGATGCGATGCACGGGGTAGGGTGCGTCTGTGGGGCCTGGTGTGAAATAGTGGTCCTCGTAATAGCCTGCGGTTACGGGAATGTGCAGTTTTCGTGTTTGCGCGACGCATTCACCGTTGGGTGCCACGATAATCGCGGTATTAAAACCGCGGCCATCGGCAGCGCCAGACAACTCGTAGAGCGAAGCGTGAACATGGATGTCGTAGCGGCGCGCCATGGTCGCTGCGAACTGATGCGTTGGGCCGTTGAGCAAGGGTTCGGCGGACTCGTCGGCGCGACCGGTGGGCAGGCTGTCGGCGGGATAACGAGATAGGGTTAGCTCTGGCAGAAAGATGATATTTGCGCCAGCGTCAGCGGCGGCGGCAATACCCGCCTCCAACTGCGCGCTATGTGCGTTGGCATCCGATAGCCATCTGACCTGCAGGGCTGCAATTGTAAGTGTGCGCACACTATCCGTGGTTGTTTTGCAGGGGCTGGGTTGTCGTGTGCTGCGAATAATATCCATGAAAAGCCATACCTCACGGCAATTGAAGGTGACGGGTACCCACCGGCGTGCGGCAAGTACTCAAACAACAGCGAATGTCTGCCGCGTGACAGACTGGACGCGACTAGCAGATACTATATATTGCACTGACAAAATAACACTTAACCCAATAAGGGAGGCGATCATGAACGCCATAACCGAAGTAAATCCTGCCGCGACTAGCGGGGACATGGATACCGCTGACATCCAGGCGATGTTAAAAAAAGCCTTTGATGAACAGCGTGAAGCGTATTTGGATTACCCCATGCCGACGCTTGCCGAGCGCAAAGAAGATTTGACGCGTTTGCAGCGTATGGTCAGTGAGAATGTCGATGCCATTGTCGAGGCGATTAGCGCTGACTATGGTAATCGCTCGCGGCACGAGACGTTGTTTGCCGAGATCATTACCGCTTTGGACAGCCTGATCGACGCCCGTAAAAAGGTGAAGAAGTGGATGAAGCCACAGAGCCGGCATGTGGATCACACAACATTCCCGCTGGCTAAAAATCGCTTGATACCTCAGCCGCTGGGTGTTGTTGGCCTGATTATTCCTTGGAATTTCCCGATCAATTTGACCTTTTGCCAGCTGGCCGCGGTGTTTGCGGCGGGCAATCGTGCCATTGTCAAAATGTCTGAGAACTCCCGCAACCTGACGCGCCTGTTAATCGAATTAACACCGCGCTACTTTGATCGCACCAAGCTACAGTTTTTTGAAGAAACCGGCGGTGTCGGCGTGCAGTTTTCACAAATACCGTTTGATCTGATTATCTTTACCGGCTCAGGTAACACCGGCCGTGCGGTGATGGCATCAGCCGCGAAGAACTTGACGCCGGTAATTCTCGAACTCGGCGGCAAGGCACCCGCGGTGATCGATCCCGCCTACCCAACCGCCAAAGCTGTTGAGCGTATTATGTTCACTAAGCAGTACAACGCGGGGCAAATTTGCACCAACGTCGACTACGTTTTTGTGCATAAATCCAAGCGTGATGAATTCGTACAAATGGCGGGTGAGTGGCTTAAAAAGCACGTGCCTGACATTAACAATGTCGATTACACCTCGGTGATCGATGACCGCTCATTCCGTCGCCTGCAAGACACCATCGCCGATGCGAAAGCTAAAGGTGCGACAGTCGTCAATGCCACGGGCCAGGAAGCCAATGCGGAAAAACGCAAAATCCCGGTGACGCTGGTGCTCGATACCACACCCGAAATGACGATTCGTCAGCGTGAAACCTTTGGCCCACTGCTGATGGTTATGGAGTACGAGACCCCTGAAGAAGTGGTGCAGTACGTCAACTCGGGTGATCGGCCATTGGCGCTTTACCCGTTCAGCAACGACAAAGGGCTGGTGCAGTACTATATCGATCACATTATGTCGGGTGGTGTGTCGGTCAACGACGCGTTATTCCACGTGGCACAACACGATCTTCCCTTCGGTGGTGTGGGTCCCAGCGGTATGGGCCATTATCACGGTTACGAAGGCTTCGTTGCCTGCTCTAAGTTGCGACCGGTGTTCTATCAGGGCCCATTTGCGGTGATGAAGCACTTGGCACCGCCCTACGGGAAGTTTGCCGATAAAGCGCTGGCGTTTGTACTGAAAACAAAATCCTGAGTATCTGAATCCGCCGGTTCGCTTTGCGACATGGCGGATTTGAGCGCTGGATTAAAAGCCGATTAGCCCTGTGCTACTCGGCTTTTTTTGTGGCGCGTTTGCGTACCCAGCGGGTTATTAGCCAGACCAACAATAAAACGCCTGGCGCAGAAAAGCCGGTCATTAACCGTGGATTTACAGCCAAGCCACTGGTCTGTGCGGCCACTAGGACGTAGTTGAGCAGGGCGACGGCGTAATAAGTAATGACAAAGATTGAGAAGCCCTCTACGGCTTGTTGGAGCCGCACCTGGATGGCTGCATTGCGACCCATCTCCTGCATCATTTGATGGCTCTGACGGGTTTGAGTCATTGTGACCATGGAGTTGAGTAGGGTAATCGCTCGTCCGATGCGCTGTGCGAGTTCGTCGATACGACGCTCCGCCGCCTCGCAGGTTCGCATGGCCGGCTGAAGGCTGCGCAGCAAAAATACAGAGTAGCGTGGCTGTGTAATAACACGCTCTTCGCGCAGTTCTTTTAAGCGTTGCTCAACAATTCGAGAGTAGGCGCGGGCAGCGGCAAAGCGGTAGCTACTCGTGGCGGCAAGATGCTCAACTCGCGCGGCCATGGTCGATAGTTGAGTGAGTAAAGCCTCGTGATCGATGTCTTTTTCCGCTTTTGCGAGCACCGCCATCAGCGGATCGAGGCTGTCTTCGAGTACGCTCAAATTCGACATCGTTTGACGCGCTAAAGGCAGTGCACTCATGGCTTGTATGCGATAGCTCTCGCTTTCTAAAATCCGCTGCACCAAGCGGCCAGTAGCGCTGGTGGGTAGGTCATGATCGATCAGAACGATGCGCGTGTAGCCGTCCGCATCTAGGCTGAAGCCAGACCACAGGCTGGCTTTGCCGTCGGCGACCGGCCCACCATATAAATTATCAGCGCCGAGCAGGCCGCGAATCGTATCTCGATCGATAGCACCCAGCGGTTGCTTGAGTACCTCAACTTTGACCCCGCATATGAGCGCCTCGCCGAAGACACTTTGCAGCTCAGTAGGTGCGAATTGGCTGGCGGTTTCAGTGAACGGCGGACTGCCATTGCCCGGTGCCAAGCAGGTGACGCTATCTGCTTCTGTATGACCTTCCCACTTAACCAGTGCACTGCCGAGCTTTACCAGGTGATGGCGGCTGTCGGCATTCGGTGTGGCCTGCCCGTATGTCGCGCACAGTCCGACAAAGTGATTGCGTACGTCTGCTGCGGGCAACTGGCGCTGAAATACTTGGTGGCTGCACCTAAAGGGCGCTTCCATCATCGCGACGGGACGCGCATGCCACTCGTTATTCAGCTGGGCGCGCAGTGCTAGCGCGGCCTGCTTGCTCGAAGGCGGCGCGGTTTCAGCTGCCATATAGCGGCCGTCATCCTTTGGTCGGTTCGTGAGTAGGGTCATGGGGCCGCCAATCAATGCAACATTTAGTTAGAGTAGGCATGGTAAAGACTCTGACGGGTATTGCCTATTGCCGGTTTGGCGAGGCAATTTGCGCCTTTTGGATGATATTGGCAGTACATCTCGAAGGTATTTCAGACTCATTGGTGCGCAGTACGGACGCCTGGAGTTAACCCCTGTTTCTTATTGCAATAGTTGGGCTGAGTTGGTCGCTACTGCGCTGCAGCCAAAGGTGGGAACTTTTGCAATACCAAGCGCGCTGCCGCATCAATTTTGGCTTGGTCTTTGATCGATTCGCCCTCGAGTTTCGATTGCGTGACGCTGCGCCATACCGACTTGCTCGACGCAGGCTCGATCATATCGACAATAAACGTGCCCTGGGTGTAGTTACTGACCGAAACGTCGGTATTGTTGAAGCAGCTATAACAGCTATAACCCGCGTAGCGGTTGTAACGGCTGTAGCCTACTGACATGCCATAGTTCGGGGAGTTGTAAGAGTGAATGTCGGTCTTTTCAGAGGTATTCAAATGCCAGCTAATGAGTAGATCGGCATCTTTGACGTCGCTGACGACGGTAAAGCCCTTAGTTTCTAGTGCTTTGGTGAGCGCCGCATCAATGCGATCTCGCTGGAAGTCGGTCATTTGTGTGGGGTTGTCGCCCGTGGTTTGTCCGCTCAGCGCGTAGAAGCCAATTTTCTTATCGCTGCTGAAATCGTGATCGGGCGCAAAGTCGACAACAGGCTTTGGGGGGGCGCTACTACAAGCGGCCAAAAAAGAGACTATTGCGGCGGCGAAAAACGCCCGGATGGTGTTGTGCTTGGTCATCATAATAACGCTCCTATTCAGCCTAAATAACCCGGTGATGGGCCGTAGTTTAGCACACAACACTTTTTCGGATGATCGGTTATTGAGGGCGGCTCTGCATTTCCCGATATCTATTTGACGACTAATTCCGCCATGTTTAGTGACCCGCTTTCGGGTGGGAGCATCTCGAGTCTGTGCCTGATGTGTTATCGCTTTCTGCAATGTGTCGCAAATTATCGAAGGTTTTACTGTGCTAGGCGCTCGGCATGCCTGGGCAGTCGCGTAATAGCTGCTGAATAGCACTGACGTGCCGCCGTGATGCGTCGCCAATTTGCGTCAATTGCGCGTCTCGTTCGCTCTGCCAATCGCGGTATTGCGGAGGTAATACGGCGTTAAGGCGTGCCTCTAAAGCGGTGATTGGAGGCATTAATAGATGCCGCCGCTTCGCGATGTCTGCCAGCCAACGCTGCACGTCCTCGGCGAAGAAGCGCCCGACCACATTGCGAATAATTTCAACTTGCGGCGACACCACTGCCTGAGCGCATAAGGGTGCGCCCGAATTCGCTGCGGCTAGCATGGCATCCGCTTGCGCTAGCATGAAGGTTTGGGTGCTGGCAGCGCGCATCAGTGATCCGCCATCCCCTGCGCGCATTTCTGCTAACAGCCGCTCGAACTCATGGTTGTCTGTGCGGTAGTTACCCGCTAGCCAGTGAGCCGTGAGCGCGTCTAAGCGTAAGAGGGTATCGGCTATTTGACTATTGGTCCGTTTAGGATAGTCGCTAAGTGCGGCAGGGATCTGCCAGAACTGCTGAAATTCGGGGCCAGCGAGAATGGCATTGTAAATACTCGCCGGCAGTTCATTGCGGCGCGTTTGCGCCATAATCGACAGCTGCTCAGCCAGCGCCTCGTCATCGGTGGCGCGCAATTGCGTAATACAGTCGGGCACTAAATCTAAAAACTCTAAGTCGAGCAATAGCCGTTGCGAGGCACTGGCGGTGCGTCCCAATGAACTGTTTCTGCGGCCGAGGTTTACCTGCAGCGCACACCCTGACAAGGATAAAAAATCGAGTACGTCGATATTGCTGCGTGTTACGGGCAGCGGTGCAAGCTGTGCAGCGCTAATACGCGCCATGGGTGCAGACTGTTGTTCAGGAATCTGCTGATTCAAGGCCCGTGATAGACGTGTAAGGTAGTTTTCAATGCGCGCGGGGCCGTCTTCTGAGGCGCCGCAGGCCGTCAAAAAGAGCGCCAGCAGCGACGTCGCTAAGGCTGGCGCTATCGATCTCAAAATTAACCTTGCAGCTTATCTGCTGCGCGTTGGCGCCAGCTCGCGAGGGCGCCGAGCTCTTCAGCTGGGGTGGACTTGGCGCCCCAGCGAGCGAACTCCAGTACCGCCAATAAGTCGATGTCGGCAAATGAAAAACAACTGCCGGCGACAAAGTCGTGTTGTTTTAAGTGCTGGTCAATGACTTCAAACTCACGGCTGAGACGCGCTCGGCCGCGCTCTACCAATGCGGGGATTTGCGCATAGGGCGTTGTGCCGGGTAGGGCGCGATCGGCAAAGGCCGGATGCCCATTGCGGAAGGCTTCGGCCACCGCAGCAAATAACGTATTAAACAAACGATGGTTCCAGTTGAGGATGGTCGCCTTCTCGAGCGGCGTGACACCTAATAGCGGCTTTTCTACAAATACGGATTCGAGGTAATGAGCAATAGCGATGACCTCGGTCAGGCGCGATCCATCCTCTAACACTAACGTTGGCAGCGTGCCCTCGGGGACCACGGCGAGGTAGCTCGCGTCGTGCTGACCGAGTTTTGCCATGTCTATTTGCGCGGTTTCAATGTGTATGTCTTTGTATGCCATAAACATCTTTAGGCGGGCAGGGTTGGGGGCGCTATCAAAGGTGTACAGCTTCATAAATTATCCTAGTGGCCGTGGGGCTGTTCTCGACGTTTAAACCCACAGGCGGCAGTGGGTGTTGATCATCGCGTGTTGGGTTATCTGGGGTTACGCGGGCTAATTTAGCAAAAGATTGTGCCACTTACCCACTTTGCGTGGTTTGCCCCCCTGATATGATCGATGTCAGTTTCAGAAACCGGCGGCAATGGCTATACTCCGCCGCCAGATAAACAGGAGATTGACTCATGCGAATTATCGCTTTTGTATTGGCGCTGTTACCGATGACGCTGTTGGCCGTTGATTTAACCGATGCGCAGCGCAGTGCGATTGAAGATCGCATAAAACCCTACAGCCAGGTTTGCTTGCCCGGAGACGATTGCGGCGGTGCTGCTGCCACCGTTGCGAGTGGCCCTCGTTCAGGTGAAGACGTATATAACGGCGCCTGTGGTGCTTGCCACGGTACCGGCGCTGCGGGTGCACCCATGCTCGGTGATGCGGCGGCTTGGTCACCGCGTATCGCCAAGGGTATGGACGTTCTCTACGCCAGTGGCGTAAACGGTGTGCCCGGCACGGGCATGATCGCCAAGGGCGGTTGCGCCAAGTGTTCAGATGAAGAGATCAATGCTGCGGTTGATTACATGGTCGACAACAGCAAATAATCGTCTGCGCCAGCCGGTTTTGCCGGTTGGCGCGTCTGTTTTTGTGTGACCTTAATTGCGCCTGATCAGGATTCGCTGATCATCGGACGATAGCTCATTGCCTCGAGCAAGTGGTCTTGCTCAACCCGGCCCATGTTCGCCATGTCCGTTAGCGTCCTCGCGACTCTAAGACAACGATGGATGCTGCGTGCTGACAATTTGAGCCGATCGCAGGCGCGGGTAAACCATTGCTCAGTCGCTGCATCGAGATTGACAGACGCCAGTAGCGTGTCGCCGTCTAACCGATTGTTTAAACACCCCTGTCTGCTGCGCTGTTTGTCCTGCACGGCGACCACCCGCGCGCGAACCGTGGCGCTGGATTCGCCCATCTCAGGGCTGGCAAATAAGTTGTTCGCTTGCTGTCGCTCCAGTGCAAGATGTAAATCAATGCGATCCATCAATGGCCCCGACACTTTACTCTGGTAACGATTGACCAAGTCCGGACTGCAGCGGCACGGGGTGTCGCTGCTACCCGCATAGCCACAGGGACAGGGATTCATGGCCGCGACCAGCTGGAAGCGTGCGGGGTATTTAAACTTGCCCTTGGCCCGCGCAATCATCACTTCTCCCGACTCCAACGGCTGCCGCAAATTGTCTAATACATGCCGTGGAAACTCCGTCAGTTCGTCGAGAAACAACACGCCACCATGGGCCAAGCTGATCTCTCCCGGCTGCGCGTTGCTACCTCCGCCGATCAACGCAGCTGCGCTCGCTGAATGATGTGGTGCGCGAAACGGTCTTTGATCGTTGAGTACCTGCCCTTCTGAAAATACCCCCATCAGGTCTGCAATCAGCGCCTGAGTTAGGCGCTCATCATCTCGGCACGGAGGCATTAAGTCGGGTAGTCGCGATGCGAGCAAGGTCTTGCCTGCCCCGGGCGGGCCGACGAACAGCAGGTGATGACCGCCGGATGCGGCGACCTCGAGGGCGCGTTTTGCCGCTGCTTGGCCACGCACGTCACGGATATCCCGGCCACTTGGGGTTATCGCTGGGAATGTTAGTCCTGTGCTCAGCGGCGGCTGGGGGGCCTTGAGATGCGCGCACATTGTGAGCAGGTCCGGAGCGCCGATAATCCGGCTATTCGGTACCGTGGCGAGCCGTGCAGCGACAATTTCGGGTACCGCACAAAGACTGCTGGCTGCGGTTGCGGCTGCGACCGCGCTGAGTAGGCCTTGGCAGGTGCGCAAACTGCCATCAAGCCCTAGCTCACCGAACAACTCGCGTCCTGCCAGTGCCGCGGCGGGGATTTGTCCCGATGCAGCCAAAATCCCCATCGCGATAGGCAGGTCGAACCGTCCCCCTGCTTTGGGCTGATCAGCGGGTGCTAAATTGACGGTGATACGGTAGTCGGGCCAGTCGAAATAGGAGTTGATAAGCGCACTGCGAACCCGTTCGCGGGCTTCGCGCACCGTGCTCTCTGGCAAGCCAACAATCGTGAATCCAGGCAGGCCAGGACTCAGGTGAACTTCAACATTAACGAGCGGCGCTGCAAGCCCCGCACTTGCGCGGCTGCGCACAAAAGCTGTGGTCATTAATCATCCTTGAAAAAGTCGGCGAAGCCATCCTTGGCTTCGGGGTTTACATCAGGGTTGTTCGCGCCGCTCGTTGTCGAGTTGTTCGGTGAGTGCTGCCAGTGCTTGTTCGAGCTCTTCGACTCGGCTCCGAGTGCGTTTAAGCACGGCGGTTTGCGCGTCGAACTCGGCGCGACTCACGACATCGAGCTTACTGAGAGCCGCTTGCGCCAAAGCCTTGGCATTGCGATCAATCTGATCGCGCACAGGATTGTCGTCACCGAGCAGCTGTTCAAACAGGTTGCCAAACGGCGCGCTGCGTTTGCGCTGGGATTTTTGCTCATCGTTCATGGCGTTGATCCGTTAGGTGTCGGGCCGACAATGTAACGCACTGTCGTGCTGCATTCATCCATCGAAAACGCGCAGTTTTAGCGCACGCCGCGCACCAAATAGGTGCGGCAGGCCTTTGTTCTGCACCTGACGGCTTTGCCAAAATATCAGTTAAGTCATTGATATTTATATTAAAAAATATAGGTGGTGCGGCTTTCGCATTAGCCAACTCGAACAGGTCCGTTCAACCATGCGGCCAGGCCTCAATTCAGAAGGCGCCGCAAAACACACTGTAAAGGGGATTACCCATGAAATTTGTAAAGCCACTTATTATTAGCGCCGCAGTAGTTGTTCCCACATTATTGGCGCCAGTCATCGCAAGTGCGGCAGAAGTCAGTGCCAATGTAGCCTTAACTTCAGATTATCGTTTTCGCGGTATTTCGCAGTCAGACAGTGCCGCTTCGATTCAGGGCGGTTTCGATGTCGCTTTTGACTCGGGTGTTTATGTTGGTACCTGGGGCGCAGCTGTCGACTTTGATAGCACCAGTGAGATCGGCCTGAATGGTGGTATCGAACTTGATTACTACATCGGTTATGCCAGTGATCTCGGCGAGACGGGTGTGAGCTACGACGTTGGTTACATCTATTACGATTACCCTGCAGACGAAGCCCTGCTGGGTGATTATCAAGAGATCTATGGCTCTGTCTCATTTTCCGACTTTACCGTCGGTGTCAATTACTCCGATGAATACTGGGGTGAGACGGGCGAAATTTACTACTATTACGGTAGTTACAGCATCGCACTGCCTAACGACTTCAGCTTAGATCTATTGCTTGGCCGGGTTGATTACGACGAAATAGGTTACACCCTCACTACAAGCCATACCCACTGGGTTGTTGGCATCAGCAAATCTTTTGCCGACCTCGACTTTTCTCTCGCCTATGAAGATAGCGATCTAAGCGAAGCGGAAACGTACGGTTATGACTGGGCACAATCAACATTGATCTTCACTGTTGGCAAGAGCCTCTAAGAAACCCCCATCTCGCGCCCCAAGACGGGGCGCTTTCTATCGGAGGAATGTATGAAACTGATTACCGCAGTGATCAAACCCTTCAAGCTCGACGATGTTCGTGAGGCGTTATCGCAGATCGGCGTGCAGGGTATTACCGTCAGCGAAGTCAAAGGCTTTGGTCGCCAAAAAGGGCACACCGAGCTCTACCGCGGTGCTGAATACGTGGTCGACTTTCTGCCCAAGATCAAGATCGAAGTGGCCGTGAAGGCCGATTTGGTCGATTCAACCATCGAGGCGATTACCAAGGCTGCTCAAACCGGCAAGATCGGCGACGGCAAAATCTTTGTATCCGCGCTGGAACAAGCTATTCGCATCCGCACCGGTGAAACCGGTGAGTCAGCGATCTAACCCAGGACAGGAGCGAGAGAACAATCATGGAAAACGAAATTTTTCAGTTGCAGTACGCTCTGGACACCTTTTATTTTCTGGTGTGCGGTGCCCTAGTGATGTGGATGGCCGCCGGTTTTGCGATGCTCGAGGCAGGTCTCGTGCGCAGCAAGAACACGGTTGAAATTCTGACTAAAAACGTTGTGTTATTCGCTGTCGCTTGCACGATGTACATGATTTGCGGCTACGCAATTATGTATGGCGGCGATATTTTGCTGAGCTCTATCACCGGTGACGGCGTGACCGGCGCAGAAGAAGCGGCAACTTACGCACCTTCGGCAGACTTCTTCTTCCAGGTGGTGTTTGTCGCTACCGCGATGTCGATCGTCTCTGGCGCGGTTGCTGAGCGCATGAAGTTGTTTGCCTTCTTGGCCTTCGCGGTTGTCATGACCGGCCTGATCTACCCAATGGAAGGCAGCTGGACCTGGGGTGGTAACCCTGTGTTTGGTATGTACACGCTGGGCGACCTCGGCTTCTTAGACTTCGCAGGTTCAGGCATTGTACACATGGCGGGTGCTTCAGCTGCACTGGCTGGCGTGGTGCTGGTTGGCGCTCGTAAAGGCAAGTATGGCCCCAACGGTGAAATCAACGCCTTCCCCGGTGCTAACTTACCGCTCGCTACTTTGGGTACTTTCATCCTTTGGTTGGGTTGGTTCGGCTTCAACGGCGGTTCGGTACTGGCTACGGCATCGGTTGAATCGGCAAACGCGGTTGCGGTGGTCTTTATGAACACCAACGCAGCAGCAGCTGGTGGTTGTATTGCGGCGCTGATCACTGCACGCCTCATGTTCGGCAAAGCTGACTTAACCATGTCCTTGAACGGCTGTTTGGCAGGCTTGGTAGCCATTACTGCGGGCCCTGACACACCGTCAGCGCTGCAGGCAACCTTGTTCGGCGGTTTGGGCGGTATCTTGGTTGTGGTCTCAATCATCACCTTAGACAAGTTGAAAATTGACGATCCGGTCGGTGCTATCTCGGTTCACGGTGTTGTTGGTTTGCTCGGTTTGTTGTTGGTCCCCGTGACTAACGACGGTGCGAGCTTCAGTGGCCAGATCATCGGTGCCCTGACTATCTTTGGATGGGTGTTTGGTGCCTCGCTGGTGACTTTCTTCATCATCAAGATGGTTATGGGTCTGCGTGTCTCTGAAGAAGAAGAGTACGAAGGTTCCGATCTCGCCGAGTGCGGCATGGAAGCTTACCCAGAGTTCACCAACGCTCGCTAATTCTCTCCTCGAGAGTGTGCATTGGGGCCTTCGGGCCCCTTTTTTAATGCTTGTTTTTCGTCTGCCGTCATTACGGAGCACCAGTTCGTGTTATTTTTCTATAGAATGACACCGACCTATTCATTATGATCGAGACAAGTTTTTTGGCGCGTTAGTGCGCTAACCAAGCCCCAAGCCCCAAGCCCCAAGCCCCAAGCCCCAAGCC
>Ga0209652_1003263_pt1 | contig 12060 bp, 10 predicted proteins | sample SaaInl74LU_5_DNA_FD_184641 | JGI IMG/M metagenome (GOLD analysis project Ga0209652, IMG submission 184641) | Marine microbial communities from expanding oxygen minimum zones in the Saanich Inlet - ESP_74LU_5_DNA (SPAdes) (version 2) | ecosystem: Environmental > Aquatic > Marine > Intertidal zone...
CCGCCATGAATCGCGATGAGTTAAGTATTAGTGACTGCCCCATTAGCGCAGAACAACTCGCAGGTTTGGTTGCGCGTATCGCCGATAACACCCTGTCGAGCAAGCTGGCAAAGCAGGTCTTTGAGGGCCTTTGGGCCGGCGAAGGCAGTGCCGACGACATCATTGAAAAGCGAGGCCTCAAGCAGGTCAGCGATAGCGGCGCGCTCGAGGCACTGGTTGCGGATGTGATCGCGGCCAACCCCGACCAGGTGGCACAATATCGCGCCGCGGACGACGCCAAGCGCAAAAAGCTCAGCGGCTTTTTTGTCGGCCAAATCATGAAGGCCTCAAAGGGCCAAGCCAATCCTCAGCTTTTAAACCAACTACTCCTGGCAAAACTCAACGACGGCTAATGGCCGTCGTAGGGTACTCGCCCTTTCATAAAGCGCTCGCGGTTCTCGCGCTTTTTTTCAGCACTCTTGCGCAGTAAAACGTACACGGCGCCGGTGCCGCCATGAATCGGCTGCGCCGAATGAAAGGCTTGCACGGGCTCCAAATCTTGCAGCCATTGGTTGACGTAACCTTTTAACACCGCGGTTTGCGTCTGTTCCGCCTTGCGCTGTCCTTTACCATGCAGAATCAATACGGTGCGCAACCCGAGCGCCATGGACTCCTTGATAAAATTATTGACCTCATCTCTGGCCTGCGCCACCGTCATGCGATGTAGATCTAAGCGCGCCTCGGTCTCGTAGCGGCCCATACGCAACTTCTTATACACCCCGTTCTGTATACCCGGCCGCTTAAACGACAGTACGTACCAGGCATCCAAAGGCTCGACGCCTTCGTCGACTAGAGGATTCAGCGGCGTTTTGTTTAAGCCCTCTGCGGCGGCGCGACGCGCCTTCAACGCAACGGCTTCAGCGGCGCGTTTAAGGCGCTCGCGAGGCTCTCTGGCCAACGGTTTAACGTCGGCCATTTCCTCTAAGAATATGTCGTCTTCACTCATTTTGGTGCCATCTTCTCTTTCGCCTGCTATCGGCACTGAGTTAAGTATAATAGGCTTGCGTCCAAGGAGAGGATCAAAGTTATGCGAGGGAATGTCATTAATGGTGCTGGGTACTTTTTTCGCGGCCTGGCCATGCTCAACAAACCGGGTATACGCGGCTTTGTCTTGGTGCCGCTTGTGGCTAACATTTTACTGTTTGGCTTGCTGGGCAGCGCCGCTTACGACTATTTATCCAATGTCTACATTGAAACCACCGGTAGTTTGCCCGACTGGCTGGCTTTTTTAACCTGGATAATCGCCCCCCTATTCTGGCTCGCCGGTGGTTTGATTACAGGTTACGTCTCAACATTTATCGTGCTGATGCTCACCTCCCCGTTTCACGCGTTGCTCGCAGAAAAGGTCGAGGAGCAGGTCACTGGTGAGGCGGTACCGGCACTAGAAGGTTTTTTACCCGCACTCCTCGAGGTGCCGCGCGGGCTACTGCGTGAAATCTTCAAAGTGTTGTACTACCTGCCCATGGCATTGTTTGTACTGGTGATTTCATTCATACCAGGCGTCAACGCGATCGCGCCATTGCTGTGGTTTATCTTGGGGGCGTGGATGATGAGCTTACAGTTTGTTGATTACCCAATGGATAATCACCGCCTGCCTTTTCGCGACGTCAGAGAGGCCTGTGCCGCACGCAGACTGAGCAGCCTGGGCTTTGGGGGCACGGTAGCGTTCATTTCGAGCATCCCAATCGTTAACTTAATCGTGATACCCGCGGCGGTGATTGGCGCCACATTGTTCTGGTGTGAGGAGTTGCGCCCACTGCGTTAATCCCAAGGTGTTCCGCGACCCAGCGCCGCGGAACATGTTAGACGATCGTGAACTACGCCATCAGCTCATCGGGCGGCTGCTTACAAGCTAACGGCTCACCCAACAACGCTTCGATATCCGGCAGCAAAAATGAATCATCTTCACTGGCAAAACTGATAGAAATACCTGTCGCGCCAGCGCGGCCCGTGCGACCAATACGATGCACGTAATCTTCAGGGTCTTCGGGCAGATTGTAGTTCACCACATGGCTCACACCATCGACGTGAATACCGCGACCCGCGACATCCGTCGCGACTAATACCGAAATCTTACCTTCTTTAAAATCCGATAAGGTCTTGGTGCGCTTGGCCTGGGTAATTTCACCCGACAGCATGCCGCAGGAAAAACCAGCCTTGCGCAGTTTCTCGTAAAGATTGCGCACTTGGTCGCGACGATTGGCGAAGACGATGACACTGGTTGCCTCGGCGCTACGCAATACGTTTTGTAGTACTTTTATACGCTCGTGACTGGAGACCAAATAGACCCGCTGATCAACAGTCGCTGTGGCAACACGCTCAGGCTCAATCTCGACAGTGATAGGCTCAAACGTCCACTGCTGCGCCAGGTTCATAATGTCGGGCGTGAAAGTTGCCGAGAACAATAATGTCTGGCGGTCTTCCTTGCGTGGGGTGCTGCGAACAATCCGCTTCACTTGGGGAATGAAGCCCATGTCCAACATGCGGTCCGCTTCGTCTAAGACCAGGGTATCGACCCGATCCAAATACATATCGCGACGCTCAAGAAAGTCAATCAAGCGGCCGGGGGTCGCCACAACCAGATCGGTAACAACGGAATTAACGCGCTGCAGCTGCTTTTGGTAATCAGCACCGCCAATCAGCGTGACGGTATTCAAACCCGTGTACTTGCCGAGATCGCGGGCGTCGGCCGCAATTTGCATGACCAGTTCGCGCGTTGGGGCAATGACAATTGCCCGAGGTTCTGCGAGAAATCGCTCTCCCTCAACCGGATTGCACAGCAGATCGTTGAAAATAGTGATCAAGAACGCCGCGGTTTTACCGGTACCCGTTTGGGCTTTACCAATGGCATCATGGCCCTGAAGCGTATGCGGTAGGATCTGCGCCTGAATGGGCGAGCAGTATTCGAAGCCGATTTCGGCAATGCCGCGCATCAGCTCGGGACGTAAATCGAGATCGTGGAATCGGGTCTTGCCTTCCGCGGGTGAGACCGAAAAATCTTCGGGTTGCCAGTTCGCGTCAGCGGTGGCTTTATCTTTTTTGCTCAAATCAAAACTCATGTAAAACGACTAGTGGCCCGAGTCTAGCACAGGCACACCGTGCTACATTGCCCAGCTATGATTTATCTTACCGACATATAACCGTGACTGAGTCCCTACACCCCCCCTCACTGACGGGCGAATTACGCCAACAATGGCGTATTGCCTGGCCATTATTCATCGCCCAAACCGCCCAAATGGGCACTGGCGTGGTGGACACCGTCATGGCGGCGCGTTTCGATCCGACTGATTTGGCGGCAATTGCGATCGGCTACAATATTTGGCTACCGCTGTTTTTACTGGTTCTGGGCGTGCTTTTTGCCACTTCGACGATTGTCGCGCAGGACTTTGGCGCAGGCCGGATCGATAAAATTCGCGCGCAACTGCCGCAGAGCCTTTGGCTGGCCATCATTTTGGGCTTAATCGTCAGCCCCATCTGTTATTTCAGCAATCCTATTCTTGATCTACTCAATCTTGTCGAGAGCACTCAGGTTAAGGCGCATGATTACGTCAAAATGGTTGCGCTGGGGCTGCCTGCGGTCGGAGTATTTCACGCTCTGCGCTACCATACCCAAGGTCTCGGCATTACCAAGCCATTTGCCGCGGCGAGCGTTATCGGCTTCATTGCCAACATCCCGCTGAACTGGGGGTTTATATACGGCCAGTGGGGCCTCCCTAGCTTGGGTGCCGAAGGCTGCGGCATCGCCACCGCCATTTCTATGTGGCTGAGCCTCCTACTGATCGCTTTTTATGTCCTGCGCTCGAACGCCGTGGCAAGATTTTTGCCGCCAATACGTTACCAGCCACCCAGCTGGTCAGCGATCAAGGACATTCTCAGCTTGGGCGTACCCATTGGCCTGACATTCTTCCTCGAGGTCGGGGTATTTTCATTTATCGCCTTATTGGTTGCGACACTCGGCGACACGGCGATGGGTGCACATCAAATCGCCTTTAACGTCTGGGATATGTTTTACATCCCAATGCTCGCGGTCGGCACCGCCATGTCGACGCGGATTGGGCATGCAATTGGTGCGGGACGGCCAGACGCTGTCAGGCTTGCTTTATGGGTTGGCGCCAGCATTTCTGCGGCTATTGGCCTGTGCACCATGCTCGTATTGTTCACCGTGCCAGAGCTCATCATTTCTATGTACACCGACGATGCAAATATTCACGCACTGGCCACGCGACTGATCAAACTCGCGGCGTTTTTCATATTGATCGATGCCATCCAGATTGTCGGCTCATTCACGTTGCGCGCCTTCAAAGAGACGCGATTCCCATTTTTGATGATGGTGGTGTCTTATTGGCTAATTGCATTGCCCTTGGGCTACTGGCTGGGCATTGTCGAAGCGACAAACCCCCAAGACGGCGCGGCAGGCTTCTGGTATGCCACCATTGCAGGCATTGCAATGTGTGCATTCTTAATCGTTTTACGGGTGTGGCGCGTGCTGCACATGCCACTGCCAACAAAACGTATTTTCACCCAGCAGCCTCCTGATACCCCACCGAAAACCGCCTTGGATTAAACCGCGTCTGTTGAGCCGCCACAGCAGGGGCAATGCTCGCGCCGGCCAAGCTGGAGATGACGCAATTCACCGCTGCGCATATCGGACAAGTGCAACTGACCCCAGCGAACCGGCGCACAACCGGTAATTGCAGCGAGCACCGTAAAGGCCTGCGCCATGGCGATAGCACCGACCACCGGCCCGACAATACCTAAGGTTTCACAGCCGCCCCGCGCGTTTGTCACTAAAGAGGGTGCCAAGCAGTGATAACAGCCCTCAGACCGCTGCGCACTGAATGGCAACCACATGCCTGACATTTGCACTGCGGTGCCCATAATCCATGGCAGACCCTGTCGATACGTCAGCCGATCGATAGCGCGACGCGCCGACTGCGAGTCAGTCGCGTCCAGCACGATATCAACCCCCTCGAGTAGTGCGGCGCCAGTGTCGAGGTCAAATCGGCCGACGATAGCCTCGACCGCAACCTGACTATTGCGATCTCGGAGCCGTTCAGCCAGCTGCGTCACTTTTAACGCACCGACATCGGCTTCGTTGAAGGCAATCTGTCTCGGCAAGTTACTCAACTCAACGCGATCATCGTCAACTAAACGTATGCGACCCACGCCCGCTGCAGCCAAGTACAACGCCGCAGGGCAGCCAAGGCCGCCACAACCCACAATAAGTATCGACGCCGCCGTCAGCTGCTCTTGCCCCTCAAAGTCGATACCGGGCACCAACATCTGCCGTGAATAGCGCGCCAGTGCCTGGTCGTCGTTGACTATCGAGTCGCTCATATCGCCGCCACCCACGTGTTATTGGCCCCGTCGCGCCATCGCCTCAGCCAGCTCAGACTCGGGTCATTCATTTCCAGCGGCCACCCGTAGCGCGCGGCTGGCCCGCCAAATCAGCACGCGTCTCTATCGAGACGAAGCCCGCCGCGCGCATCAATTGCTGCAAATGCGCCGCCTGCTCAAACCCATGCTCGAACAACAACCAGCCCCCGGGCAATAAATGGTGTGGCGCGCCGGCCAATATTTGCTCAAAACATTCGTAACCGCTACTCCCGCTGACCAATGCATCGATCGGCTCGGCGGGTAGGTCGCCTAGGGTGAGGTGCGGATCGGCTGCCGCGATGTAAGGTGGGTTGCTCACGATCAACGGCCAACGGCGGTCGCCCAATGGGGCAAACCAACTGCCCGACAACCACTCCACGTCCAAGCCTAGTGCGCGACCATTATTTTTTGCTACGACAAGGGCGGCGTCACTGCGATCAACCGCGGTCACTTTTAATGGCGATCGCGAATGAGCCAATGCCAATGCGATGGCGCCACTACCCGTACCGAGATCCAACACGTACTCACAGGCACAGCGGGTGATTGTTTCCAGCGCCCATTCCACGAGAATTTCCGTGTCGGGCCGAGGAATAAGCACCGCCGAGTTAACTTGCAGGTCGAGTGACCAGAACTCACGTCGCCCCAACAAATAGGCCACCGGGGTACCCTCCGCACGCTGCTGATCAAGGCGGTGAAACGCCGCCAATTGTGCTTCAGAGAGATTTGTGTCGTCGTGACTAAACAACCACGCACGATCACGGCCGACCAGCGATAACAGTAAGATCTCTGCATCGCGGCGCGACGAGCGAGCCGCACGCAAGCAGGCAGCAACGGTTGTGTCAGTCATCTTTTCGGTCACGTGAACAGGTCAATCGCCTAGCAACACCAACTTACTCGGCCATCGCCGCAAGCTGATCAGCCTGATGTTCCTGGCGCAAGGGCTGAATAAGCGCATCTAAATCACCTTGAATGATTTCATCTAACTTATACAAAGTGAGGTTAATGCGATGATCCGTGACTCGGCCCTGAGGAAAATTATAGGTGCGGATACGGTCCGAGCGATCCCCAGTGCCGACTAAGTTACGACGCTCTTCCGCCTGCTCCGCTGAGGCGCGGGATTCGGCGGCACTCGATATTTTCGCCTGAAGCAAAGACATGGCGCGGGCCTTGTTCTTATGCTGCGAGCGCTCATCCTGACATTCGACAACAATACCGGTTGGCAAGTGCGTAATACGCACCGCTGAGTCAGTGGTATTGACGTGCTGACCACCCGCACCGGAAGAACGGAAAGTATCAATTCGCAGGTCACCTTTATTGATTTCCGCCGCCTCGACCTCGTCGGGTTCGGCCATCACCGCGACGGTGCACGCCGAAGTGTGAATACGCCCCTGCGACTCGGTCTCTGGCACGCGCTGCACGCGATGCGCACCGGACTCAAACTTTAAATGCGCGTAAACATCCTGACCTTCCACTCGCGTAATAATTTCTTTAAAACCGCCGTGCTCGCCCGCGCGTTCAGAAATCACCTCCACACGCCAGCGCTTTGACTCGGCGTAGCGGCTGTACATGCGAAATAAATCCCCTGAAAAAATTGCCGCCTCATCGCCACCGGTGCCAGCACGTATTTCCAAAAATACGTTATTGCTGTCCCTGGGATCTCGAGGCAATAACAGAACCTGAAGATCCGCCTCCAACTTAACCTGCTCTGACTCCGCATCCGCGAGTTCTTCACGCGCCATTTCTTGCACGTCGGGATCGGGGTCCGCCAGCATCTCTTGGGCACTGGCAATGTCACCCAGTAATCGTCGGTAGTCGGTAAAAGTTTTAACGACTTCATCGAGCTGCGCATATTCTTTAGACAGGTCTCTAAAGCGATTTTGATCGCCGATGATATCGGGCTCGCCCAATAATGCAGACACCTCTTCGTGTCGATCACAGAGCTGTTCAAGTTTGTTAGAGAGGGAAGTTTTCACTGTAGCGTAGTGTTCTCATCACGGTCGGCATCTAAGCCGGGGGTTAATTCAATGGCGCTTGCCGACGCGGCCTTTGCAGGGTCGACAAGACCGAGCAAGGCAGCCACCTTCGACACGCTGTGCGGATCACCTTCACGGGCTACCTGGCGCAAACCTGCAGTCGGCGCGTGAATCAGTTTATTGGTCAGGTCTCTCGCCAAGCGCTGCAAAACAGCGGAGGCCGCCTCACCGCGCTCTAAGGCTTTTAATGCGCGCTCCAACTCATGCTGTTGAATCGCCAATGCGGACTCACGGTAATTGCGCACCACATCTGCGGACCGGCGAGTTCGCAAGTCGATTTCGACCTGATCAATACCCGCCGCAATAATCTCATCCGCTTTAGTGGCTTCAGAGGCGCGCAGGCGCAGATTCTCCTCGACGACGTCACGCAAATCGTCAACGGTGTACAAATAAATATCGGACAGGTCAGCCACTTGCGATTCGATATCACGCGGCACGGCCAAATCGACCAAAAGCATCGGTTTATAGCGTCGCGCTTTAATCGCCTTTTCAACCGCTCCTTTACCCAAAATAGGCAACTGGCTAGCGGTAGAGCTAATAACAATATCCGCCTCGGCAAGCCGCTCAGGCACATCCGCCAGCATGATCGCCTCTGCATCAAATTGCTCTGCCAACGACTCAGCACGGGCGAGGGTGCGATTAGCCACAATCAGTTTGCCGAGCTTTGCCTCGCGCAAATGCCTAGCCACCAGCTCAATCGTTTCACCCGCGCCCAACACCAACGCGGTGCAGCTCGAGAAGTCCGAAAAAATGTGGCCCGCCAGATCGACCGATGCAAAGGCAACAGACACGGGGTTCTCACCAATGGCCGTATCGGTACGAACTTTTTTGGCGACCCGAAAAGCCTCGGGAAACAATTGCGCCAATTTTCCGCCAATAGCACCGGCGTCTTCGGCTACCGCGTAGGCAGACTTCAGCTGGCCAAAAATCTGCGGCTCACCCAACACCATGGAATTCAGCCCGGCAGCCACACGAACCAAGTGCATCAACGCGGATTTGCCGTGACTGCGGTAGGTGCAAGTGGTCAACGCGGCGGGCTGCACGCCGTGAAATTGCGCGATCCAATCGATCAAATCACTGCCTGCCTGAGCGGGGTCAACCTGCTCGCCTATGGCGCCGTAAATTTCAGTGCGGTTGCAGGTTGATAAAATAACCGCTTCTTCCAGCGCCGTGTCGTTAATCACCCGCGACAGGGCCTGCTTCATTTGTTCGGGCGCAAAGGCGACCTGCTCACGCAGTTCAACACTGGCGGAGTCATGGTTGATACCAATGGCGATTAAACTTTGAAACATCTGGACAGCGTGACTCGGCGGGGAACGTGGGGTGAATCATAACAAATAACGGGTTTTCGCGGTGGCTGTTAAATTTGCCCCCCCAACAGCGTGGGTTTGATGGCCAGCCTGTGTCATCATCAGACCCTATGAAGCGACTACCTACACCAATACGTCTTATTTTACTCGCACCTGCGGCACTGCTTTGGGGCTGCGCGGTATCCAGCGGCACAACGGCGCCAAGCGCCGCTCACATGCCTGTCGTGGGCGGCAAGAGCGCCACTGAAGAACACCTAGAAACGCCCATACCGAGCGACAGTTTATACCCACTGATGGCGGCCGAATTCGCCTTGCGCAACCGCGACCTTGCCCTGGGGCTGCAGTTATTAACCGAACAGTGCCTGATCCTGACCGACCCAGCGGTAGCGCGCCGAGCGCTGCAGCTGGCCGAGTTCGTCAATAATGACCAAGCGGCACTCACGGCGGCCATGCGCTTAGCCGTTCTAGACCCAACCGACGCCGCCGCGTCAGCGACCGCCATGAGCTTACTCATCCGAGCAGGCGCGACCGAACAAGCTATCGCCTATGCGAGCAAAGCCAAGGCGGGGGGTGCACGCATCAATGCACCGGCACTGATGCAAGGCTTTGAAAAGCTCGAACCAGCGGCACAACAAACGGTTACCACGGGTATTGAATCGCTGGCCGCAGCCTATCCAGACGATCTCGATATTGCGATTGCACAATCGCTGCTGTACCGACAACTCAAGCGTTATAGCGATGCCGGCACCGCCTTAGCCGTTGTTTTTAGCGCCAATGCCAACGATGAGCGCGCGCTGGTTCTGTGGACGCAGATCCAACTCGACAGCGCCAATAGCACGCCTTTTGAGCGCATTGGCCAAGCCGTAGAGCGGCAGCGAGATAACGAAAAGTTGCGCCTGCAATATGCGCGATTGCTGGCCGCAAACGAGCATTTCGATGCGGCGCGAGCGCAGTTTCTGATTTTAAAAGACACATCGCCACGCAATGGTGATTATCTCTTTTCGCTCGCACTCATCGACTACGAGCAGCAGCAGTTTGACGCGGCGAGATCGTCGCTACAGGCACTTATTGCGCTTCAACAGCGTGTAGATGAAGCTTGGTATTATCTGGGCAGAATTGAAGAGCAGACCGGCAATCTGACGACCTCAGTGGAGGCCTATGGGCAAGTGGGCCCAAGTCGCGAGTTTATCGACGCGCACCGGCGCGCAGCATCGCAGCTAATCACATCGAACGATCCGCGAGATTTAGAGGTATTTTTCAGCGACGCGCGACACAAAAACAGCGACCAAGCAGAGCGTCTTTTTTTGTTGGAAGCCGAAATACTCAAAGAGGCGCAACTGCGCAGCCGCGCCATGACGGCCTTTGACACAGGCATTGCCGCCTACCCAAGCTCGATGCCACTGCTGTATGGCCGCGCCATGTTGCGTGAAAATCAAGGTGATATCGCGGGCATGGAAGCAGACCTGCGCACCATACTCACCTACGACGCAAATAATGCCACAACGCTAAACGCACTGGGCTATGCGCTGACCAACAGCACCGATCGCTACGAGGAGGCGGCCGGTTTGATTGAGCAAGCGCTGGCGCTATCACCGGGAGACGCTGCGATTCTTGACAGCTTGGGCTGGGTTTATTTCAAACTTGGCAGACTCACAGAAGCGCGCGAACTACTCACCGAGGCCTACGATATTTTGCCCGAGCCAGAGGTGGCAGCACATCTGGGAGAGACCCTTTGGGCACTTGGCGAACGGCAAGAAGCGCAGAAAATCTGGCACCGTGTATTGCGCGTAGACCCTCAAAATGCCTACGTGCGCGACGTTCTAGATCGCTTGGGCGCCCATGATCTATAGCACTCATTAACGGTACCTATTGACGGTGAAAAGACCCGCGTCATTTATGCCAAAGATACCCCTACCGAATATAGCGCTAGCGACTCATCGACACCTAAAAGTCGCCGCAGGGCTGCTTTGCCTGCTGCTACTGAACGGCTGTGCGCTGCAGCCTGCCGCCCCACCGCACGAGGCGGGCATGACGCTGCAGGGGCAGCGCCCCAGCGCCGACATGGCCCCCTGGATAGCCAGCGGCAAATTGGCGCTGCGCAGTGAAAACGGCAGCGATAATGTCAATTTCCGCTGGCAACGATTTGACAAAGATTACGAAGCAATCAGCCTGTCGGGGCCGATAGGTTTTGGCGCGATTCAGATAATACGTGAGCGCGAGAATGTCTGGTGGCTAGATGACGAGATACGCCAGCCGCTCGCCGCGTTGGCACTGACGCAATCGGGTCACGCCGCATTGGCCAGCCTCCCCTTTTCAGCACTGGGCGGCTGGCTGTTGGGGGCCATAGAAGACACCTCGCCCTGGCGCGTAGAAATCGGCAGTTTCCAGCCTAAGAATGGCTGGCAACTGCCGCGCAAATTGTCGATGCAGTTACCCTCTCAGGCAGCGCAAACTGCCACCGAAATCTCTTTAAAAGTTATTGTGCTGGAATGGCAAATAGAGGCCGCAGCGCAGGCGCCGACCTCATGATGCAAACCACGATAACGCCAACGACTCTGACCTGTCTCTCACCGGCAAAACTGAACCTTTTTCTGCATGTCACCGGTCGGCGCGCCAATGGCTACCACGACTTACAAACCCTCTTTCAGCTGCTCGACTGGGGCGACACCCTGCGCTTCACAATCAGCGATCGACCGGGTGTTAGAATTCGATCGGGTTTCGATACTGTCGCCGCCGATGACAACCTGATTACCCGCGCGGCGCGGCTGCTCGACAGACCCGAATTCGGGGTCGACATCGAAGTGGACAAGCTCATCCCTATGGGTGGCGGAATGGGTGGCGGCAGCTCCAATGCAGCGACCACCCTCGTCGCGCTCAACACCCTATGGGGACTGCATTTGGCACCGTCCAAACTGGCTGAATTAGGGCTGCAGCTCGGCGCAGATGTACCGGTATTTATCAGCGGCCACACAGCGTGGGCAGAGGGCGTCGGGGAAATCTTGCAACCACTGACACTACCGGAGCGGTGGTACATCATTTTGGCGCCCGACAGCCATGTCAGTACTGCCGAAATCTTTAACGATCAGCAATTGACACGAGACACCGCTCCGATCACAATGTCGGCCTTTTTCGCGGGGCAGATTCGCAACGACTTACAGGCCGTTGTCGAGCGGCGTTATCCCGCGGTGCATAACGCGCTGATTTGGTTAAACAAATTTTCGCCGGCAATAATGACAGGCAGTGGTGCTTGTGTGTTTTCTGCAGTAGACAAAGAAACTGACGCGCGTACAATCGCCGCGGCA
>Ga0209652_1003264_pt1 | contig 12058 bp, 15 predicted proteins | sample SaaInl74LU_5_DNA_FD_184641 | JGI IMG/M metagenome (GOLD analysis project Ga0209652, IMG submission 184641) | Marine microbial communities from expanding oxygen minimum zones in the Saanich Inlet - ESP_74LU_5_DNA (SPAdes) (version 2) | ecosystem: Environmental > Aquatic > Marine > Intertidal zone...
TATTTCCCCCAAGTCAATCTTATCCAAGGATGGCAAGAATAAGAAGAGTATGCCTCAGGGAACTCATGTCCAATTCTCCCGAGGAGGAGGAGGAGAGGAGGGTAGCATCCCTGGAGCGTCGGCCTCACTGCCTTCTTCATCGGGTAGGAAACGCATGGCTCCTCATTTATCGAGATCGCCGTATGATGATTATTATGATTATCCACCGACGAGATATCATCATGCTCCTCCACCACCTTCTCATCATCATTCGTACTATGATTCACCATCTCATCACCGTTCGTCGAGGTATCATCCAGATGATGCTTACTATGCTGATCCTCATTATCATCATCCGTACCCTCCTCCCTCACATCATTCACGTGGTGGTGGTGGAGGTGGCGGTGGCGGGTACAATGCAAGACATCATTATCATCATGGTCCTCCTCCTCCATCATCAGGAGGAGGACACTATTATGATCGTCACTCACATGACTTCCCTCCATCTCCATCGCCTACCCATCACCACCGTCAGTATCTACACGGAGGCCAACTAGATGACTCACTACGCGGTGGTAGCGAAGGAGGAGCATCAGCCTCTTCTGGATCTGCCTCCCGTCGCACTCCTCGTTCGTCTTCATCTGTCCATTCCAGGGATGAACTACCCACGGGTCACTTGCGTTGTGCCAACTTCCCCAACCCACACGGCTGGACGAAGGAAGAGGACACGGCCCTAATCACAATTATGAAGGGTACCAAGAAGAATCCCCAGTCATGGTCTCCAATTGGACATCAACTCGGCCGCTCCCCCGACGATTGTCGTGAGCGATGGACCCGCTTCTTGAAGCCTGGTGCACGCAAGGGACAATGGACCGAGGAGGAGGATAATGCCGTCATCAAGGCGGTGCAGTCTGCTGGACCAGATGGGAACTTTACACGTTGGTCGGAATTGGCCTCCCATCTTCCCGGTAGGGTGGGGAAGCAAGTTCGTGATCGATGGGTCAATCATCTTAATCCCAACATTAATCATTTGCCTTTTTCGAAAGAGGATGATTTGTTGTTGTGGGAGGGTCATTCCAAGGTGGGCAAGCGTTGGGTGGAGATTAGTTCGACGTTCTTTAAGGGGACGAGATCGGAGAATCATATTAAGAATCGGTGGTATAGTGCTTCTTTTAAGAAGTTTATTACTAGTGAGTTTGGTGAGGATTCGTTTGTTTCGGGAAGCAACAAGGGTGTTGACTCTATCTGATGGGGTGGTTGCTATTTTATGGAAGAACGTGCCATTGTGAGGTATTCTTATACGCAACAATGGCAAGTTATGCATGTCTGGAGAGTTTCTTTTTCGATGCACACGGACACTGCTTCGTGCAGCTGTGGTGGAAAAGATTCCTGTATTATACATCACTTTGCGGCAGCCGTAGGCGCCCTGAGTACACTATCTACATTAATATAAGTTGAAAGTTCTGACACAAATACTTGAATTATTTCATTTGACATATACGTTACTCAGCAGCGACAATCTTAACTATGCCTGCTCCCTTCACAATTTATAGCACACAAGAAGGATGGTCCTAAAAGGCTCTCAATTTATCCTTCTTCTTGAATGGGTTGGAAAGCATCTTGGACTTCTTCTTCTCCCTATTCTTTGTAACAATAACACCTTCCTCTTGCAAAACCCACACCAAGTTGTTCATGTGAGGACAATGGATAGAGTAAAACACTGGAGGCTCACCGATGGGAGCTGGGACGTCAAAGTAATCCCCTGTCTTGACTGTTCTGGTCAAGCCAGTCCACATGTGGCCCCATGAACCCGGGGGAAGATAAACTCGTGCCGTGGTAACTCCAGGCTCCATCACTGGTGCCACATACATGGAAGTTCCGAGCATGAATGCTGATGTACCCTCCTCAAGGAAATGCTTATCTGTGGGATAATGCAACACTGGATGACGAACCACAGGCCATCCTTGGAAGCTAGCCTCACTCAGCAAGTTTTGTCGGTAACTAGCCAATGCTTTGTATACCTTGGACCATCGAGTCAATTGATCCAACACAAAGCCGTCTTCGTAGGCCGTTTTTACGACTCCTTCTCCATCGTGGGTACGGAACAATGATGTGAAAGCCATCATTTCCAACCACCTGCAAATCATGTCTCGTGATCGAGAAGAGATGCCATTTCCTAGCTTTTCAGGCACTGCCATGCTAACAGCGCAGTGTCCGAGGGCAAAGCCGGAGACTCCACCGTTGATAATTCCGTTGAGGGCAGCCATCATCCCTCCATCATTCTTTGCGTGCAAGTTTGATACACGGTCACTTAACGAAGTGGCAACAAGCTGAGCTGTCTCACTGAAGCCCGAACTGGCGAAGAAGAAAGAGTCGCCTTCCCTACCCGCATCTCGAATAGCGTCTCGATTGACTTTGGCAAAATCCTGGGGGAATCGGTTCACCACAGACAAACCTCTTCCTCCATCTGGGTCACACTTGTACTTAGCACCGATTGGGGCATCAAAATTCGTGTCTGCCATCCAAAATGAGGCACCAGCACGGCCGAGCATCTCATTCTGAATGATTGTCTCCTTGAACCAGTTCACCGCATCTTGATTTGTCATGTCCACAACACCGCAATGAGCACTCTCTGTACCAAAGTTGTAGACCTGTTTGGTATTCGGATCCTTGATAAAGTAGCCGTTATCCTCAGCCTCACCAAAGATGTATCTTCTCCCACTTCGAAGATGGGGAGGAATCTCGTCTATGCAGGGATTGACGTATAGCCCCACATTAATACCAGCATTCTCCAAATCATCCACCAAATGCTTCCAATTGGGGTACAACTCTCTCTCAAGCACCCAGTTATACCACATACGGTTAGCTTTGGGTTTGATACCCGTCCAATCGGATATCACCACCCCAGAAATGGGACAGCCACGCTCCCTGAGAGCCTTGTGAATACGCCTCACGGTAAAGGTACCACCTGACAAACCCAACATGGCTCCATTGCGCTGTGTCCACATGGGCATCTTCTTCACCCTACCCTGCAACGAGGCATGGATGCTCATTGCCTCCAAGGCCGAGTTGGCAGCAATCCACGTCCCCTTTAGGACACTACTCTGCACACGAACACTGAACCAATCATCATGTCGTAGATCAAACACACTGGGTTCCGAAGTGGTCAAGAAGAATGAGGCACCGTTGGTAGTAACAAAGTGTGGTACGACCAAGTTACCAGCTCCACCCTCTTGCATCTCCTTGGAGGCATAACCATGCTTACCCTTCTTGGAAGAGTTGCTTACTCGAACCTCCATCCCCTTGGCGTTAGGCGTGGATAGACGATGTCCAAATCCCATGAACACATCATTCGCCGTAGTATTGGAACTAATAAAGTGACTTTGATTGGCCTCCCCCTTATTATCCTCACTTTCAATCTGCAACGATAGATTCAAACACTGCGAGTGCACAGGATGCTTCCTCAATATCAGTGCATACCGAGGGCTCTTCTTGTGCAATTCACCATTGTAGATCCCTTTACTCAAGTGTCCACGAATGATCACATCGGACTTTCCATGGTTGATAACATCAATCGTTTGTATATTGGCATGCCACAGAAAGTGCTCTTGGCAGGGGGTATCACTACTCTGCGAAACGAGCATACCAGCACCTCCAACAAAGTTGACACCAGGCTCCGATGACCAAACAACCTGCAACGTAGGGAGGTGAACCACCACAATATTCGCCAGAGTAATCTTGGGCGCTTCAATATTCATTTTATCGATCTGCTGCTGATTCTTCTTGTTCTTATTCGCACTCTCCAACTTCTTTGCAACCCTCTCGACTGTTTCTGGATCAACTAGTGATAACTTGACACTAACTCGAAAGTCTCCCACTTCCATGTCTCGATCCTCTTCCAGTGGCACGCGTAGGAAGAGACGGCCTGGTTCTACCTTTTGCTTTGTGACTGTTATCTTTGCATTCTTTCTTGTGGCCTTTGATTTTTTGAGGGGAGGGTGGACTGCTGGCTTGTGCTTGATGGCATCTTCGGGCCTTGCCTTGACGGTGGATGATGCCTTGGCCTGCTTGGGCTTTGGTTTGTTGGGCGGAGGAGCGGCTGCGTAGGCTGTAGCACCCTCGCGGTTGGAAGGAGCAGCAGCTCTGATTGTCGAAGTTTCATAGCGGGCATCGGGGACACCACCACCTGTTGCTTCGGACCTCATTGATTGACCTGGAGGCACTTGAGATGATGATTCTATCACGCTCGGAGGGCCCATTTTGGTCATTATGGCATCGAGGCTTGCAACATCGTGTTGAGAGACGCTGTTTTGTGAGACGCTGTTTTGTGAGTAACCATCGCTGGTTTGTCGGCCGTACATCATGGCTGGGCCGGGCCCGCCGATAGATCCGGCGATCGATCCGCCGAATGATGATCCGCCGAATGATAAGTTATTCATCATCGTCGACTGCAATGTAAGGTTGATGATACCGTACGTGTAGTAGTCAAAGCATGCCAAAAAGCAAGGTGATGACACAGCCCGCAAACTCAACGCACAAGAGATGTGAAGACATCGCTTCTCACTTTCTCAAGATATCGCCTTAACCCCATTAACCCTTGCTTTAATTTACCATGTGCTTTCTCACTCGTCAGAGAGAGAAGGCGGATCACTCGCTGATTTTGTTGGCATCAAGTTTCTTGGCATCCCTCTCACAAGATTAATGAGCGATCGCTCAACTCACCCGACCGCTCAATTCGCACCAGAAGCAGCCCAAGCATCATAGTGTAGCATAGCAGCAGTAAAGCAGCAGCTAATAGCATATGAACAGACCTTCAATAACATCGGTTCAATAGATACATACAACAATGAAGCTAGCCGCCGCTCTCGGAGTAATCACCTGGAGCTTCCAAGCCGAAGCTGCACACAATCATCATCGTCCACGACACCAGAAAACAACATCGCGAACAAGTAGAATACGACAAGATGAAGCTTCATCATCATCAAGAATAACAGATGACAGTAGACAACTAGGCGCAGCACAAAGCAGCTTGCAGCCTGACAGAGAACTAGAAGTAGTCGATCCGTTTCTAGCTTGGCTGCAGCAGCAAAAGGAACTATACAGCTGCCCACCTGCATACTCTATTGAACAATCCAATCCCCGAAAGTATTTGAAAGGCGACAAGGTATCAACATGTAACTCCACCGGAGATGATTGCAAGATGTATCAGTGTAAATTTGATAATTTTCGCTGTGACCAAATCGGTTTCGGTCCAGGTGTATATCCAAATGATTCAGATCAGGTGGTGTGGGAAGAGCTTACCACATGCGCGAGGTCTCCGTTGCATACAGATTTATGGTGTCAAAGAGAATGGTATGTTGGGCCTTGGTATAGCAATGGTGTTGTTGTTTCGCATCTTGGTACAGCCTACGAATGTCAAAACATGTTTGATTGCAGCCGATATGATTCTGAGCCCGGTGTAATTTCATCTAGAAGTAATGGATGGGAAGAAGTGGGTGAGTGTAACATCTGGATAGCACCAACGTCATCACCTAGTGCTTCTCCTTCAATGGAGCCGACGGGATCACCCTCAGCACAGCCGACGCCTGTTGCAAGTTTTGCTCCATCAGCAACCCCGTCGGCGTCTCCGTCGAGCCAACCAACAAGCACTCCAAGTGCATCTCCTTCAGCAGAGCCGTCTGCATCGCCTTCTGCGATGCCATCGTCTCACCCGTCAAGTGAGCCAAGTGCGTCTCCTTCAGCAAAGCCGTCTTTATCACCATCAAGTCAGCCGACAAGTGAGCCAAGTGCCTCGCCGTCAGCAAAGCCGTCTGCAATGCCATCATCTCAGCCAACGAGCGCTCCGAGTGCATCTCCGTCAGCTAAGCCATCTGCATCACCATCTAGTCAACCAACAAGCACTCCAAGTGCATCTCCTTCAGCAGAGCCGTCTGCAACGCCTTCTGCAATGCCGTCAACCCATCCGACAAGTGAGCCAAGTGCCTCACCGTCAGCTAAGCCGTCTGCGTCACCATCAAGTCAGCCGACGAGCGCTCCGAGTGCATCTCCGTCAGCTAAGCCGTCTGCAACACCGTCTGCAATGCCATCATCTCATCCGACAAGTCAGCCGAGTGCCTCGCCATCAGCAAAGCCGTCTGCGTCTCCTTCTAGCGAGCCAACAAGCACTCCAAGTGCATCTCCGTCAGCGAATCCGACGACAACGCCTTCTACGATGCCATCATCTCATCCGACAAGTGAGCCAAGTGCCTCTCCGTCAGCTGAACCGTCTGCGTCTCCTTCGAGTGATCCAACAAGCGAGCCAAGCTCTTCGCCATCTGCAAAGCCGTCTGCATCGCCTTCTGCAATGCCATCGTCTCATCCGACAAGTCAGCCAAGTGCGTCTCCTTCAGTGCAGCCGTCTGCATCTCCATCGAGCCAGCCAACGAGTTATCCAAGCTCTTCTCCATCAGCAAAGCCGTCTGTATCTCCTTCGTCGATGCCATCATCTCATCCGACAAGTGAGCCAAGTGCATCTCCGTCAGCTTATCCAAGTGCATCTCCTTCGAGCGAGCCAACAAGCACTCCAAGTGCATCTCCCTCCGAAGCGCCGACTGCAACGCCTTCTACGATGCCATCATCTCAGCCGACAAGTGAGCCAAGTGCATCTCCTTCAGTACAGCCGTCTGCATCTCCATCGAGCCAGCCAACAAGTGAGCCGAGTGGATCCCCTTCAGTAAAGCCGTCTGCATCTCCATCAACTCATCCGACAAGTCAGCCAAGTGCCTCGCCATCAGCTAAGCCGTCTGTATCACCATCAAGTCAGCCAACAAGTTCTCCCAGTGCATCTCCGTCAGCTAAGCCGACTGCGATGCCTTCTGCAATGCCATCATCTCATCCGACAAGTCAGCCAAGTGCCTCGCCATCAGTAAAGCCGTCTGCGTCACCTTCCAGCGAGCCAACAAGTGAGCCAAGTTCCTCTCCGTCAGCTAATCCGACAACAACGCCTTCTGCAATGCCATCATCTCATCCAACAAGTGAGCCAAGTGCCTTTCCTTCAGCATCACCGACGGCGCAACCGTCTGGATCACCATCGAGTGAGCCAACAAGCGAACCAAGCTCTTCGCCATCTGCAAAGCCGTCTGCATCGCCTTCTGCAATGCCATCATCTCATCCGACAAGTAAGCCAAGTGCGTCACCTTCAAGCGAGCCAACAACACATCCGAGCGTGTCTCCTTCCACCACCCCGTCATCAGAACCTTCTTCATCACCATCTGTATCACCATCAACGAGTCCTCCGACTGCCTCTCCGTCAGCGATGCCGTCTGCACAGCCTTCTGCATCACCATCGAGTCAGCCGACGAGCACTCCAAGTTCTTCTCCTTCTGCATCTCCATCGAACGAACCATCGAGCCAGCCGACGAGCACTCCAAGTTCTTCTCCTTCTGCATCTCCATCGAACGTACCATCTCCATCTCCTTCATCGTCACCATCTTTGTCAGCAATGCCATCAAAGGGAAAGCTTGACACGACAGTCTTATCAAATGCTCCATCTACTGCAACTTTGACATCTTCCTTTTCATCGTCAGTCATCTTTTCCGATATTTCCGATTTTATGGATAAGAAAACAGCTGATACTGTTGAAGTAGTGACACAGAACTTGATAGAGACGGCATTGGCTGATAGAGAAGCTGAATGTGATATTGTTGTTACCTCTCAGAGGCTGATAGAGATGGATGAAGCTGACAGCACAAGAAGAAGTCTCCGAGTTCAGAGAGCACTGACATCGGGATTGGAAGTAGATCTTGACTTTTCATGTACAGCTACTCGTAGCGGTGATAATGCGGACATCGAAGAATTGATATTGTCTGAGCTGAGTACCAATACCGACGAATTCAAGCAGCTGCTTGCTGACAATGCCACCTTTTTCAGTCAATACAATCAGCGAGTGGAGCAAAAGTTGCCGAGCCACTCAGCCATTGTGTCACAAGAAGAGTCGAAATCTGGAAAAGGAAAGACAATCGGTATTATCCTTGGAGTTCTCGGCTCATTGCTAGTATTTGCCGTTTCTATGTTCACGATGCGGGAAAGAAGGTCAGATAATGGAACAGCTCCTCTACGAGTGATCCATGAGGATAGCAACGAGTTCTATGACCTGAGGCCAAACACAAGAAAAGCTTTGGATGTGATCAATGAGGACGAAAACGACACTTACGATTTGAATGCTATTTCTATTGCAAAGAATGAAAATGTTGTCACAAGCAAACCTCAAAAGTCAGAGCAACGCAAGGAGATCGTAAGTCAAAAGCTCGGTATGATGTCTGAAGCCATCAAGAGCAAGACTAAGAGCAAAAGCAAGGTAAGTGCTTACGCGGGTCAGCTGTTAACCTTTTACTTCTACTTCATTTGATTCACATTCTTCTCTTTTTTAATGTCATTTCTCTCATAGTCCGAGGAAGAGGATGAGAAAACAAGCACATCGTTCTTACCTGAAAAGCTCAAAGACGCGGTAAAACGAGGAATCCGTGATGTTTGGATCTACGCAAATGATGATGGCAAAGATCTGGGTGAGCATCCAGTCGTCTCAGACTTGTCTAACCCAAGTGAAGCCGATGGGGTGATTTCTCCAACATCCCAAGGTGGGTACCTCGATAGCGTCTACTACCAAAATGCAGCTGACAAGATGGTTGGTGATCAGTTTGATACTCGTGCGATCATGACACCATTTGCACCTAAGAGTAGTCGAAACGGTCTGCTTGGAGCAGGTTCTAGACAAGGACCACCTGTCACTGCCTACAGCTTTAGCTCACCTACGAGCACCACAAGAAGTTACAGAAGCTTCAAAAAGGATAAAGTGTTTGAGGTCTATGCGCCTCCCGGCCCATTGGGAGTCATCATTGACACATCAAAAGAAGGACCATTGATACATTCACTCAGGAAAGATTCCCAGCTTAAGGACCTTGTCAACCCTGGAGATTTGATTGTTGCACTCGATGACGAGGATACAAGGCACATGACAGCAGCAAAGTTAACTCGAAAAATGGCAAGCAAAAGCGGCGAGACGAGGAAGATTACTTTACTGAAAGGGTTGGCACCACCAACACCGATCGCCTCTGTGCGAAATGCGACTTCTTTCCAATCACCGCTCTCTGTGCGGAATGCGATGTCGTTCCAATCAACAACCCGATGAGGATGATCTAATGAGAGAAGATCGTGCATAATTAATATAATTAGGAGAATTGCATATAGTATTGATCTTAGTAATGAAGTAATACGCTGGTATTGTTTTGAGCTCTTTAAGTTTCAAGCATACCATCTTTTTCACATACTTTATTCATGATCAACACTTCAACTGCAAGAATGGCACGAGACATAGAGCATAGAGGAGGCGAGACCACACTGTTTAGTCCAACCAGGACAAGAGTCCAACATAAAGGATGTACTACTTGCCAAAAAGGTCCAGCCCAGCAAACGAGCTACAAAGATACTATTTTCGACTTTTCATGTGCTTTTGTGCATACCTACATATATGGTACAATTAGTTTATATGAGTGTAAGTACATACATACATACATACATACATACGTGTGGATTCACGGCCTGCGACTCAGGTACCGGTTAAAAGACGGCATCTCATAAAATTTTGGAAAAATTTGTTTGAGCGACGCCAAAAATTAAAAATTTGTGAGTGGAGCGCACCTCATCACCGTTCCACAAAAGCGGCATCAGTCCAATAAAATTTGAGAGGTCGGATCACAACCTATCAGCATCCTTTTCTCACTGCCATAAGTTGCCACATCTCTGAAGATCAATTTCTTCCTCTACTCAAGCGATCACGAAAAATCACCCATAGACCATAGACGACCAGGATTAATATGGTCAATTACGGCGTTGCCAGCGCAATCTTAGCGCTTACCGCAGCAGCAGTAGCGACGGCACAAGAGGCGGCCAATCCTCAACCTACGTATTGGCCGACATATTGGCCGACTTACTCTCCGACGAATGTTCCTGATGAAAATGTAGATCGAGACACATCTGGTTATGAATCTTCTGAGAAGCCAACAGATGCTGCACCAGTAAGGCCACCAGCAGCCGCAGTTGGAAATCCGAACTATGAATCTTCTGAGAAGCCAACTGATCCTGCGCCGGAAAGACCAGGTCTAATACCACCTCCCGAAACAACTACAACTACAACAACAACAACAACTACTACTACTGCTGCCACGACGACGGCGACTACTACTGCGAAAACTGATCCTACGACGACGGCGACTACTACTGCGAAAACTGATTCTACGACGACGGCGACAACTACTGCGAAAACTGATCCCACGACTACTACAACATCAGCAACTGAGCCTCCTCCGCCTCCTAAGCAGGAATGGGGAAGCAGCTGGGGTGAACCATCCAAGCGCTGGGGCGAATCTTCGGCTTGGTCCAACGCATTAAAAGGCGACTCGGAATGGGGAGGAAAAGCTTCTAAATGGGGGAAAACTTCCAAGGCTGGGAAGAGGTGTAATACTTCCAAAGCTAGTAAGGTGAGTTATATGTTTGATTTCATTAAATCAAACATCGATGTGAAGGAATGCTTGTGGGAAAGATATCATCTCACACTTTTCTGTAAATGCTCTTATGTTTAACTTTTCATCGTGAAGGCTGAATGGTCTAGTGAATGGGAGTCATCAGAACCAGAATGGGATTCTCCGGAACCAAAATGGGAGTCTCCTGAACCAAAATGGGAGTCGCCAGGATGGGAGTCCGGATCTGGATGGCGGCCTGGTTCCGGCGCCAATACTCATGGGGCTGGACGTCCTAAAAAACCTGGACCTGGCCAACGTCCTAAACCTGGATCTTATCCACGCCCGAAGCCTGCATCTGGTGCTCGCCCTGGATCTGTTCCACGCCCTAATTCTAATCGTCCTGATGAATACGATTCAAGCCCTCGTCCTGATAACCGTCCACCCACTGATTCTAATCCCCCTGGGCCCGAACCTAACTCAGGATTCGGCCCTGGGCCCGAAACTAACTCAGGATTCGGTCCTCAAATAGAACCTAGATGTATGATAGCCATTATGGAACCCATTCAAGGTGGGCGTGACAAGTATCCGAACTTGGGAGCAGATGTCCTGCTTGCCTATAATGACGTGTTGCCTGAAATCAGTCCTTCTGCTTCAATGGGAATTATGGGAGGCAACTTTCCACTAGAGACTGTCGGTGGATTCCATATTCACGAAGGTAAGAAAATGCGCTATTCCAATTAAGTATTTCTGCGGGCGTTGATCTAAATTTCAATTTCTATTCTTTTCTAGGCACGAGCTGTGAAAATATTGGGACTCATTTCTTCAGAGAAGGCTGGTCAACTCTCGGCTCTGCAGGCAATGGCGACCCTTGGTTTCCAGACCTAACTCCGATTTGTCCGACCGGGGCTGTTTATGTAAGTGATCCGAATGGGTTGGTTACCTATGGCACCAACTTTGCAAATGGATATGGATACGAAGAAACCGAGGGCAAAGTGGTAGTATTGCATGACTTGTTGATAGAACGGGGCGGAGATTACCTTCCAATTGCATGTGGTGTACTAAGTGCAGTGGCTTGTCCTCAACCACAACCCGACGGAACACCACCCCCACGAAGTTTGTATGCTTGGCCTAAGCGCACCTATCTCAACTACGACGGCGAAGCTGCTACAAACAGGGCTATACCTCCCAGCTACAAAGGAGGCCCCCTCAAAGGACCACCACATAGTAAGACTGACAAGGAAGTTCCACTATGGGACGACGACGGCTGGAGTGAACCTGAAACGGTTGAGGGAACCTGGGACAGCTGGAGCACAGCCAAAGCCAATGCGCCAAAGTACAAGGGAACTTGGGACAGCTGGGGTGTTGCCAAGGCGGCCAAGTGGGGCGGATCAAAAGGAGGAAAGTCATCTTGCTGGGATAGCGGAGACGGTGAAGACGGGGGCTCGGGCTGGGGCTGGCAGCCTAGTTGGCCGACTCCTCCCCCATCGTGGGGAAAACCTCCTCCTCCGACACCTCCCCCCACCCCATGCACCAATAACCCAAGTTATGATTGCGAGCAATTTTCGGATCCGTCGGAAATGCAT
>Ga0209652_1003265_pt1 | contig 12058 bp, 11 predicted proteins | sample SaaInl74LU_5_DNA_FD_184641 | JGI IMG/M metagenome (GOLD analysis project Ga0209652, IMG submission 184641) | Marine microbial communities from expanding oxygen minimum zones in the Saanich Inlet - ESP_74LU_5_DNA (SPAdes) (version 2) | ecosystem: Environmental > Aquatic > Marine > Intertidal zone...
GATCTTATTTCTATGCATTACGTATGAACACGCATTTTAGATGCTGCATTCTGCATTCAATGTTGTGAAAGTTGCATAGATTCTTCATTCTTCACCCATACTTCTACCTTGCTACATAGCACCATGATTCTGTTATTGACCAGGCATTCGAGGAGGCCGCCGATGCACATGCGGCTATTCGTCGCCTCATCATCGTCTGTAAGCAGGGCTGCATTATCATCATTGTCGTCATCGGCAACAGATGCAAAGTTTTACATTCCCCGTAAAGAGCGAGCAACATCTAACAGCATGTACGAGATTGATAACATTTACGATCAGCGCATTAAACGAAGGAGACGCATTGATCCTACTCGTGAATTGAACTATACTCCTGATCATTGGGAGAGGCATAAGAGTGTTTTTCGTAGAATCAAGCATATGCTGACAACATTTGGATCCAGTCCATTTCAGAGGCTGATGTTTCCAGATTTCTTTGTGACGTCAATGATTGCTGGTAGTCTCACGTACTACAACAATTTCATGGTCATTGATGCTTCATCACAACTTTGGATAGATGGTAGCGGCTTTGCTGCGGCTACAACTGCAATTGCCCTAATGACAGGTTTTCGCTTGAATGCCAGTAATGCAAGATATGCGGAAGGACGCAAATTGATTGGAGCTGTGCATTCCACATCTCGAGATTTGGCTACGAATACAATGATGTGGATAAAGTTGAGAGAGGACAAGAAGCGTATGATCAACCTAATCAAGGCGTTTTCTGTTGCCATGACGTTTCACTTGAATAAGAAAGGTGCTCATCACAGCATACGGAGATGTCTACCAAACTTTGAAGAGCAGATCTATGCTGAATATCAAGCAGAGCTGCTAGATATATTCTCAGATGATCAGAATGAAGACTTTTTACTAATATGCAATTGGTTTCAGTTGAAAGAAAATGTTCCTCTTGGCATCACTACTCTGATGCGACAAATCATTGCGGAGAATGAGCAGAAAGACTCGTTCACTAGAGAGCTTGATATTCATGTGCACAGATTAGTACAATCGTTGGGCGGATGTGAGCGCATCCAAAAGACACCATTGCCAACTTGTTTCACTCGGCATACGTCTCGATTGTTGTGGATTTGGTCAAACTTGCTACCCTTTGCCATCTATCCTGTTTGCGGGCTTTACACACTCCCAACTACGATTGCAATTTCGTACTCGATTATGGGTATAGAAGATATTGGAGTTCAACTCGAAGAACCTTTCAATATATTGCCATTGAGGCAATATGCAGATAATACCTATGATTCCGTTCATTTTATTGAGTCGGCATATGCAAGTGGTAAATATGCCAGCTGAGAGTTGGTAGATAGACTTAGGAGATACTTAGGAGATATTATTATGCTTTAGGCTTGTAATATAGTAGAAACTCTACATTAGTTTTGGGAGGTCATCTGCATCGTCATCATCGCTATCATTTCCCTCTATTGTCGTATCCTTTTGTTTCAACTCAGATATATTTTCACGAAACATGACATTGCCCAAGTATTTCTCTTGCACATCTGACAAGACTCCAGTCCCCCACTCACTGTCAGCAACCATGGCAGAAGAGAACATGTCCTGCATCTTGTCATTATTGTCAACTCCATCACCTTGGTTCATCTTTGCGTCGCCACCATTTTCTCTGACAAAGACATATCCATTGCATTTATCAACTCTAGCTACGACTCTACCAACACTCTCGGCGTCTTGAATAGAAAGTGGTAGAAACGACAACAATCCAAAGTCTTCGACTACCTCACACAATTCATGATGCAGCTTTCGATACTTTCGGGAGAAATTAGATGTTCGTGTCTTTTGTTGAGCAGCAATGTATTCTGGATCGTCCATGTACTCTTCGTTGCTCTGCTCACCCATAAACTCCATAGGATTCGAATCCAAATAATCTACCAATCTGTGAAGATCGTGGCATTGAGTAAAGAATTCAAGGTTGAATGGCATTGGAGACCCATCGTAGTCATCGTAACCAAAATCACTGTCATCATCATCGCTTTCAGTTTTGTTGTCTGTACCATCTGCAGTGCTGCCCAAGTTGGAATCTTGCAGCAAATCCATCTTGGACAATACATTGACGCAGGGCAATTCCAATCTCATCATTGATGCAGTACACACCAACGATGCACCAATAAATTTCGACACATCTGTCAAGCACACTGCCGCATCAACCAATTGAACACACACCAATCTCAAGTCCAATTCTCTCACTAACCGCTCTGCAATTTTTGTAATCACATTGGAATGTGCAGTAAGCTCAATTTGTCCCGGTAAATCAAACAATAAATATGCACGACAATGTTGTAATCCGCTTGCATCGGCTATACCCAACCGCTCCTTGAGGATTTTTAATACTTCTCCGAAATGATGTTCTATGTATTCCATGCAGTAGAGTAGTCCACCGTTTGGACCGAGGTGTAATTCGTTCATTACTGCGTCTAGACTGATGATATCTTGGCAGACGTCAAGTATTGTTTCGTAGGGAAGTTGTGAATTGGTTGTTTCCTTATTATCATCGTCGTCGTCGGAATCACCATTGTCTGCTTTTGAACCATTTGTATGTTTATCGGCCGATTCCCCATCATTATTATTGGTGCTTGATGATGACAAGGGGACTTCATTCGCAGGATCCAGATTCACAACATAACACTCTCGACCAAGCAGCCGCAAATATTGTTGCATTCCATCACAGTACGTTGTTTTGCCAGCGCCTGGGGCACCTATTATTATTTGACCGTAGAGAACCATTCTGGCGGCGGCAACTACTACAATGCGTGGCTGAGCAGGCATAAGATCTCAATAGATTCTGTGGAGCGAGGTGGATGGAGAAGAGGATGGTTGCAAAACACAGTACTAATTCCTACGCTGAAGGCATTTTGGTTTGATGCAGCCTCCTCTTCTGAGATGGCTTGGATAAGCCCAGCACGCTGGCTCCATAAAACATTAGCAGCACCACCATGAAACGATACAGCATCCTCTTGAAACTAATCGGAGCACTATTGCTGCTGACATTGAGCATATCATGTGTTCATGCCGAACAAGAAGAGGAAATAGAAGAGGAAACTTGCTCCCTAGATCCATCCACTCCAAGCGATTGTGCAACCGATGATGAACCATCCGTCACTACTTCATCTCCCTATGCGGATATATTGTCTTCTACGAATCTGGGAGATCTTACACGTCAAGTGATCCCACTAACTGATGAAACGTTTGATGCGTTGACATGGACTTCACAGCCATCTACGTGGCTCATCATGTTCAAGACAGATGCCTGTGGTCTATGTAAGAAGGCAAAGCCTGTACTTGAGTCGCTGGCTGTCGATGATTATATCATTAACCATAACGATGAGCAAATAAAAGAAGCAGACAGTGCAGATAAAGATGTTGTTGAAGAAACTGAAAACGATGAAGAGCAATCTCCGAAAGGGCCGATTTACATTGCAACGATTGATGCTGGTAGTTGGGCAGGACGAGATATCACGAAACGATTTGAAGTGGATGGGACTCCTCATATAATTTTGATACGAAATGAAGGATATGGCAGTGTAGTGAAGGAGGAATCAAGATCATATTATGTATATCGCGGGCAGCGAGCGTTGTATCCTCTTCGACGATTTGTGTCGGGAGATTTTGTGTCACGTAAACAATTGGAAATGCCACCTGCACTGGCAGAGGAGGAACAAAAGAAAAGCGGCTTTGTAGGAAGACTTTACGATTACTTACTGCTTCCGAGTGTGAAGTGGGCTGGAAACTTAGTTGGAAAGATCTTTATAGCTTGGTTTTTATTCATAGGTCTGTTGGGACTGTTTATGAGAGTGCACAACTACGCTTGGGGAGAGAATGCTGACGATCACAACAATGAGGAAGAAGAAATTGAGAAGGAAAAGGCTAAAGGTAGAGCAGAGTTTGAGGAAGATAAAGATGAAAAGGCAAAGCGTCGACAGCAGGTGATGTGGGAGAGGAAGAAATTAAATCACGAAAAGCGCATGCAGAAGGAGAGAGCTTCTGCTGGTGGTTCTGTTGGTAGTGGTGACGATGGCGACGACAACTTTCAGGGAACTGGTGCAAGTGTAAAGAAGTCTGATATATTGAAAGCCAAAACTGGTACCAAGCAAAAGAATAGGCGAAATCTTTGAATGAATTGATTGCAAGGTACCCTTGTCATCATCAGCCATAACTTGTTTCATTACTACATAATGCATAAAATATTAAATCATGTAACTGTTACTTATGAGAGAGTAATGCAAGTCAAATTTGAATGTATTCTGAGGTGATTAGATGAGGTGAAATACTAGATAGAGCGGTACTTTCAGCGCCTCGACGACATACTCAGATTCTTGATTTGGGAGTGGGTGATTTTACCGTAAATCGGGTATTTGATGATACCCATGGATACTACACAACAAAATGACATAAAGAAGCCGCCATCGATCTCATCGTTGCATGCATGCAACGCAATGATAATGGAGTGGATACGATGAATTAGTTGCTACGATCAAGAAGAACGCTCTATCATTATCAAACACCATGATATCTAAGTAGATCGAGAATGTCCATGATGATCCCAAATAATGGAGGCTCTGGAACAGCCGCTGTTGCTAATAGTTTGATAGAGCCATCCATCTATGACATAAAAGCTCCCTTGCTCGGCAAAGATGGAGCAAACACTGTCGCCACAAGTATCATTTCAGATTTTCGTGACAGTAGTACATCAATCGGAGGATCAGCTGCTGTGAAACCTACACAGTCACAACTCATAAATCTCGTCGTGGTTGGGCTAGTGACAACTGCAGCAGTAGCTGCATCGATATCAGCACTTATCCTTGAAACAGCCGCCATAACGATCGCCACAGGATGCATATGCTTGCTGAATTCGCCTGTGGTGATGTATAAGGCAAAGAAACTGCTAGCGCTGCCATTTCTGAGGAAAGAAGTTGACGGACTGCAGCAAACGAAGAAACTCTTGAGGCGAGATATGAAAAAGTTGAAGGAAGAGGTGAAATCTCTTGAGGCTCAGAAACGACGGTAGGTCGTGCAGATATTGATGCTTTTACGCTTTACCTTGTTCAGTTCTCACATTTGCACTTGCTTCTACTTTCACAGATATGCTGGTGTTGAAAGGCAACTTCAACACATAGCATTATCTCAAGCAACAAGCATCGATGTAATCATCGGATTAGTCAAAGATAACGAAGAAACACTGGATCTAATGAGAGACAATCTGCGACAGAAGGTGATTGAAGACATCATTGGCATATTAATAAAACACGATAGTAACACACAACGGATAGACAAAGTAGAGGCCCAGCTGCTGTCCCTCAAGATAACAGTCAAGTTGGAAGCGTATGGAGTCTCGTTTGACGAAGACAAGTTTTTACAAGCTGTGGCATTGAACCCTACTCTTGCAGGTGTGATTGGCACAACGAGGAAATTACTACCATTGGATGAAAAGCACACACATGATGAAGAACTATTCGAGTCTGATGTTTATGATATGTTCTACATCCGCACGGAAGACGGGTCTATCTGGGCAAGCACTGCGTCTTATGCATCATTTGCATCAGAGGGGAATGGAATATCCTTGGCACGAGCTGTTCGACGACCTCGTGTCCGGTATGATTACACATCCGACAACTTGAGCGTTTGAAAGTTGTACAAAATGAATTCGTACTTAAAAATCTGGAACTCCATGACATTGTCGAATCCAATCTCTCGTCAATATCCCCAGCAACGAATGCCCATCTTCTTGCCCCACCCATTCACTAGTGACGGTGTTGTAAACATATGTGAAATTGCCACTGAGGCATTGCAAAGCTACGTTGTTGTCTGCGTTGATGGTTAACATATACGTACCACCATCGTATGGCCCTTCAATACTTGGTACTTTGATTTCCAGTTGCCCTAAATGTTGACGATCGGAACCATCTGCATCGCTTGTGCTACCAGATGAAGCTGGATGTCGTGTTACCTCTATACCTTCGTTGTTGTTCTTTAATTTCAATACGGAGGATTCGACTTTGTCCAGTAAATCATTTGCAACTGATAGAAATTGTTGAGGAGAGAGATCCCGATCATTGCTGAGCGATGCTCCACCTCTGCGTCGTCTACGAGTCTTTGTTGAAAACAAGTGATGACGTTGATGATTATAGTTTGTGGTTTGATGTGCATGTAGTTGTGTTGCAACATCATAACGGGATGGCAAGGTTGAAAGAGACCGAGATGCCACCGATGAGCATGCGACAAGACTTCTTCGGGACATAATAATACCACCGCGCATCATCATGTTAGCAGCCGACATTGTCGTCTTTCAGTCTTCTATGATCAATAATATGGCAAGGATTCTCTTCCTCTCCATCAAAGCTTTTATGATGGCCTACCCAACCAACGAGCCCTCGGGCAATAAGATACTAGAATCAAAATATGCATATTGTGAGCTACATAATGTTGATTTGTTACCAGAAGCTCTCCAACACCTTGACCGAGTTGCACAAAAAGAGCTGCAGATGACTCATCAGCTCAGCTCTTGCGAGTTGCAGTTCACCTACATAAAACGGTCACCATGCAAAGATCACGTCTAATACTTCAAAACGCTGCCTCAAAGGCGGCTGCAGCCAAAGCTGCCGGCGAGCCAGCAGCAGCAGTCAACCACCTCTTGGGATTTCACAATAAACTATCATTTGATGAGAAAACAGCTGCCCAAATACTTTCCTCACGCAATTCACCTTCCTTGTACAAACCACTATACCATCATCTCGATCCGATGCTCCTCAAACCTCGAGAACCAGGAAGTTTCTCCTATCTTCTACATCATTTACAATCATCACTTAGTGGATTCTACTCCATCTGCACCTCCCAACAATCTCGTGATGAGTTCTTGCACTTGACAGCCAGGAATGATGACGACAGAAATGATAATCATGGTGATGGGGAAGAAAATACAGGCATGATAAATACGTTTGTACTCAACCAATCGGATATGGGGTTCATGAAAGTAATGACGTTATATCAAGACTTATCCAGTCCACTCCTTGAAGAGACAAACTTTGATACAGAAACGGAAGTGCGGCAATTTCTGACTGGGTGCAGCTTTGCGTTGGAACAGTTTCATACTATTCAAGCTGACTATCTCAAAAATCTGGAAGCTACACTTGACACGCTTGATAATAGCGAAAATGAGGCTGAGGAAGAGACAAATACCGAAGAAGATGCAGAAGAAAAAGAAGAGAAGCAATTCCAATATAAGTTCTTTGATATTGCAGAGAGTGATCCGGAATCAACAGAGAGCGCACTGACATCCATGTTATCGCCAGAGGGACTTGATAGAATATTTTTTGACTCTGCTATGTATTCATTTGTGAAAAATATGAGTGGTCAAATGGTGGAGGGTGCCGATTCCACTACCAGGGATCATAGTTCTTTAGCTGAGTTGCCATCAGACCCAAAGGTAATGCATGCTTGTCTGTTGAGTGCAAGGGTCGAAGAAATTGAGGCAAGTGGAAAAAATGATGGCAGGCATAACGCAGAGGACAACGACCCCGACGCACCATTAGAAGATGAATCATTGCAACCATTCGCTGACAGAAAGGCTCAGATTGTACTGCAACTCGACGTACTTTACGACTTGGAATTCCTCACAAACACGGACGATCCCAAAAACAACAACAACAACAAGTCTTTCAAGAGTGTGAATGTAGCGAAATTCGAGACGTGTATCAACAATAATCCGAATGGAGACGAGCTGCAATGGAGGCTTTGTTCCTGGCGTCCTGCGAAGGAGTTTGGTCACCTGTAAAATTCCATCTACATTAGATAATGAAGACAAGGACTACTGAGTCTATGATTTACATCCTATGAGAGGGCGACTTCTGCTTTTGAAATTTTCTTCGAATTGGACAGGTTGATAGAGCAAGAGTAACTTGTTGTGTGGCAGACATTTCTCTTGGACCACCAGCAGCATCCGATTCACCAACAGAAGTCCCAAGCGCACCTCTCCACGATGAACACTTCACCAAAGCACTTGATGCTCGTCGACTTTCCGGAACATCCACGAGTGATCCAGACATTCTCATGGACTTATCACTTGTTAATCTAAACATATCATAGTCGTCGCTATCCTCATCTTCATCGTCGCCTGAAGATGCTGCACTTTCGTCATCCCGCATAACTCCTGGAATCAATTTCTGTACAATCGCTATGACTCTAGGGACCGTGGGGTTAACATTCATTACCTTGTAGAACTTCATTTCATCGAACTCTACACCATATTCTTGTAACTGAATACGGATCTTGAGGGCCAACATTTTACTCTCAACTTTACAAAACTTTTGATCGTTGTTGACATCACTCTTGATAACTATGTGTATAATATCTTGTACAATCTTGCTCCGCAAATTCTCTCTCATCTGATCAAGAACTTCTTCGTTTTCATTGACCAGATCTATCAGCTTATCCACATTAAATTGCTGCCGATCTGCAATTTCTCGAAGTTCTTCTTCTACGGCACTTGCTCTCTCAGCCTCGGGGGCAATGGCATCGATTTCTTCCGAGAGAGTATCCACCTCTCCTTCCAGTCGGTGGGCCTCATCCCGTAGTCTATTATTCAGAGTCCGTATGGTTGGAATCTTTGCCATACGAACTTCCTTAAACGCGGCGTATGGGACGTTGGCAACTGTGATTGCGCCCATAACGTACACCATGATGGATGGAGAAAGCAGCAACGCGCCCGGTATCATTGTTGCTACAGATGCAGCTACACCTCCCAACAATACGAAATTGACTATTAAGGATGAGGAGGAGGAGAGACGCAACGCAAAATGGTTAGAATGGAGCCATAATTGCACGCTTGTGTTTTATTATCCTGGCCGAATGCTCACCTACTGCTATTTTCGCCAGCTGAAAAGCTGATGGCTTTTCTTCAGGCACCCCTTCGTAGGATGCCACTGTGCTGCTATCATCTGAAGAATCGTCGCTACCACTGTCACTACTATCATCGAGAAGAGGAGTCAAGAGAGTATCATCACTTTTATTTGAACGGGAAGATGTCCCTCTGCCGGATCGGAACGACGGCTCTCTACTGCTCCTAAACATATGCGAATGTATATAGTGGTTACGGGTCGGTACTGCGGCCTGAACTGAACTCTACCGCTCCTCAGAAGTCATCTACTATATGTGCATTAGAATAGCGTTGGATTGGGTTTGTGCTCCTCTGTTTTGCTGGTGGGTATGAAATACAAGCCGTAACCAAAAAGAGTGCAGAAGCATTGCATCGAGGAGCTGATGACGCGTGTCGCGGGGTATGCCTGGCTACGTGATAATTGATACTATTCCTATTTGTAATGTCACACCCCGAACGTTCTATTGATGGACTGCTCATAACGCAATGATGATGCACCTCTTTGGATGCACCCATCTCATAAAAGTAATATACAAAGGAAACGCCACAATGAAAGTCAACGCCATCTCCGCTCTTCTTCTCCTTTTCGTCGCCAGTGCAAATGGGCAGCAGTGCAAGGATCTTGGCATCATCACTTCCGACGATTGCGCAAGTGAGTGTAAAGGACTTGCCAACGGAAAGGGAAGCAGCTCATGGTCAATGAAGTATGATTCTGATGGGAACCTCACTAAGTGTGAGTGTACGACATCGAATAAGGGTTCTTTCACCTGCACAAGCGAACGTACTCCTGAGCCACCGGTCAACTATACCGAGGGATGCCCTAGGAGCATCAGAACTTGGGACCAGTGCAAAAGCTATTGCGCGAGCCTCTCTGGTAACTACTCTGTATCCCATCGGAGCAGGAATGGTAGGCTTACCCAGTGCAGTTGCGACTACGGGCCGAATCGCCAGAACAGCTACACATGCTACCGCGAACACGAGGACGTGAAATCGTCCTTGCGTTCAAGCTGAAAAAAGAGGAGTTTCGGATTAGACTAGGATTCTTTTGTCATGTATGTGAGAAACGCTATACTCTCTTTAGAGCAGTTACTTAGAATATAACATAATGTTACAATTAGATTATGAACACTTTTAGCAGCAGCATGTTAATCTTCTTTTTTGGACTTCTCTACTTGAGCTTCGTTACTCGATGAATCCTTTTGCGAATCGACACTTGAAGGCAAGGCAGCAATTACCCTCTTTACTGATTGCATAGTCTGCGTTTGGTCTAATGGTTTTTCCACTTCGCTTTCAAACCAGCCGTAGATTCTTCGGGTAGTTGTCTCCAATTGCAAAAAGGCCCAAAGAAGCCATATCGCATGTGTACTGAAAGGAACCCAAGCGAGAATAGGCGCAAAGCTGTCAAGGACCCATGTGACAAGCGCATGAATCATCCAAAACCGAAGAAACCGTGATGCATCATTTACTTTTGACTCCATCGTATCAACATTTGAGCTCTTCTTGTTTATCTCATCACATGATTTGATAGACAAGAACGCAGGAGCAACAAGACTGACATAAATGACTCCATAGCTCGAACAGCCTGGTACAAACAACGTTATAGCAGCCGGTATCAAATCAGATAACTCAGTAACCGTTGTAATAACCTTCTGCTTCGTTTCTTGACTGATGGCACGCCCAAGAACCAGAATGGAGAGTGGAAAGTCCAATTTTCCAATACACCATGATAACATCGAGCCATTTCCAAGATGAGATCCTGCAGCTTTGTTTGTTAGAGAAGCAGAAGAGCTCATTGCTGACTTTACAAACGAAGACATCTTTTTGTAGATGATTTCAATGGGACTGTTCCCTTTTCCTTTCAAAGAGGATTTTTCTTGCCCTGTCACAGAAGATGGCATGAACCGCAGCCAAGTAAAGAACACCAGTGATATCTCTTCCACAAATTTACTTGAAAAACGAAGCTTTGACAACATTCCTTGCCGACGTTTTCCCTTTGCAACATTATCCCCGACGACGGTAAACATATGCCCAACAAAAGGTAGCAGCTTTCCAGTCCGTACCGTTGCAATGATAATCGCATACACAACCCAATATTTGAGAATGTCTACCACTTCCTTCCGTATCTCTTCCAATTCAGCTTTTTGCTTTTGTTGCCTTTTGACATTCGATGGCGTCGTTTTGCTAGCAGTTTTCTTATCATTGCCATCAGCTTCGACTACTTTGTAAGTGCGCAAGTGTTGCGTGGACTTTCCAATGATGAGAAAGGTGCAGTAGAGCGGATGGAAATACTGTATAAAGGCATTTAGAGGAGTCTTTGTTGCCAAATACGTCACCAACCATGGCAACAGTCGCTTGATGATTGCAGCAAAGGTGAAATACAACAAGTGTGGTAGCAGCAGCGCCAGAAATGTTGATGTTTTGCCAACTTGGTCGACAAAGTGATTGTATCGTTTCAGCACCTTTTGCTTTCTAACTTGATACCATGCCATTGTACGTTCATAATATCGATGCTTCTTGACGTGACGACGAAGAAGCCACAGAGTTGTAACCGCTGCCAAGACTGCAACCTCTGCATATATTGCTGAAGGCGACAGACTCTTTTGATAACGGATGAACCAAATCGTTGCCATTTGCATCTGAAAGTAAAACTCCTTGAGCGCTCTCCACCCATGATATATTGAATTCTCCAAAATGATTTGAAGGACCACTGCCAAACAATGCAGAATTATTCCTAAAAGAATAAACACCGGCCGGAATGTTAGGTGTCCAAATTTACAGGATGATACAGTCGCCACGCGGACATCGTGAAAGGCGGCCGAAGCGGCCTCTTTGTATTCTTGCCATGGAGGTAGGTCGAGCTTCTCGAGTAGATCGTATGCATGGTCCAGAAGGACTTGTATTCGGGAGGCAATGAGACGCATGATTATTGGTTCGTTATAGGATAGAGGCGACAATGCCAGGACCTTGTCCACTACAATCTATCGGCACTATTGACCTTTTTACAGCACCCCCCTTTTTGCGCTTTTCTCCCTTTTCCAAAATTTGAGACTGCAAGTGAATTTTTTCACAATTTAGTTAGTGAATTTAACTAGAGAGCAGCCCAAATGGCCAAAATTAAATCTTGGGGAG
>Ga0209652_1003267_pt1 | contig 12053 bp, 7 predicted proteins | sample SaaInl74LU_5_DNA_FD_184641 | JGI IMG/M metagenome (GOLD analysis project Ga0209652, IMG submission 184641) | Marine microbial communities from expanding oxygen minimum zones in the Saanich Inlet - ESP_74LU_5_DNA (SPAdes) (version 2) | ecosystem: Environmental > Aquatic > Marine > Intertidal zone ...
TTTGTACCGTTCTTTGTTTTGGTTCAACCCAATAATTTATTCTTGGACAAAAGAAGTACAACTAAACCATGAATATCTTGCTGATGCTTATGTGCTTTCTAACGGGGTTTCGCAAAAAAAGTACGGTCAAACGCTTGTCGCTCTCAACTTTTCTTGTGCACCCAGCACACTCGTTAATTCATTCAATCAGCCCTCTTCGTTAAGAAAAAGAATCCAAAAATTTAATCATCAAAATAAAATCAAAATGAAACAATTAATTATCATCCCGGCTGCTGCAGCATTGGCTTTTGCGACAACCTCATTGAATTCAACAAATACCGTGACAGAAATAACGCCAATTGCGGAGGTTTCTACAGGAGAACCAGATACAAAACCTGAGTTTCCTGGTGGTCAAGACGGTATGATCGAATACTTTTCCAACACCACTGAATATCCTAAATCTCTTATTAAGGAAGATGCCAAAGGAACTGTCTTTGTGAAATTCACCGTTAATACAGACGGGTCTATTTCCAATGTTAATGCTGTAAAATCATCAGGTCATGAAGAAATGGATACCGAAGCGATTCGCGTAATTACAAATATGCCCAATTGGAATCCTGCGACAAAAGATGGCAAAGCAGTGGCAACAGAAATGACTTTGCCTATCGCTTTCACACTATAATAGGACGCTGAAAATCAGTATAAGTTCAGTTTTAGATGAAGTCCAGGCACTCTTGGTAACTCTTGAAAGTCTGGACTTTTTTATTTTAAAACACAATAGTTGAAGATCTTTTGCGTTCTTAACTCGAACTACTTGAAAACGAATACTGCTTATGAACGCCACGACAAAACCTGTCGAACAGAAAGACGACTCCGTAATCTTAATTGTTAGTGCTTTAATCGTTGCATTAATCACATTATTTATCACCTCAGGAATACAGCATTTTGATTGGATCGTTTATATCCTTTATGCTGTCTTTATCTTCATGGGAGAGTTTCTTGTGTCCTCCTTCATTTTTCGTAAAAGTCATAGCTTCATTTACACAATTCTTAGTATTGCTTCAGGTTCCGTTTTTGGAATTGTCTTTGTTTTGAAAGCACTCCTTCCTTTTTGGTAAATTTACTACCGCAAAAATACCTGAATCATTGCGCACAAATACCTGAATGTAAGTTCATTTAGGTATATTCTCTTAGATTTTTTTAGTATTAACCTGCTGTATTGATTTTACTGTTGCATAGGTTTCAAACAGCTCAAATATCCCTTGTTAAGACTATTCACAGGGAAAACGCACTAAAAATTGATCTTATGGCATACGTAAATACGCTTTCCGCTGAACAAAAATCAAACATGAACCTAATTCTTGCGGAGGCAAAAAAACAAGGTGTCACAAACGTTTTCACCAGAGCCGCTATTCTTGCAATTATTTCGAAAGAAAGCAGCTTCATTCCTACAGAGGAAAAAGGATACGACACGACAAGCACCGCTCGTATTAAATCTGTATTCGGCTCAAAGCTTGCTGGTATGTCCGATTCCGAAGTGGATGCACTGAAGAAAAACCACCGTCTATTCTTCAATAAAATATATGGCAAGCGCTATGGAAATGACGGTTATATTTCTGGGACATTTAAAGAATCTTGGGATGGACCATTCAGAGACGGAAATGACGGATTTCGTTATCGTGGCAGAGGTTTCAACCAATTGACATTTAAGTCGAATTACAAAGCTATCGGTGGAGAAATTAACACAGACCTTGTAGCGCATCCTGAATTACTGCAAACACCTAGTGTGGCCGCTGCAGCCGCTGTAGCATATTTTGTGCGTGCTTTCCGAAAATCATTCAACGCGACTTTTCAAAGTGCCTACAATTCGAAAGACATCAATGGCTTCAAGAATATCACCGACGCTACGCTAGCCGTTTTTAATGCCAACGCTGGGTTTGGTAACAAAACATACACCGCAACAACCACAACTTCTACAGGTGGGCTGGAAAAATCGCTTTCTCGCAAGGACGAAATGTTGACGTATGCTCAGGCGCACTAGTTGAAGAAACATCGAAATATAAAGTAACAATCTTCCGTCACAAGCGTTCTTGAATAAACCCTCAATGGGATCAGTAAAAACAATCCTTATATTTAAGGAACAAGGACAATTATGAATACATTTTATTTTCGCACGCTTCTTCTGCTGGGAATCGCTTTAACCTCTTTTGAATCAACATTATTTAGTCAGGTGAACACCATTGAAATTAGCGGTGAACAGTATAACGTATACCCGATACGAGAACAAATAAACATCCCAGTTGAATATTGGATTGCTGTTGACGACAAAGCCTATTTCCAAGACCCTGAAAATTATTTCAACGTATTTGGAGAAAAACGCTACTTCAATCGTGCGCTGTTTGACACTAGTAATATTCTTGAAAAGGAACTCTTGTATGAGCAACTAGAGAGCTCTTGGAAAAGATTAAGAAAAAAAGAAATTGGGTTTGGTTCTCGATTTAAAAAAGCGGTGCGCTCGAATCCAGCCGCAATTGTGATGCCCAACTATAAATTAAACACCGACATTCTACCTCCTTTTGGTGCGATTCCAGATGGTAAGTATGTACAGCTTTTTAATAACTTCTGTTTTCTTGAAGAAGACGGATCTTGCTCCGAACAAAACGACAGGGCCGCTGCCTACTTTACCATTAAGGACAATCTGATGGAAGGCGAAGCTGTTTGGGTTGACTTGCAAGGAGACACCATTAAAAAAGGTACTTTCACCAAGGGCGTTCGAGACGGAGAATGGACGTTCAAACAAATCTCAAGCCTTGGGGGATACCTTACAAGTTGGCAAGTAAAACCATTGAAAAGCACCGGATCATTGTATTTGGATACAATTTTCTATAAAATGCATTACAAGAATGGTGTTTTAAACGGTCCTTATTCTTATTTCGAGCCAAAAGCTTCTTTAAAGATCGCTGGAACATACACGGATGGAAATCCCTCTGGAAATTGGCAAACTCATTTTGATGAAGCATTGATTTACAGTATTACCTACGCAGACCCAGAAAATAAATTTTTATCACACAAACCATTAATTCGCACAGAACTTCTTGTCCCCGATCAATCAACCCATGAGTCTGATGTCAGCGGATACACCTACGGAAGATTCAATCTACCCACTTCATTAGTAGCGTTTGATTTTGGTATTGACGAGGAGTTAGAACTCGAGGAGGAAGAGTTTCAATCCTATGTGATCGAAAATGAATACAACCAATACAACGTTCGTGATCAGCAGCGATTTCCAGCTCGAATTATGAAGCGATTCGAAGATTTAAATATGTACCGCTACGATCTCTGGATGTTTGACCTTGTTTACGACCCCAACAGAGAAATTACAGAAACTCGTGGTTACTTTACCGATAGCCTAGGAGTGAAATACAAATTCGATGGAAATTATGAAATCTTCTACCCAAATGGACAACTCTATGTTCGCTACATTTTTGAAGACGGTGAGCTCGTAGACGAAGGAACTGTATTTTGGGACAACGGTCAACCCTATGATGTCGTTGAGCATGATGCCGATTCTAATTTTTACTATCGCAAAACGTATGATTATAACGGTTTGCCAATGCGAACTTTAATCTATGATTCTATTGGTGATTTTCTTCGTTATGATGAAGAAATACGCGAAAAAGACGTACTTGAAATTGACGGGATTACAGCTGAACGAGAACGGTCCGACTACATCTATTACAAACCATTGAGAGATACACTTCCTGGAAACTTTGTCTTTTCGAACTATGATATTTTAGACACCTTACTTCCAACCGAGCCTGTATCACTGTACAGAATGTACAACGGATATGACAAAAAAACGCTCATGAGCGAAATCCTTTATGATCCTGTCACGCGCTCGTATACTGACTTCGAAAAATCGTACACAGGGAATGAGTATTATCGCGTGGAACGAACCTTTAGCGAGGATTTCGATAGCTGGAACGGTAGCACGACATGGACCTACGGAGAATTTAAATATGTCCGCACTTCCTCTGCTATTCTTGATGATATGTTAGAAAAGGATTCCATCGCAATACGAAACGTGCTGTTCCCCTTCGATCGCTTCAACGTAACCACAGACGTCGAAATTTTTAAAGATGGAGAATTGTATACAGGACCTGTCGTTATGAAACATGGTCGTACTTCCAAATTCAAAGGAAAAAAATTAAAAATTAAAGAAGGTTATTACAGTGGAACGCGAAAGAAAAACAAAAAGCTCTACCAATACTTAGTTTCCGGTAAAAATGCGCCCGACCCAGACTTAGGAATTATCATGACTCCGAATGGATGTAGCTATGTCGAGGGAAACATTTCGAACTTTTTGTTTGAGCAGGCAAACTCAGGATTTTTCTATTATAACGACGACGGACGCTACCTCGCATTCGACTTTGGTTATAACAATGATATGCAGGCTGCAAAAATCAAAGGAAAAATGGTCGAAGGTAAACCACAAGGCACTTGGATAGGTAAATCCTCTGGCAAGCTGACCAATGAAATCAATTTTGATCGTGGCGAACCATTTGGTACCTACAAACAATATGGAATTCAAAGAAGAGCGTCCAAATACAGGAGAAATAGATCCTTTGATAGTCTTCCTTCTAGCAAACAATATTATCTAGACATTACTCAAGAATTTGTAAATGGAATGGCCCAAGGAGACTACATCGACAGGAATTGGTATGGCGAAGTTGAAGAGCAGGGAACCTTCCAGGATGATGCTAAAAACGGCCCGTTTGTTTCCAAAAATAAAATCGCCTATTCTATTTCTGAATTTAAAGATGGCTATTTAGATGGTTATGTCCAAACCTACTTGACGCTGCCTGAAATGGACACGATTTTACTGTATGATATTAACTTTCAGCATGGTTTGTTGAACGGAGAGTCCAACGCATATCATACCAACGGGAAGCTTGCAAAACGTGGTTTCTTCCTTGACGGTCAGCCCATCGATGACTATGAAGCTTTTGATGAAGTTGGTTTCCGCTTTCATTATGTGCGTTTCAAATACGGATTCCCAGTTGAAGAGAAAATTTGGGAGGAAAATGAATTGAGCCTACGGTATATTTTCGACTGGAAAGACTCCATTTATTTCGACCCATCTGATATCACTAGTACCGTAAGCCTTGAAGCCTTGATGATTGAACTTGGTTATGGCGGTGGTTATGTTGACAAGGAGTACTATGGTAGAAAACGACTTATCAATAAAGAAGGACTCACATACAACATGACCAAATACTACCCAAATGATACCGTAGCTCGAATCGGTGATGTTGAAGACAGTAAGAAAGTTGGTGATTGGAAGTTTTATAATTACGAAGGTGAATTTCTCTACGAAATCGACTATTTCGACTCAATAATCCAATTAAATGACTCGATTCGATTCAAATCGAAGGGGATTTTAACAGATTTCAATAAAAATGGAAATCCGCTTTACAAGGCCTTTATCATCGAAAAAATGGAAAAATACGATTGCGCTCATACAGATCACTATGAAATCAGACAATTATATACCACCTGGGAAGACAATGATTCCACCCAAAGAATGAATGGCTATGTGCAAAATTTCTACGACAACGGAGTTTTACAAAACGAGGGGGAAATGAAAGACGGACTTCCTTCTGGACTTTGGAAGTTCTACGATCCTTTTGGAAAGCTAAATTTAATTGGTTCCTATCACCAAGGAAAAAGAAACGGACGATGGCTTCAAGGCGATTTGGAAAAGAAAAAATACCTAGGGGAAATTTGCTTAAACCCCAACATTTTTGATTTGGAAGCCGAGAAAGAATACCGTGAAAACCTGCTTGATGTGACAATTATCACCTACCGATTAGGACAAGCCACAAGCAAACAATTCTATGATTTGAACTTGAATCAATTTTCGGACCTGCTTGATGAATAACTCGTTTTTCACCAGAAAACCCATTCCCCCTTCGGAGGGGGGTAGGGGGAGGAGTTTTTGAATGTGATTAATTAGTAATTAAAAATGATTTAGAGTGACGAAGCAATTCATTTCAACCATTATCTTAATGATTATTCTGCTTAGTTGCGATCAAACGACTAAATCCAGAACAGATTTGCCCAAAAACACACTAGAGCTGGATCAGTACAACGAAACGCTGAAAGACTCCAACGCCATTGTCATTCGAATGAGAAGCGACAGTATAATCATGATTGAGCAGTATGTTGTTCCGCTGGACTCGCTTCCAAAATATCTTCAAATCGCACGAGAGAAACGAGGTAAGGATGCTCCAGTTTCGTTGTATGTAAAAGGAAGCACCCCTTATGGTGTATACGCGGGCGTGCAGTTAACGTTAGAGAATGAACTAAGCCATTTTCGCGACCAAGAAGCTATTGATAAGTATGAAAAACACTACGACGACCTCAATAAAAGGGAACAATTAAATGTCAATGCCATTCATCACTTGAGAATCATCGAACACACGGCTAGATAAATTATCTGAATTGAAAAGATTATTTCGAAATCTTCTTAGCCAACTCTTTTCCAAGTCCTGCAGCGTGCATGTAAACGTATATCGTTTTCATTTTAAAATAACTTTCAGAAACATAAAGAAACCCTTCTGGGTAGTTGCTGGTTCCCCATGAATTTTTCACCAAGAAGAAATTAGTTCCTTGTTGATCTTGGTACAAACCAATAATATGCATCAAATGATCGTCTTGTGTTGTCTTATTATCATAACCCATTTGGCGAAGTTCCTGCGTCACAGCAACCTCTTCAACAGGATTCATGAATGCATTGTTTTCCTCAGCTTTCAACAAACTAGGATCAATAGGATTAATCGCCAAGCCTTTGCTGTGGCTGAATCCGTCTTCTGAAACATCCGCTGTCCAACCAACAGTATATCCTTTTTTGAGGGCATTTACTGTCGCATTGTACATTTCATCCAACTGAACATTGAACGACTCTTGTCTTGACCAGTTGTCTGGGATCTGCAAAACACATGGCTTGTCTATTTCGTGATTGGTGAATGATGTCAATGAGACATAGTTTTCCATTTCCAACCCTAATTCTTTGGCGTATTGCTTTGGATCATACTTTTTACCTTCGACTTCAAATGTTTCAACATCTTTACCGAAGTAAGCATCCAAAATTCCAGTGATCGCGTTATGCCAAGCATTAGACAATCCTTTAAAATTCCCGGAATTCATGTGGGCTATCACGCCATCGAGCGCTCCTTTCAACACTTTAAATAATTCGCTATGATTGTGCTTGTCCGTTCCATAGTTCAGACCAGTATACACTGTTTCTGGAACAATTCCATATTTTGCAATCACCGCAGGGATATCGTGAAACTCACCGCCTTCACCAAAGTTCGTTTTACCATCCAACCGCACATACATTTCAGATTTCATTTCATACGCTTTACGCGCCACAAACATTTCGGAGAGCACCATTGGTTTTTTACCCATTCGGATCAACTCGGACTCAAAAAATGACAGCCCTGAAAAACTCCAACATGTACCTGAATACCCTTGATTCTGAACAGGCGTTACGTCCATGTGCATGATTCTCGAAAAGCGATAATTACTTCCCTCGGCATTCGTAAACGTTTGTATTCTTTTGGCGTTTGCAGAAAACGCAACGAAAATTAAGATGAGTCCTAGGTATTTCATTTAGAGTGTTTTCCCAAAGTTAGAAAAAGCACGTCAAGAAACAAGGAAGAATTTTAGTGAAGTCTCCAGCCTGAAAAACCAAGTGAATCCGACTTCAACTTAATGGTTTGGTAGGCTTCTTCTGAAATGGAACTTCCAGCAGTTACTCTGTGTAGTCCGTTTTTAATGTCAATAATCTTGCCGTCGAGTCCATTTGCACGAAGCTTTGCCACCAAATTTTCAGCATTTTCTTTCTCTCCGAAACAACCAACAATGTAGTCCATACGATTTGCGCTAACACCAACAACTTCTGCTGGAATTTCTTGCGCTTCGACTTGAGTTAAGCTTGTTTCATTGTTTTCTGGAAGCTGAACTTTGATATAGGTATCATCCGAAAACTTAAACGGGTAGATTTCCGCATTTCCTTCGAGTTCTGCAATCTCTTTGTCAAGTGTCCCACGAATTCCTTTTTCACTCGCCCAATTCTTATCAAGTTCATGCGCTTCATAAGAACCTTCTGTTGTCTGTTTGAAAGGATTGAAATCACGGTAAGAAATCACTCCAGATTCGAGAACGTCTGTTTTAACTGGAATCCAAACCGAATAAAAAGCAATTGGTAAAATACAAGCAGCTGCCACATATCGCCATGCTTTTCGTTTCTTCTGTGGCTCTTCCGCCACTATCGGTTGTTTCGATTTCTCAATGGGTATGATGGGCGTTTCCTTTTTCTCTTCACGCGTTTCAAACGCAACGATTGTTGGTTCGGCCACTTTTCGCTCCTTCGCAGTTTCAACAGTGTCTTGCGCTTCCTCAGTTACTATAGGCGAAATACGCTTTTCTACAATTTGAACATCCTCTTCTGATAAGAAGTGTACCGTTCCAAGACCAAACGACTCCAGTAGTAAATTACAAAATCGATCCTGCTCAAAACAGATGTTTCTTTCTTCATCAAAGAAGAGATTCCCGACATTATCAATTTCAATACGGCCTCCAGATTGAAGTGTCATTCCCCAAGACTTAACCAAAGATGTTACCTCTAATTGTGCTTCGTCAAAAGAAACATGGTTTGAATGTGCGTACTCTGAAACTAATAGTCCATCGTTATTGATTAGTTGGCGGTTGAAAAGCAATGACTTCCCAGGAGGAAGCATGGTTCCCTTTTCGTAATCGATACGCGCTGAAATCGGTTTTGCGACAAATCCACCGAATGAGGGAATGATCACACAATTGTGCCGAAGAAGCAGATTACCAATAAGTTGTTCAACCGTTACCATATCTACAAAAGTAAGGAAATTCTACCTTTTATCCTTGTATACGCGTGGGTTTGATTGAAGTTACAGAAACGGAAGTACTTTTTCGACGTCTTCTGGGGTGTCAATATTGGGAGATTCGATAGTGGTCTCGATGACACGAATTGTATAGCCATTGAAAAGCCAGCGCAATTGCTCCAAAGATTCTATTAACTCCAAAGGACACGGTTCTAGTTCAACTAGCTCTTTCAAAACGGAACCTCGGTAGGCGTACAAGCCAATGTGTCGTAGAAAAGGATATTGAGAAACCTGAGTGTCGGAAGCTCTTTGAGTGGAAGGAATCTCATTTCTCGAAAAGTAGAGCGCATTTTTATTTTTATCAATTACGAGTTTTATACGGTTGGGGTTTTCTCTATCCGCCGCAGTGACTTCAGAATGTCCTAGCGTGGCAATGTCTACATGTTCATCTTTGAAAGCTTCGCATAAAGCATCAATTTGGAGGGCATCCACCAAGGGTTCGTCTCCTTGAATGTTTACGACAATGTCCGCGTTAAACTCCTTTGCAATCTCCCCACATCGATCTGTTCCCGAAACATGTGACTCCGAAGTCATCCGCACAAGTCCACCAAATGATTTCACTTCATTAAAAATGCGCTGATCATCTGTAGCTACGATTACTTCGTTCAAATGTTGAGATTTGGAAGCACCCTCGTATACACGCTGTATCATTGATTTTCCTTTCAAGTCAATCAATGGTTTTCCTGGAAATCGAGAAGATGCGTACCGCGCTGGAATAATTCCAATTGCTTTCATGAGTTAAAATTTCATTTGAAGCTGCAAAATAAAGTTTCTTGGCGCTTGAACATCTCCAGGACGCGTAGAATATTCATTGTTAAGAAAATTATTTACGATAAACCCAACACGGTAGTACTTCAAAAAGGAATATCCAATACGCGCATCAAAAACCAAATTCCCTTTATCAAAGCGCTCTCGATAACTCTCTAGGCCAGGAAGAATATAAAGTCCTGGCAATAACTCATCTTCAAAAATAGCGTCGATGTTTTTCATATTGCTACTGTATCTGCAAGAAACTCCAAGAGAAACTCCTTTCCACTCTGCTTCAATATCTGCTTTAACTAAATGGTTAAATCTGTATTTCAATGTCGGATCATACGTTGCTGTATTCGTGGTATTATCATATTCATAGCTTGAAAACATTGACACATAAGCCGAGTCTGTATTCAATGTTCTAGGAAGCATATACGTATACCCAAGAAGGCTGGTCAATTTCACTTCACCAATTTTACCTTGACTATTAAACGATACTTCTGCACCCATAATACGTGCTGTCTCAGAGTTTTCTGCACTGAATCCAAAAATATCATTCACTGTATATCCAGTACTTGGGTCGAGAATAGCGGCAATTTGTTGGTTGTAATCTGGATCATTTGGATCAAGGCGCTCACTCGTTTCTGGGTTGAAAACACCAAATGTAAATTCCATCATATCATTGTATTGATTGACAAAACCAGCAACATCTAACATTCCGAGCCAATTCTCCCCAATTTTAATTCCTTGCTTAAACCCAATCTCTGCAGCCCAGCCCGTTTCTCTCGTTAAATTTGGATTCGCAAAGACATTTAAAGAACCAACATTGGTGTTAACATAACGCTCTGCTACTGCGGGATAACGAATTCCTTGACCAAAAGAAGCCCTCAGGTGGGAATGCTTGGCAAGCTCATAATGTGCTCCCAACCGAACAATTGGGTATACAGGTAGCGTCGTCGAAGCAGAGTCCTGACCAAGTCGAAGCTCAGAGTCACCTTGAATCCCATCTTGATCAAAATACTCCATTCGAACACCTCCGGTTAAGTCAAGTTTATCCAAGCTATATTCTATTTGACTGTAAAGTGCCGCATTGTTCGAAAAGTGATTGTCGAATAGCATCGAAGTCACATCATTTCTGATATAAGTAAAACCACTTGTTAAAACTGTTTTAGCACCCCATTTCTTCTGGAACTGATAATCAGCATAGCTTACTGCTGATGTCGACGATTGCCCTTTATTTGTGATATTATCATTTTTAACAAGGTAATATCTTGTTTTGAGAACGTGCAAATTTCTGTTCTTATCCACGTATTTCACATAAGGATCAATATTGAATCGAATGCCATTTTGGTACGTCAGCGTTGACTCCTCCAATGTAGTATCCGCACCTCCACTTGGGGTATATGCGAATGAATCACTTTCCCAAATAATAAAATTTGCTGTTTTTTGAAACTGAATATTGGTAGAAAAGCCCGCTTTCAGGTCTTTCATTTTTTCTGGTCTGAAATAAAATGTTCCACTGAGTCTTCCTCGATCTTCTTGCTCTCCTTGCTTATATCCAGGGTTGGAGTAACCATTTGCAGCAACTGAGAAGCCGACATTTTTATACATTTTCCCGTAAAAAGCTTCTGCCTGATGAAACGTCGGGGGTGTAGACCACCATTGAAGTGAAGAACGCCGAGGATTGTCGTAAATACCGCTTTGAACTTTAACTCTTGTTTCTCCATCCAACGTCGGTAAGCGTTCGGTTAAAGAGATGATTCCATTCAAAGCACCACTTCCGTAAAGAACGGACGAAGCTCCTTTCAAAACTTCCACCTGTGAAGCACTTTCCATCGGCACTGCGTTCCATTTTGCATCTCCAGCATCACCAGAAATAATTGGTATTCCGTTCCACAAAAGTAAAACACGACTTCCCGCACCGTAAGCGAATCCACTTCCTCCTCGAATACTCACCTGTCCATCCATGGCATAAACTCCTGGACTTTGATCAACCGCCTCTTCTAAATTGGCAAGGCCTTTATTGTCTATTAATTCGGGCTTTAAAATTTCCATGGAAATTGGTATATCTTCAACATCCTGTCCACGTCTTCCAGAAGTTACCACAACAGTTGTCAACTCTTGAGGTTTTCCTAGGCGAATTTGAATTTTTCCCGCACGCTCAATAATCAAGGAGTCGGTGTCAAATGTTTGTGCTGAAATAACCAAGGTGACTGGGTAAGAAGCAGGGGTGATGGTGAAGTTTCCTTCTAAATCGCTTAGTGCCTTTTCACCTGTGCTGGCAACAATCTTGGCGCCATAAATGGGCTCTGAGGTTTCTTTTTCAATGATTGTTCCCTCAAC
>Ga0209652_1003271_pt1 | contig 12042 bp, 10 predicted proteins | sample SaaInl74LU_5_DNA_FD_184641 | JGI IMG/M metagenome (GOLD analysis project Ga0209652, IMG submission 184641) | Marine microbial communities from expanding oxygen minimum zones in the Saanich Inlet - ESP_74LU_5_DNA (SPAdes) (version 2) | ecosystem: Environmental > Aquatic > Marine > Intertidal zone...
CAGACCGAGTGTCTGGTAACGGTCTTTTATGATCAAAGCTGTCATGTGAATCATGTCGGCCTGGGTACTCATCTGTTTTTCCTGTAATGGCGTGAGGAACTCTTGATGATCAACAATACTTTTCCGATTGGTTTTTAGATCCTCCACTTTAAATGTGATGCTTCCCGCTTTTTCCATAAGCATTACCCGCCAGGAGAATCGGTAGCCCTGTTCTTTCCAAAATAAATCCCCCGGATAAAGAGCGAATCGGAAAGGAATCAAGAGCTGTAGGAGTCCGTAAATGACAAGCGCACCTAGGATTATTGGTCGGTTCGTTTTGCTTCGCGATGCTTGAACCTTGGTGTTTATCTTCCAAACTCGATTGTGCCAATTTGCACTAAAAAAAACCAATGTAAGCCCAATCATCACCCAAGGAAAAACACCTATTTGAAAGAGGAGCCAAGTAAAGATATGGAACACCAAAACCGCCAGATAGGCCATTGGTCTTGCTCGCTTGTTCCACAACAAAAAGGGCACGAACAAATCGTACAGTAAACCACACCAGGAGAATACAAAAGCCACCCAAGGAAGTGCTAAGAATGACCCGATAAGTGGCATGTTGGATCTCGCAGGAAGCCAAATCGACATCGGCATGGCGCGGAGTAACCAGTCTGAATTGATTTTAGCAAGACCCGCGAAAAAATACACAATGGCCAATTGAAATTGAAAAATGAAGATGGTCCAGTTTTCTACTTCATGCCTCCTCATACTTGGCTTGAGCAGCACATCTAGAGACCACGCTCGATTCGCAGGTACCCAAATCATCCAGAAAGCAACAAGACTCACAAAGTAATAATGATTGAGGTAAGTGGAGATGTCGATCAATTCAACATAAGTGAATAGCGTGAAGTAAGTAATGGCGCTTGCTCTGTAGAATAAGCCAAGCAAGATATTCAAAGCAGCTAGCCCCATCAAGCCGAAAACAAGATACATTCCAATACCGGGTAAAGCTTGAATGAAACTCCAACCAAAAAAAGGAAAATGTACTTCCGGGTTAATGTACAAATCTTCGATCCAGCCCATGTACCAAAACCGGGTCACGCTAAAAAGCATTAAAGCGCCAAAAATCACTCTGAAAGTGATTAATGGCGCAATTGAAGTGGGTTTGAATAAAAAGTTCTTCACGCTTTTGAACCCGCTATTATGTTCGCTGATTGCTTGGTTCACCTTGATTTAATCTCCGTCGTTATCGCTAAATGTGATGCTGATACCAAGAGAAGACGGCATATCTGCTTTTACCAGCGCCACCGTAGATTGGAGCTGATTGTAAATGCTCTCAAGTTCGTCTGGCGACTCAGAAATGAAGGTGCTTAAATCACTTGGTAGCTGACTTAGGTTATTGATTGAAACCGAGAATCGAGCATTAATTTCTTCATCCAATAAAACCTGATTCGCACCATATCGAGCATCAACCTCGCGCAAGGCTTCAGCCAAACCGATGGCGTTCATTTCTGCAGTATCAAAACCATTGAAAACGGCATTTAAGGCAGTGATTTGTTCTAGCGCCAAAGTGCTGCTGTAAGCGCCATACCTGGCTTCCACGTGATCTACAAGAGGTATGCCTAATGTGAGTAAGCCTAGTGGAAGAGCTACTTTTTCTCGCTTGAGTTCTTCATAGCAAATTACGAAATGGTTAACCAAAAGGCTCATACCGCTTCCTGCTGCGGCTCCAGTGTTTTGTCTGAAGTTGGTAGCATAGGAACTGTTCCATTCGTTTTTAACGCTATTCGCCTTATTGGAGATGTCCTCGCAATGATTCACAATTAAGTCAAGAATATGAGCGGCGTTTTCATTCTCGGTGATTGAACTAAAGGCAGTTTCGCGGTGAAGTAGAAAGTCGAGTGCTGCAAAACCCGTTTCATCAGGAGAAAATCCATCGAGCGTTCCACTTTCTATTTTATTCTTGATGGCTGATGTGTCTGCTGGGAAGGTGTTAATGCTTGATAGGCTGATTGTTTCTGCCGGACCAAAATTGAACATGCATATCCATTGCCATGCTTTCCTTGTTTCAAAAAGTTCGTTTTGAAGCAGCTCTAAACTCATTGCATTTGGCGAAGTTCTCAGGTCTTCGGCTGCTAATTTGAGCGATAAAGTATGTTCTGCAAATGACTCGTACTGAGCCGGTATGGCTGAAGAGAAATTGGTCAATACCGACTGAAAACTCGTATCTCCAGGAGTTTCTAAGTCCTCAGGCTTTTTGCATGCGGCTAAAACAAGCACGAGCATAAATAAGACGCTAACTTTGCTGTTCATGGCTTAAAGGTTGGCAAGTTCTACTAGAGTGATTTCTGTGTTATCGAGCATAAATTGAAGACAGGCATCGATATCTTCTACACTCGTTTCGTAGTAGTTATCTCCGAGGAGGTTGCGCGCTTCTTCCACTTGTTCCGGACTCAAATTGTAGCCTGAATTGTGAATCATGTTCCCCAAGAAAGCATAAGCTTCGCTCAGTACATGGTTTTTAATTGCTGGATCGTCCATGTTTAACTTGGCTACTTTCAAGTAGTAAATCACAGTACCTGCAATTACCCTGTGCCACTTCAATTTAATATCGTCAATAGGGGTGAAGACATTCTGGTCGATGTCTTGCGTGCCAGTGATGGCGAGTCGAGCCGCTTTAAAATCATCCATAATGGAATTTGTTTCAAGGGCTGCATTTCGTCCTTCACAATATTTTCCGTGAAATCTTGTAGGAGATGAGCTGTTTGGAAAGTCGATTGGAATACCGAAATATCCAAAGGCCTCATCAAACTTGTGCTCCATTTCGGTGTAGTTTTTTCCGTCAATGAGGTTAATATTGTCGTAAAGCTCATCCAAAACTCCTTGCAGATATGTGTCGCAAGCTTGGTAATAGAAAACATCACCAATCAAGCCTTTTTCGATCAATTGAATGTGCTCAAAACCATTTTCATCGAACAAGTATTGTTTACTTGGATCGTTGATGCTAACAACAACTCCTGCAACACCATTTTCTCCTGGAACTGTACTTAGTGAAGCAGCTTCAAGCTCTTCCATCCAGGTTTCATACAAACCTACATTAGGCAAAAAGCACTTGTCTTTGAGTTGTTTTCCCGGTATTACTGCTGAAGAGGAAAAATATTGACTACCTGCACTATCTGCATTGCTGAACATTTCTTTGAGTTGGTCGGCACTAACAGTAACACCGCTTGTATAGCCTGTTTTCATGTAGTTGGTAAGCTCTTCAAGTTGATTTAGCCGAGCTGTTTGTCCAGAAAAATCAACACTTGTGGCACCGTTCCTTTCGAAGCAGTAGTCGTTATCGTTACAAATTGCAGATGGGCTTGAAGTTATTAAATCATCTTGGTCTTTTTCTTTTTTGCAGGAAGCCAAAACTGCGATTGTAAATAGGAGGAGGAGTGGGGATATTTTTAACGTTCTCATATTTGTTTAGAATAAATCTTAATAACGATGCAAATGTATACCTGGAGTCGTGGGCAGACAATACCACGATTAGGGTATAATGCGTTTATCTCGCTAAAAATATTTACTCAACCACAGCGAAGTTAAGGTGATAAAGGTGTAACAATAGACTCCTCTATTTGAGAAGGATATCTAGTCTAACTGGTTGATGGTCTGAGAATTTAAAGTCCAGATCTATGGTTTTAACTTGAAGCACATCAATGTTCGGAGAAAGCAGATAGTGATCTATCACAGAAGTGTAGGATTTTCCTTTGATGTATGGGGTGGTTAATTTCCGATTGGTAGGTGTGCTGGGGTCGGCCACCCATTGCCAGTTTTCGTCAATTTGAGAATTTTGAAGAACGTACTCGTTGTATTCATTGCTTGGGGATTTTGGTTGGTAGTTGGGCGGACACTGATTCCAATCACCACCAATAACAACGTAATTGCCTTTTTCAAACTCAATGCGCGCATCACTCATCAATAATTCAACTTCTTTAGCTACAAGTGTTCCTGAAGTGTCATAAGCTGAACAATGGGTGTTGTAAATGACAAGGTCTTTACCATTTTTCGTTTTCATGCGTTCCTTGAGGTAGCATCGATCTAGAAAGAAGATTCCTGTAGGCCAACTGAATTGACTAGGAAAGGCGATGCGCTGTTGATCTGTGGTTTCATATCTGTGGTAACTCGCCAATCCGCTGATTACACCTCCCATGGGCTCTAACAAAGGCATCGGAACAAAGTCAACATTATAATTTACTGCGAACGAATGACGGTAAGCAGGTAATGCTTCTGCCAAAGCTTCGATGTGATTAACTCGGTGACTTCGTTTAGCACTGGAATCGACTTCTTGAAATAGGAAAACATCTACATCATCCTGATTTTTTACAAAGTTTTGAATTCCCTTGAGGTTCTTTTCTACCAGTTTTTCGTCTTGAATCACTGTTTTACCTCCATCGTAAAAGAAGTCGGTTTCCTCACCCAAGCCCGTAAAACCAATATTCCAGATTAGGAAGGTTAAGCGATTGGTGTCTAGAGGAGCCAGTTCTTTTTTGCCGTGAGTTGAGAGTCTAATTTCCTGTTCTGGTTGAAAATCGTTCAGCGTGCCATAGATCAGCACACCAGCAACGTACAGTCCGGCACACAAGGCCAAAATGGCGATGAGTTTAAATGCTTTTTTCATTGTCAAACGATGATTTTTCTGATTCTAGAAGTTTTAAAGTCCAATTGATGATGTCTTGCCAAACTTCTTTTCTATTCACTTCATTGAGCACTTCGTGACGGGCATCTTTATAAATAATCCTTGTAAAGTTCTTCTTACCCTGTGCGAAGTGCTCAGAAGTTTTAAGGAAATTCTTTTCAAAGCCCACAACCGGATCGGCACTTCCCGCGATAAAGAGGTAAGGTAGTTCGCTTGGAAGCGCATGTGCCTCTTTATGAACATGGCTTAAACCACTGAGTAAGTCGTAAAAAAAACGATTTGTAAAACGCTCACCGCAGTCTTTGTCGGCAATGTATTTATCAACTTCACTTTCATCCCTGCTCAACCAGTCGAAATCGGTACGACTCGGTTTGAAGGATTTATTGAAGTCGCCAAAGGTCAATTTGTCCATAAGCGGACTCTCTTTTTCGGCACCAAATAAGGCAGAGAGCGTTTTTGATAATCCTTTTCCGATAGGTAGCAAGACTCCTGGATCATGGGCTAGAGCGGAGAGAATCAGTCCGTCCAAGTTTTCTTCCAACTTCAAAGCCGCAGAAGCAGCGAGAATGGCTCCCATGCTATGACCAAGAATAATGGTTTTCACTCCGGGATATTCGCTTCGAATGATTTTATGGGTTTCAACAAGATCATCCGTCGCCCTGTCCCAGCCATTTGTTTCAGTAAAAAAACCTCTTTTACCATTAATTCTAGACGTTTTCCCGTGTCCGCGATGATCATTAACAATCACACTAAAACCAAACTCGTTACAAGCCAATGCGAAACGTTCATAGCGCAAGCCGTGTTCAGCCATTCCATGACTGATATGTATGATGATTTTGGGCTGATCCACAAGGAACTCGTAGGCCACAATTTGGAGTCCGTCCGAAACTGGAAATAATCGTTCTTTCATGAACTTGTGAAGATATAAAGAATGGCGTCGTTTTGCTCAATTTTGTTTCTTTGCGTTCATGGATTTCATGAATCACAAAGCTTGTCTCGTCTGTGGGAGCGACGATTTATCCGCGCTGAACAGGTACCGTAAAGACCATCTTGTAAAATGCAGGTCTTGCTCTTTCGTGTTCAGCTCCAAAAAGCCAAGTGATGAGGACTTGAAGGCCTTTTACAGCAATTACGGCTTTGAAGGAGATCCCTATTTCTCACCAATCACCGCAAAACGATATTCGGAATTACTTAGTGAGTTTGAACGACTAGGTTCAAAAGGACCCATTCATGATGCGGGCTGTGGTTTTGGCTTTTTTGTTGAAACAGCTCAGAATATGGGTTGGAAGGCAAGTGGGTCTGAGCTTTCGAGCAGGGCAGTGGCTTCTTGCAAGAAACGGGGATTAAATGTAGAGGAGCGGGCAGATATTTCTTCCGGACCCTTTCAAGTGGTGACGAGTTTTGAATTGATTGAACACCTTTATGATCCCAAGAAGTATGTGGAATCCATTAAAAAACAGCTGCTGCCGGGAGGCTTACTTTACATCACGACACCTAACTTTAATGGCTTGAGCAGGTATCTTTTGAAAGAGAAATACAACGTCATCAACTACCCCGAGCACCTTTGTTATTTCACCCCGAAAACAATTCATCAAGTCCTCAGCGAAATGGGTTTTGAAAAAGTGTGGTTAAAGACGGATGGAATCAGTGTAGGTCGAATCAAAACCAGCTTAAAGCCAAGTGGCGAAGCCTTGATTAGTGAAGTATCGGCAGACGAAAAATTAAGGTCAAGACTCGAAAATAACGTGATTCTATACACGCTTAAACACTTCGTTAACAAGGCGTTATCCGTTCTTGGTTTAGGTGTTTCTTTAAAGGCCTTGTACAGGAAGAAATAATCAATCCAAGTAGTATTCACCAATAAGATAAGTACGGGCTTTTCCTGTGAGTTCAACACGGTTTCCAAGCAATTCGCAATCAATTTGGCCACCTCTATTGCTGAGCTGTTGAGCGTGAAGTTGGGTTTTCCCGAGTTTTTTCGACCAGTAGGCAGTTAGTGTTGTGTGGGCAGATCCTGTAACTGGGTCTTCGTTGATTCCTGATTGTGGGGCGAAAAAGCGCGATACAAAATCTGCATCACTTCCCGGGGCTGTAATGATCACTCCACGAACTTCTAAACGTTTAAGTCTATGGAAATCAGGAGTTATACAAAGGATATCGTTTTTCTCCTTGTAAACACAAAGAAGGTCGTATTTACCTCGGTAGATTTCATCTGGTTCTAAGCCAATGCTATAAGCCACGTCGTGTGAATCGTCTTTGTATTCAAAAAGCTCGTCGTTAGGGAAAGACATGGAAATACTATCGCCATTTCTTCTCACCAACAATTCGCCACTATTCGAAAAGAAACGAATTTCATCTTGTGCATAATCCAAGTGATTCCAAAGCACGTGTGCTGTGGCCAAAGTAGCGTGTCCGCACAGGTCAACTTCCACAGTTGGAGTGAACCATCTCAGGCGATATCCGTCGTGTTCTCTCATGAAAAATGCCGTTTCCGACAAGTTGTTTTCACGGGCAATGTGTTGAAGGATTGTGTCGTCTGGCCAAGTATTTAGAGGACATACAGCGGCTGGGTTTCCTTTAAACAAATCTGAGGTGAAGGCATCAACTTGGAATAATTGGGGCATGGGGCTAAAATCTTTGTGCGAAGCTACAACCTTTTGAGTCGTGCTAGGCAATAGTTTACTTGTAATCCTTAGTTTTTCTTCCACCTAAATTCAGCCCAAAGTTTGCGCTGATGATCGGTAAGGAAGGTCCAACAAATGATACGACTTTGTTTCTGTCCGTGTTTCATTTCAATCACCTTTTCTTTTACAACACCAGCCTGTGCGAGTTGTGCCTTGATCACGTTCAAGTTTTCTTTGCGCGAAACGAGACTCGTAAACCACATCACTTGGTGCTTAAATTCGGTGCTTTCAGCGATGTAATTCTTGATGAAACCCACCTCGCCGCCAATGGTCCAAAGTTCTTCATCGCTTCCATTGAAATTTGCTCCTTGAGGCTGTTGTTTGAGTTTCTTCCATTTCAAAGCATTTGCTTCTTCTGAGGCTTTTTTCGTACTGAAAAAGGGAGGATTACACATACTCACATCGAGGCGTTCACCTTCCATAATGATGCCTTTTAGAATAAAGTGTTTTTTCTTTTGTGGCCGAAGGGAAATGGGGCGTTTATCAATGTTGTTTTGCGCTTGTAGCAGTTGTTTAGCGTGTTTAATTGAGTCTTGGGCGATTTCTGAACCAATCGATTGCCATCCATAGATGCATTCGGCTAGGATAGGATAAACTAATCCTGCCCCCGTTCCAATATCCAACAAACTCAATTTAGGGCCTTTAGGAAGGGTGTTTTTATTTTCTTCGCGAAGCAAATCTGCCAAGTGATGAATATAGTCTTCTCTGCCTGGAATAGGAGGGATCAGGTGTCCTTTAGGGATGCTCCAATTCTTCCATTTACTGCGCTCGATGAGTAAAGCCTTGTTTAATTCATAAACCGCTTGACCATTCGTGAAGTCGACACTTTTTCTCCCTGATTTAGCCACATGCACAAATTGAGATAGTTCCGGGTTTAGAAGGCATAAGGACTTAAAGTCATAGTCTTTCTGGAAATGATTTTTTGGATGCATCGTGCAAAGCTATTAAAAGGCATCATGTGGTGAAATAAAAAACGGAACCACAAAGCGAGCGGTTCCGTTTTTCTTGTTTACGCTTTTAATCAATCTTCAAAAAGACTAAAAACGAGGATAATGGTTTAACACTAAAACAAAAGATAAGCTTTATTATTCAATCACCAAGGGCATTACATGGTATTTACCTTCAGAAACAATTTGAACATAGTAGATGCCCGATTCCAAATCACTTGTTTCGAATTGAGTGATTTCGCTCTGTGCTATATTCCATTGCTTAACTAATTGTCCGCTAGAACTGATCACCATGACTTTTTCTAAATTCGCCACTGTTTCTAGAATAAAGTGGTCTTTTGCAGGGTTAGGATAGAGCTCGAATTTGGTATACTCTTGTTCATCCAGACCAGTAACAATTTCTTCAGTGATGGTGATGTCATCAACATAATACAAGCCCGTATTTTCGGAAGGACCCCAAGCGAAGAAGTTCACGGCTTCGAATTCATTTAGGCCAGGACTTCCATCAGCATTATTAAGCGACCACTGCCAAGAGAGTTGTTCCTCTCCATTGAGTAATAGAACTCCAAAATCGTTGACCAAATTAACTCGAACTTGGATATCCTGCCATTCACCAGGGGTATAGGTTCCAGCGCCACCTTCTGTAGCTGCCGCAACCCATGTCATATTGCCATTTGCAAAATTCACATCAATGGCCCATTCGTACACAGCACTCGTGTAGTTCCAATCGTGAAGCAGATTGAAATAGCCCTCTTCACCTTCAGGAATAAGAATTTTGAAATCGACGGTGTAAATGTTTTGGTTGTATTCACCAGCAGAGAGGACGATATCTGTACCATCTGCAAAAGCTAGTTCAATTGAATTCGAACCACTTGCGGCGTAGGCATCGCTAACTGGAGCATCCATGTTAGGACTGTTTGAGGTCCAGGTGTAAAACGAAGCATTTGATTCAGCAATTTGATCACCAGCTTGGTAGGATTCGAAGTCTTCTGAGAAGATAACAGTTTGTGCCATTAAGGCTTTGCTGAGTGTGATAGCACCCAGGAGGAGTAGTGTTTTTTTCATGATAATTAAGGTTTTGGTTTTGAAAAGGTAAGTATTTCTATTGGATAGTTATTGCTTGATGACCGGCTTAAGTCGCACGAATTAATTTGTAAGGCAGCCACGGATGAATTACCATCGCTGAAAGGCATTGGTGAAAGCGCTTTTTTTTGCTGTTTTTGTTATTTGTTCTGAAGTTATACTCGCTGCAATAGAAAAACAGATGCTTACAAGAAATATGGTGATGCGTTCTTTTGATCAAGTAGACCATTTTATTTTTGAATTCTAATAATCCCTTCTTATAATTAGTCTTGCCAATTCCAAAGCGTTTTAACCAAAGGTTTCCAAGGGCTCTTCGGTGTAGATTCTTAGAAAAGCCATCTTTGATCAGTTTCGATGGCTTTATATTTCTTGGGCGAATTGATCTTATTTTGCTGGAAATCAGTTTTGAATCATCATCAACAAAGTAATCCAGAATTGTTTTTACCTCAATTTTAGCCTCATTAAGGCAATTCTTTTTTAGGTGATGTTTTGACCTAGCAAATATTTTTCCATTACTTCCTTGGAAGATGCTTTCAGTTTCAAATCGACCCATTGCTTGCTGAACTTTTCGCTTAAAATACCAAGCTGTTTCCTGAGAAATCTTGAACTCTCTTGAGATTTGGTAGGAGGAACTGCCTTCTTCATTTACGGTCAATTGGTAACAAATTTTAAAAGCTTTTAGAATAGGGAATTTAAGTTTGTGGAACAATGTCCCTGCAGTTGCAGACTCATCGTATCCACATTTTGTGCAGCGTTTATGGTGCCATTTTTTTCCTTTACATGGGGTGGTCCCGCCACATTTTCGGCATTTAAATCCATCCTTCCATTTGCAATCCATTAGAAAAGAAAAGCATGCGGTATCTGTTTTGAAATAGCGATTGAACTTCTTGGTTTTTTGACTCCTATTCACTGTTAATATTTTGACATTCAATTTAGTGCGACTAGATTGAAAATCAGTTTTCACAGACAAATCGAGCGTATTCATTCACAAAGTTCTTCTCTTAATTTGGATGGGATTTTAGGATGCTTAATTTTTTTCTTTGAACTAACCCCGAATCTTTTTTTTTTGCGACTTAAGCCGGTTATCATTTTGGCTTTGAACATTCCAATCAAAAATCTTGCGATTTAAGCTGGTTATTAGTTTTAATCAGAAACCCTTCTCTTGAATTTTAAACTTGCGACCTAAGTTGGTTATCAGCTCTTGTTTTAATCGGAACTCAATGCTTGAATTTAGATCTTGCGACCTAAGCCGTTTATCAAATTTTTATATCAACAGCGTCAAACTGACTTTTATCACCCCACACGAATCCACACAATCCTAAATTTGAACCTAATCTCAATAAAACAGTTTATACCTTTGAACGAGCACCAATTCCAAGTGTAAAGCCTAAATTTTACGTACACATGAAAGACCTAAACACCGTAAGGAAAGACTATAGCAACGATCAATTAAGCGAAGAGCATGCTCTGGAAAATCCTTTTAATCAGCTGAAAACGTGGCTTTCAGAAGCAAAGGAAGTTGATGATACCGATTACAATGCAATGACCCTCTCAACGATTAATCCAGAGGGATACCCACAAAGTAGAATCGTTCTCTGCAGAGAATTGAGTGAGCGCGGGTTGGTATTCTACACCAACTACAACAGCTCAAAAGGTGCACAGATTAGCCAAAACCCTATGGTGAGCGTTTCCTTTTTCTGGAAAGAACTCGAAAGACAAGTTAGAATTACCGGAAAAGCATCTAAAATAAGCGCAGAGGCTTCTGATGCTTACTTCAATTCCCGACCAAGAGCTTCGAAAATAGGAGCGTGGGCTAGTGAACAAAGTGCGGAGATTTCTTCACGAGAAGAACTTCAAAACCAAGTGAGCCAAATCGAAAAGCGTTTTGAAAACCAGGAGGTGCCTAGACCAGAGTTCTGGGGCGGGTTTATTATTGAACCCCAAAGCTTCGAATTCTGGCAAGGAAGACCGAGTAGATTGCACGACCGTTTGAGATACAACTTAGTGCAGAATGAATGGAATAGATCACGACTAGCTCCTTGATGAAAGGGAGTTAGTTCACCTGAATAACTAGTCCTTTCAAGTATTCACCCTCAGGATGGAATGCACTAATTGGATGGTCAGCAGGCTGGTGCAATTGATGAAGTATTTTAACTTCTCTTCCCACAGAAATAGCAGCAGCTATAATCGTGTGTGTGAACAATTGCTTGTCTACAGCTTGAGAGCACGAAAAAGTGAAAATCAATCCACCGGGTTTAATTTTCTCAATGGCACGGGCGTTGATTCTTTTGTAACCTTGAACGGCTTTATGGCGCGCATTCATGTGCTTGGCGAAAGCAGGAGGGTCAAGAATAATGATGTCGTAATCGGTCTCAGCGTCTTTAATGAACTGAACAGCATCAGCATGAATACAAGCGTGCTTCGAACTATCAAAACCATTCAGTTTTACATTTTCCTCAACCAAATCAAGGGCCTTTTGAGAACTGTCTAAACTGTGAACTAATTCCGCTCCATTACCCAAGGCATAAATCGAAAATCCACCGGTGTAACAAAAGGTGTTCAAAATCTTTTTCCCCTTAGAGACTTTGCCTAACAATTCACGGTTTTCGCGCTGATCAATGAAGAATCCTGTTTTCTGACCTCCTTCCCAGTCAATCAAAAATTGATG
>Ga0209652_1003274_pt1 | contig 12031 bp, 9 predicted proteins | sample SaaInl74LU_5_DNA_FD_184641 | JGI IMG/M metagenome (GOLD analysis project Ga0209652, IMG submission 184641) | Marine microbial communities from expanding oxygen minimum zones in the Saanich Inlet - ESP_74LU_5_DNA (SPAdes) (version 2) | ecosystem: Environmental > Aquatic > Marine > Intertidal zone ...
TTAGTTTCTTGGGATCTAGGGATCCGCATTGGTCTTGGAGCATAGAAGTCTCTGGCTTCCGCATCAGAGTTTCTGTGCTTCTTGTTGTTGCGCTGGAAGTAATTGAAGCTGTCTCTGTAGGTGAGGCGGAAATCAACAATCCACCTGAAGCCAAGATCTCCGGCAGTCAGCCCACCGTTGTCAGCTCGTTGAATGGTCAGGCAACGATAGGGGTCAATCACCTCTAGGTCTTGACCGAATGCACGCTCCAGCCTTCTGCGGTATTCGGAGTCGCCACCCTTACGCACGGTGTCGAAGTAACCAACGGTTGAAAGCGCCCTGTCTTTCCAAAACAACAGACTCGGTTCGCAAAGCCCGATGCGCAATCTTCTAATCGACTCGGCCGCCTCTAGGTTGTCGGTCAACCTGGTTGACATTGAGATGTTGCCGATCCGGTCGGTTCCCACCAACCTGGCAACCTGCTTTTCTAAGCGCTGCGGGTGGAGCCAATCATCAGAGTCGTGGAAGGTAATCAGTTCACCAGAGGACTCATCGAGCGCCCGATTACGAATCCGATAGGTCCCGCCATTCTCAGCCTGGTAGAGCACCCTCACCCTTGGATCCAGAGCTGCGGCCTGATCAAGCACCTTCCGGTAGCTGGCTGGAGAGGCATCATCAATGATCAACAGCTCAATGTTCTGGTAGCTGGAAGCAAGCACCGACTTGGCAGCGCTTATCAGCTGCGGGCCAGGCCTAAAGCTACTCATAACAACGGTGATCTTTGGGCCGGCTTCAACTTTGCTGATTGTGCCCTTCACACTCAAGCTGTCATAGGCAGAAAGCACTGGGTTGGTGCTAAAGGCCAGTGGCGCAACATCGTGGGGAACAATCGCCTTTGATAGTTTCGTGAGCCAGCTGCTGGCCTCCTTTGTTGTTATGACGTCCTGCCAGTTTCCTAAACGGAACGGGTTAGTCACATCAGCCGCTAGAAACTGGGGGCGAATCGTTAGGTCAATGCCGGAGCCAAATAAGACATTGAGCGCTTCTTGAAAGCCAAGGGTTGGCTTCATCGCCAGTCGCTTCGGCTGAAACGCAAGAATCAGCTTCAGAGGGGTGCTGGCCTTGTTCAAAGCTCGGCTAGCAAGCTCTAGGTCGCCAGTTCGGATGGCTAGCAGGCTGAGATCGGTGAGGTGCATCTGGCTAAAGCCAGAAAGACCGTATTTCTTCTCACACCAGGCATAGACCACCCTGGCAGTTTCAAGGTCCTGCTGGTCGATGTTCTGGTTCGCGTAAAGCCATGCCAGATCAAAAATGGCTCTTTTGCCAACTCCGAACCTTAGAAATTTGAGGATCCTGCGGTTACGTCTGACCTGGCTCTGATGTTGGCCCGGGGTCAGTAGTGAGGTTGCGTTGAGCTCTTTTTCCAACTGAGTCACAAGTTCGGTTGCCGTGAGTGGGGCAACCATTTCTGCCAGCTCTTCCCTGGCCATCAGTGAGTGGGTTCTCAGGGCACCAAAAAGAAATGCCCTGCGGACCCTGCGGTGATACCGGATCTGGGCAATCGGGGAGCTGGTGACAAATACACCAGGAGTAAAAGCGCCAAGCACGCCCAAAGTCTATCGGCGCCCTAACCCAAATAGTCCCACGCAACTGGCAGACTAGCCCCGTGTTACCTGTCAGCAAGCTAGTGCCAGTTGCGCTTTTGATAAGCGGATTGGGTTCACTGCTGCTGTTTCCAAGACCCGATGTCTTTGTTTCGGCAAACGATAACTTCTCGACAGCGGAAATTGCTCTGGAGGAGCACTGGATCAAGGGAGCCGCACCAATCCTGGCTGCGGAGTTTGAAAGCGTCAGGATCAGCAACGTGAACAAGGATGTTGAAGACAGCTTTGTTTTTGATATTGCGCTTGGTCAGATTTACGGCATCGATGCCGACTACACACTCCCGCCGCTGGATGTTCGGAGTCTGGACCTGAGCCAAGCACTCTTGGCCAACACCAAGGAGCGCTCCGAGATCTTCTGCAATCACCCGGGTCAGAAATACTGCGAGCTGGCACTGGTCTGGGATGCAACCGCCGACAAGGATGTCCAACTGATTGCGCTGCGAGTTGAAGATTCGCTCTACGCACTGGTGGAACAGGAACTAGCAATCAGGCTGGGGGTCACAATTGACTAGCCCACTGCTGTTTGAAATTCTCACCTTGGCACTACTGCTGGCCTCGGGTGTCTCGGCTGCTTTCCTGCTGGGCGCCAGGAGCGCCCTGCAGGCGATTCCGCTTGGTCTCGGTCTGGCGGTTATGTGGCGAGTTCTTAGCCATTCGCTTATCTATTTCATTGGCTTGGGTGAGCAGTCACGACTGGTTTGGTTAGTTGGTTCAATTGCGCTAATTGCTGCTGCCGCTCTCAAGCACTTCCGGTTCTCTGGCTATTGGCTGAGCGTTGGACTCGGATTAGGATCTGCAGCAATTGCTGGAGTGTTGACAAGGGGCTTTGGACTCCGCGGAATTCCTCACTCTGACTCGCTCTGGATCTTGACCCTGAGCGATCTAATGCAGCGCTCCGGGGACATGGAAATCGTCGGTGGCAGGACTGCCATTAAGCGCGGCTTTGCCTACCCGACAACTTTGGCGCTTGGCCCGGAAGGGTCATCACTTACCGGACTAACGCCATTGATTTACATGGCATTGGTGCTGGCAATCATTTGGGCAATTGTTTCGCTTTCCCCGTCTCTTGATGCAAAGCAGTGGGCCTGGATCTTGGGGCCCCTGGCCCTGGTTTTGATCACTACCCCAATTTTGCTTCGGGCGATTTGGTATGTGAATGGCCACACCCTGACTGCGCTCGGAGTGACGCTTGCGGTAACGGCGGTTGTGTTGGCGGCGCGTGAGGGAGCCCTAACGAGACTGAATTTGGCTGTGATCATGACTGGCCTTGCGCTGATATCAACCACCCGGCCAGAGGGCGTTGCATTTGCAGCGCTGATTGCGGCTCCGTTAATTTCTAAGCGCTGGATTTCGCGCTGGGATGTGCGCTGGATTGTGTTCAGTGCCCTTGGCTCCTTTGGTCTCTGGATGTATCTCTACGATGGCTACATCCCAAACCTGCTCAGGCTCTATGACGAACGGTTCCCGATCGCAATGCTGATCGGCAGCTTCTTGGTGGGGCTGAAAATCTTCGACTGGTTTAGGTTCCGCTTGGTGCCACTGGCCCTGATTGGGATGACTGCAATTTTGGGCTTTGTTTTTGCAACTAACTTCGTGAGCCTGACTGATGATGTCTGGGCGCAAATCCAAAACATGTTCTTGGGCCAGGGTTTCTGGGGTGGCTTCTTCATCGCCATGGTCCTTTGCGCGGCAGTGCTTGGCCTAAAAAAGATGGACTCGAATTACCGACTGTTGGCACTGATATCAGTGCTGTTGGTGCTGGGAAGCATTGTCGCAAAGCTTTTGGACGGCGGGTTGTTTGGAGATCCGACCCTTGGTCGATTGGGTTGGACCGACAGCTTAAACCGCATGTGGTTGCATAGCTTTGGTATCTTCATCATTACGTTGGTTATTGGGTTCGCACAATCAATCAGCCAGAAAGCGAAGGTTTCAGCTTGAAGCTCTTTATTCAGATTCCCTGCCTCAACGAGGCAGAGTTCCTCCCAGCGACCCTGAAGGCCCTGCCGCGTAAAGTCGAGGGCTTCACCGAGGTCTACTGGCTGGTAATCGACGATGGCTCTGACGACAACACCGCTGAGGTCGCTCTGGCCCATGGCGTTGACTACGTTGTTCGCTTCAGCCACAACCAGGGACTCGCCTCTGCCTTCCAGGCTGGCGTTGACGCCTGTCTGAAACTTGGCGCCGACGTGATCATCAACACCGACGCCGATAACCAGTATGACGCAAGCGCGATCCCGGCACTTGTGAAGCCAATTCTTGATGGCGTTGCCGACGTTGTGGTTGGAGACCGCGACACCAAGAACGTGACCGAGTTCAGCTGGCTGAAGCGCAAGCTCCAGACCTTTGGCACCGCGGTGGTTCAGAACTTCTCTGGCGTCCCGGTAACCGACGCCACCAGCGGCTTCAGAGCATTTGATCGTGAAGCTGCGATGCAGATCAACCTGGTCTCCAAGTTCACCTACACAATTGAGTCTTTGATTCAAGTAAACGAGGCCTCGCTAGCGCTTGCCAACACCCCGGTGAAGCGCAACGAATCAGTCCGACCATCAAGGCTGTTCGGTTCAACCTGGAAATACATCAGGCGCAATGCCTGGACCATGATGCGAATTTATGTCCAGTATCGACCGCTGAAGCTGTTCATGCCGCTTGGCTTCGGTTTCATGTTCCTATCGGGACTGGCTTTCTTGCCCTGGATCATTGACAACCTTTCGCCGCCTGCCACCCCTCACCTGCAAAGCGTGATTGTTGGTGCAGTGTTGTTCTTGGCCGGGGTTCAAGTAATTCTTTTCGGAATCATTGCCGACAGCATCTATTCAGTCAGGTCGCTAACCTCTAAAACCCTGAAGCGAGTTCGAGATGTCGAGCTGCGGGTTGGCGTCGAACCACCAGTGATGAAAAAGCGTGACTAGTCCCTGGTTAGTAATACCCGCCAGAGGCGGGTCAAGAGGGGTGCCGAGGAAGAATCTGCGGCCGCTGCTTGGGGTTCCGCTAATCGCCCACACCATTCGAATAGCACTGCAATCAACCAGTGCTGAGCGCGTGGTGGTGATAACCGATGACGATGAGATCGAAGAAGTGAGTCGACACTTTGGGGCCCGAGTGATCCGGGAGTCTCAGAGTGCGACCGGGCGGGCAACCCTGGATGACTTGATCATCAAACACCTGCCAGACCTAGCCGAACTAGGTGCAACAGATAGTGACCTCCTGATCACCATGCAGCCAACCTGCCCATTGATAACTAAGGAGCGGGTTGCCGAAGCGGCTCGAGAACTGACAATGGGAGCGGGCGCTGTAATCAGCGTCAAAGACGACCGCCACCTGACCTGGGGCATCGAAGCCGGCAAGCCAGTTCCGCTCTATAGGGCAAGGGTCAACCGCCAGGACCAGCCAGCACAGTTCCGAGAATCAGGCGCCATCATTGGAGCCAAGATCGCCGACATCAAAACTTTCGGCACCCGCATTGTCGAGCCAATCGCGCTGTTGGAGCTGCCGGAAAGCCAGAGCCTAGACATTGACACCTTTGCCGACTTGGTCGTTGCAGAGCATTGGCTTACTAGAAAGCGCATCTTGCTTCACGCAGATGCCGGCTCAAAGCTTGGAATGGGCCACGTCTACAGAACCCTTGCCCTGGCTCAAGAGCTTGCTCGCCATGAGATTCTGATCGTGACCAGCACATCAATGCCGCTTGGCAAAGAGTTTTTTGAAAGACAGGTGTTTAGTCACCAAGAGGTTTCTGACTCTTCAGACGTTGCTGCTGTGGCCAGAGAGTTTGCAGCAGACCTAGTGGTTCTAGATATTTTGGACACCGAGAAAGAGATGGTTGAGGCGATCAAGGCAACCGGTGCGAAGGTTGTGTCATTTGAGGATCTGGGTCCAGGGGCAACCGTGGCTGATCTAGTGGTTTCAGACCTTTATCCAAACCAGTCACTTGGTGACAACCAGCTAACCTCGGTTGAAAATGCGGTGTTGGCTCCAAGCTTTGAGTCGCTTTCCCGCACAGCCGCCATTGGCAAGGACGTGAACCACGTGCTTGTGCTGTTTGGTGGAACTGACCCGAGCGGGTTGGCGCTTAACTCACTGCGCGCACTGGAAGAAATTGGTTTTACCGGAAAAGTCAGTTGTGTTCGGGGTCTTGGGGCAAGCGAGATTGAAGGCGATTTCAAGCTAGACCTAGAAATGCTTAGAGACGTGAAGAACATGGGCGCTCTTATGGTCAGCGCCGATCTGGCGCTGAGCTCAGCAGGCAGAACGATAACCGAGCTATTGAGTATCGGGGTTCCAACCATTTGCTTGGCTCAAAACCAAAAAGAGCTCACCCACACCCATGCCACCAAGTCCAACGGAGTTATTAACCTTGGCTTGGGTTCACTGATTTCTAAAGCTGACTTAGCCGCGGCGATAGCCGGACTAATCAAGGACTCAGCGCTGCGCGCTGAACTAAACGCTGCGGCTCTAGCTGCAACTGCCAAGCGCTCAAATGCTCAAATTGTGAAGCGAATCTTTGACTTTTTAGGCTTCTAAATCTTCCCAGGCAATCGGTGTTTCTGCCGCCACGGCAGTCTTGACCTTGGCCCCAACCACCTTGTCCCAGTCATAGATCTCGATACCAACGTTTGACCTAAGTGCGATCAGGTCGCTCTCGGCGATGACCTGACCTGCTGCGAGGTCAGTGGCCGCAATGATTCTCCTGCGGGCATTGGTGATGGCTGATTCCTGAGTGTCCAGATGGAGGTTGCCATCACCGTGAAGCTCACGATAGATGCCAAGGCGATTGACGAAGTTTCTTAGATCAGCTTCATTCATGGCGTGGTAGTGGTCATTACCAACCCCGAGCTTGTCATCGGTGAAGTGCTTTTCAATTACTCGTGCCCCGTAAAGTGCTGCGATCTCAAGAGCTGGCAGAGTGCCATCGGCCTCGGGCCTGACGTGGTCTGAATAGCCAACGGAAACCCGGTCAGAGTAACGCTCCTGCAGCACCTTGATCTGGCTCAGCTGGGCATTTTCTCTCGGGGTTGGGTAGTTCAAAACACAGTGCAGCAGGGTCAGGCTTGGCGCTCCTCCATCAAGAGCCTCGGAAATTGCCCGCTCCATCTCCTGGTGGCTTCCTGCTCCAACGCTCATGACCATCGGGTTGCCGGTCTTGGCAATCTTGCGGATCAGTGGGATGTTGGTGAGGTCGGCAGAAGCGACCTTGGTGACCGGCATCAGTGGAGTTAGATACTCCACTGCTTCTAGGTCAAACGGAGTGGACATGAAGTCGATGCCCAAGGATTGGCAATGCGCAGCAAGTTCGGAGTACTCAGCTTCACCAAAAGCATCGAAGCGACCAAAGAGCTCATGCTGGCTCTTAGTTGGTTCTTGAGTGGTGTCCCAGTAGGCAGGAGAGGTGTGCTTGGCAGCGAGCTTGTCTGCCTTATAGGTCTGGAACTTTGCGGCGTGACCGCCGCCAGCTGCTACCTGCTCGATCATGGCCTTGGCCCTTGGCAGTGAACCCTCGTAGTTCATGCCGATCTCGGCGATGATGTAGGGGTTTAGGTAGTCGTGTGTCTTACCGTTTAGCTCAAAATCCAGCACGCAGCGCTCTTTTCAGGTTGAAGTCTTTCGCGTAATAACTGTAGGGGTTCTGGGCAAGATTGGCTTCAGTCAACAGCTGAGTTAGGTAAGCGGTTGAGGTGTCACCAGCGGCAAGAGTCATGTCACCTAGGTCAATTGCTTGCTGCACGTTCTCAAAGCCTGCTAACGGAAGCACTATTACCTTCAGGCCAAAGGCAAGCCCCTCATACAGGGTGGTGGAGAATCCACCCACCAAATATTCGTGCTGACCAAGTAGCTCTAAGAATCCGGGAGTTTTATGACTGATGGTTAGGTTTTCAGGAAGGTCCTTACCTGGGTAATCGGCAAGGGATTCATTTGGATGCAGTCGATAGGTGATCTGGTGATCTGGAAGCGCCTTTGCCCAGGCAATTGCCTGACTGAACAACTGCGCCCCGAGAGCACCCTGAGAGGTAAACAGGATGGTCTTGGGTTGCTTGGGTTGCGAGGCGACAAGTTGGCGCTGCTGTAAGAACTGAGTGCTTGGCCCGGTGACCAGTGGCTTTAGCCCCTTTGGGAAATTTGCCGCCTTGGCCCAATAGCTTCCCCAGACCATCAACTTATTTGGCGCTGACTGAATTCGAATGTTTGGGTAGGAGTAAGCGGGGTGATATTTGGATATAAACCCGTGCTGAATTTCAATGACCTTTGCGCCTGCTTGTTTTGCACCAACCACCACAGCGGGGCTCGAGTAGGCATTGACGATGTAGAGCTTTTTAGCACCGACTGCATCGAAGTAGTCCCGGAACGCCATGCACTCAGAGATGTATCTGCGAACCAGCCAGTTTGGGAATTCGGCAAACTTGCCAAGGCCAATGCCAAACTCGGCCTCGAACACCTCCGCCATTTTTGCCCAGCGGTCCCTCACATCCCGAACCTTTTCCTTGAGCATCAACTCGTAGACAACCCGGTCATACTTTTCACGGCCGTAGGCTCGAATCCGCTCCAGATCGATGTTTGCTTCTGGGTCCGCCACCTCTAGGCAAAGAGATTCACCAGCTAGCGCCTCCTGAATCGGCTGTGAATAAACATCAAGGCCTTGAATCTTTCTAACGAATGGAACAACGACCACCTTCGACTGCGCCAAGCCACTTAGCAGATCGGGGTTTGCCTTGGCAGCTTCTTTGGGTTCTTGGTTGGGGTGTGGGTTGTTAAAAAGCCCCAGCTCCTGGGCCAGTTGGTAGTAGAGCCTGGTTCTGATCATCGGGTAGAGCTGGAAGCCGATTGTCCTGATGTCAAAAACTTCGGCTGCCTGCTCGGCAGCCTGAAACTTTTCCCAAAACTCTAAATACCTCAAGACAGTGACTCCAGCAGCTTGTTATAGCTGTCGCCAACAACGGCATGATCAAAGCGCTTCACCTCGTGGGACAGTGCCGTTTGGCAGCTGGCAACGAGTTTCTTGTCACTAAGAGCAGTTTGGATTGCTGCAAGTAGTGCCCCAGCATCTGCCTGCGGAACCAAAAGGCCGGTTTCCCGATCGCGGACAACCTCATTGATGCCGGGCAAGTCAGATGCGATCACGAATGCTCCTGCCGCTGCGGCTTCAAGCAGTGTCACCGGCAGCCCCTCCTGGTCACCACTTTTTGCTGTGACTGAAGGTAAGACTGCTATGGCGGACCCGGCAAACAGGTCCCGGACCTGTTCCTGAGTTTGGTTTCCTAAAAATGTGACCGGCAGGCCTGCCGCCTTTTGCTCTAGTTCTTTTCGGATTGGCCCATCGCCGGCAATAGTGAGAGTTAGGTCTTTGGGAAGGCTGGAATCAGCTAGCCCCTGCCGCAGCGCCGCTAGCAGGAACTCGATTCCCTTTTTTTCAACCAGTCGCCCAACAACCACCAGCGAGTGTTCGTTTCTGGTTGTCTTGGGCTTGGCAGCTGCTGCTAAATCAACCCCCATTGGCAAGACATGCACCTTGGATTCTTTGTTACCCCAGCCAACCAGCTGCTGCTTCATTTGAGAGTTCACGGTTGAGATTCCCGTTGCCCGCCTCAATACCCAGCGCTTCAGTAACTTCAGCACCGGGTTATTCAGAGCGTAGATGTCACCACCGTGGGTGGTGACAAGCAGTTTCGCTTGAGGCGCCGCCAGGGCGGCGGCCAGGCCCTGCGGGATAATCCAGTGAGCGTGAATCAGCTTTGGCTGTTGCTTCCTGATTGCGATTACCAGCCCCAGCATCAGAAATGGGACCTGCAACCACATCGTTTTACTTAGCTTCAGGTTGTCGAGGATTGCCCCGTCGGCCAAGGTGTGGGCAAACGGCCAGTATTTGTATCGAACTATTTGGCAGCCGGCAAGCACTTCTTTTTGTTTTGCGCCCTGAACATAGGGGGTCAAAATGGTGACATCGAACTGCTTTTGCTCTTCTCTGGCAAGATCCAGCACAAACCCAGGGGTACCGTCGCCGGGCACGCGAGGCAGGGTTGATCCAAGAACCAACAGTTTCTGCTTGGCCATGAGTCCCCTTCTTAGGCGCACCTCAGGTAAGTTTAGACTCCGTGAAGGTACTGATCCTGAATAGCGACTCTCCACACAACCGTGGGGACCGCGCAATCCTGCAAGGCATGGTTGCGCTTATTCGCGATGTGGTGCCCAATGCCCAGATAACTTCGCTGTCTCAATTTGCAAATCGTGACCAGGAATGGTTCGGCATTGATTTCTTACCCTTTAGCCCCTACTCAACCTCACCCGTTGATTACCTGAAGCTGCTGGCTGAGGCCAGGAGATCAGATTTAGTGCTCTGGGGCGGTGGCGAGCTACTGAAGGACTACACCAACAAGCTTTCGCTTTTCTACTGGGCACTCAAGCTCTGGGGTGTTAGGCGAGTAAACAAGAAGATCATCGGTGCCTTTCAGGGAATTGGCCCAACCAAGGCAGCAATTTCAAAGTGGGCAATAGCGCGCTCCGTGAACCAGTGCCAGGCTTTCCTGGTTCGAGATCAGGAGTCAAAGGAAAAGCTGGAGGCCTGGTCGGTAAAGGCCAAGGTGGTCTCAAGCTTTGACCCGGCCGTCTATGCGACCACGGACCCAGTAGAGCCAGAGAATGTGATTGGGCTTGGACTCAGGCGCTGGTTTCACTACCGACCAAGCGGATGGATTCCAACCAAGTACAAATTCTGGGCAAAGCCACAAGCCCAATCAGCAGCAGAACTTGCCTACATCTCAGAGCTGGCAAGGTTCGCTGATTCACTAATTGCTGATCACGATGTAGACCTCAGGTTCTACCCAATGCACATGGCAGACAGTGAAAACGACGCCGGCTTTGCAGACCTTGTGATTTCCAAGATGCAAAACTCGAAACGCTGCTTCGTTGTTGCAACCGACGACCTCTCACCAAGTAAATACCTGGAATCTATTGCCAGCTGCAGGGTCTTTGTCGCTTCCAGATTGCACAGTGCCATTTTGGCAACGGTTGCGCTTGTACCCGCAATTTGCCTCTACTACGTGGACAAGGGCCGGCTGTTTTTTGAGCAGATCGGGCTCAGTCAATACAGCATGGACATTGGCCGCATGCAGGAGCCAGAAATCTCACAGCAGCTAGCACAACTAACCCAGGAACTAATAACCAACCGGGAGCAGGTTCGTCAGACTCAAACTGCTGCATTGACTCAAATGCGGCTAAAGCTCAAGGCTGATCTCACATCAGCAATCGAGGAACTGAAATGATCAATTGGGCCAGAGCTCTAATCAAGCGACTTGGTCGCTGGTTCGGGGTTGGCTTCTATGCATTAGTGCTGTTGTTTCTCGGCCTCTACATAAGCAGCCTTGACTGGCAGTCGCTGAGTCAGATTTCCGTCGGCTGGCAGTGGGTTCTGGTTGCAACCTTGTTGGGGCTCGTCACCAGGTTCTGGTTTGCCAGAATCTGGATTTTCTTCCTGTCTAAATCTGGAGCAAAATTCTCGCGCCCTCAGCGGCTAGAGCTCTATGAGGTCTACGCCAAGAGCTGGCTTGGCCGCTACATCCCGGGCTCGGTTACCTGGGTTGTTGGCAAGGTGTACTTTGCAAGCAAGCTAGGAATTTCAAAAGCACGACTAGCCATCTCTTCATTTATTGAAGCCGTGCTGCAGATCGTCACGGTTTTGCTAAGTGCCAGCCTGTTGCTGCTCATAGACCCCAGGAGCTACGAGCTAGCGGGCAACTGGATCTGGGTGATCCTGGCAGTTGCGATCCTGGGCCTAGTCGCAGTGTTCCCTCCGGTGCTGCGCAGCTATGCCAGCAAGGCCTACCAACTTCTTCGCCAAGCAAAGCTTGATGAGAGCCTTATTCCAAGCAACAGAACCCTTGGTTCAGGAGTGTTGCTGTTTGTTGTTAGCTCGCTGCTTTCAGGGCTCGCGCTGTTCTTTGTGGCTTTAGCTGTTGATCCCGAACTTGGGCTCTCAGAGCTGATGTTTGTGCTGGCAGCTAGTAATTTGGCGTCAGCGGTGAGCATGGTTGCGGTGTTTGCGCCTGCTGGGGTTGGAGTGCGGGAGGCAATTCAGATTGCAGCGTTGCTGTTTGTCATGAGCCCAGAGCAGGCTGTTGCCGCAACGCTGATGATGAGGCTGCTAAGCATTGTTTGGGACGGGCTGTTCTTGGTCATAGCCAAGGGGCTCAAAGCTGGGAAATAAACTCCAGCATTTTTGGGTGGGTGGCACGGATTTTCTCAACCGCCAGCTGAACGCCCAGCCCCTTTGAATCAACAAACGCTTCAATCGCGTCAACAAGCTCTTCAGATGACTGCTTCGCGCTCAGAACCGGTGACCCCATCGCCTCCAGCTGCCCCACGCCTCGTGAGTCCTCGGCGATTAGCACCGATGCGATGCG
>Ga0209652_1003276_pt1 | contig 12027 bp, 3 predicted proteins | sample SaaInl74LU_5_DNA_FD_184641 | JGI IMG/M metagenome (GOLD analysis project Ga0209652, IMG submission 184641) | Marine microbial communities from expanding oxygen minimum zones in the Saanich Inlet - ESP_74LU_5_DNA (SPAdes) (version 2) | ecosystem: Environmental > Aquatic > Marine > Intertidal zone ...
CAAACGAAGAGGAGGACGAAGAAGAAGATGACGACGAAGAATTGTATGAGCGTCTTCAACAAGTCATGAAGGTTACTCAATCTCTCCACCGTCAATTCGGAGGGACAACACCACCACCCACCACTAACAATGCAACCAACACTAATACCATGACACAATACTCGCACACCTCCCAACACTCACGTCAACGCCTCCTAACCGGCTCCTACGCCACATGGCAATGGTACGATCGATCCAACCTAGCCTCACCTCTCAACCTCAAACTCAACAAGGTGTCACGTGTCAACTATGCCTTTTTTCAATCTGATACAGATGGGTATATATTCGGGACTGATTCATGGGCTGATCCAAATGTATTGAATGGTCCATATGACTTTAGTGTGAGTCGAGATAAGTTACCGAGTTATTGTCAGGGTGGACGGGGGAGGGATGATGGTAAGAACATTCCAAATGGTGGTGGTGGATTACTTGGCAAGAGAAGACGACGACAAAGAAGAAGGAGGACACAATTGTCATTTGGTGATGTCAGCGATGATCAACCACAGTGTGAACACTTTGAACGATGTCATCGTAACTTCCCCAACAGTAAAGTGTGCAATACACACAAATACAAGGAGGGGTTGATTTATTTGGCACATGCATCTGGTGCGGAAATTTATCCATCGATTGGGGGGTGGACTTTGTCCGGGAGTTTTCCTACGGTGGCGGCGGATGTGGATAAGAGGAGGAGGTTTGCGAGGGAGTGTGTGGGGCTTATTGAGGATTATGGGTTTGATGGGATTGATATTGGTGAGTTTTTCGTTGTTGTATTTGTGTTCTGCGTTGTTTTTTCGTGCCAGCATCTGACACATCCATTACACTTCTGTTCACAATCAACACCAGACTGGGAGTACCCAGGGTACCGACCTCACGGTGGTTCTGAAAGGGATAGAAAGAACTTCAACAGATTGCTGTTAGAGATACGAGAGGCCTTGAATGATTATCAAATGCGAACTGGAGACGCACCATTGAACGGGGGAGCATTTGGGTTAACAGCCGCATTGCCCTGTGGTCCAATAAACATTAACTTTCTCGACATTGAATACTTGGGACAAGTGTTGGATGGGATGAATCTAATGACCTTCGACTTTCATAGTGAGAAGGAGGGTCTCACGGGTGCCAACTCCCCGCTTTACGATCAGGAGTGGGATATCATCAAGGGACTTAGCGTTGACGGATGCGTCCGCAACTATATTGAGGGTGGTGCCGGCGAACATTCCGGCAAAATTAGCATTGGTATTCCTTTTTACGGTTCGACTTATAGTTATGCAACCGAGTTGGGAGGGTTCCACAGTAAGACTGGTGGGAGGAGAGGTGGCATGGTCGATCAGGCCAATTGGCCGCGAGATTTGGGAACACCAGTGTACTACAACATTCTTGAAAAGTTTGGAATAGGGAGAGACCTCATTACTAAACGTCATGAGCCCACCAAGACACAGTATGCTTACTTTGGGGACGGGTCTGGGCTTGTGTCGTATGACGATCCTCAATCTGTTTGTGATAAGGTCGACTTTGTCAACCAGAATTTCCTTGCTGGAGTCTTTGTTTGGGAATTATCTGGCGACATAACTACCAGTCTCGAAACGCCCTTGCTTGATGCGGTGAACCGCAAGTTGGAAGAAATCACATTTGACTGTCGACTCATTGCAACGCCCGAGGATGGTTCAGTGGTGGAACTCCCTCTTGAGAAGCCAAAGGGTCCAGCCCAGTTTGAGATTGGAGGGACGGATGTGAACGGTGAGCCAATAGACAATGCGATCGATGCAATATTTGATCATATCCAGAGGGCGGAAAATGGAGAGCTGGAATCGGCTGGGGCAGGGTATGGACACTTCTCTCGAAATGTTCTTCGACACCGTGCGTACGACGGATCAACATTCCCATCGTATAATTACCGCTACGACCAATTCGTCAATACACTGAGGAGATTGGCCAAGGAGGGGATTGGCGGGTCATTCTTCTACCTTGGAAAGGATCAAAATGGAAAAGATGACGGAGATGAATCAGTAACATCTTTTTTGACTGCGGAGGACTTGAAGAAACCACTTCGAAATTCCTACGTATACGGCCTTGTCAACATTGCCGCTTTTCTCTCCCAGGCAATGGTAGATTCCATTATTCACGATTCCTGCGATGAACTTAACGTTGAGTACCTTCCTGACGACAAAACAGATGGCGTCGGTCTTGATGATGGGAAGGATCAATTCCGATTTCCACTCTCCAACGCATGTGGACAAAACGGGCGTTCATACCAAGATGAGGGATGCCCAAAACGTCGAGATAAGACCGTTTACGATTGTGCTACGCAACTCAATTCCGAACAAATATTGCAAATGGAATCCTATGCTGTTAGCCGTGGTCCATGGAAAGGTGCACCCAAGTCATTTTTCTGCGGCCCGACGAATATTCAGGGCGGAAGTGTAGGTTTCTGGGATGCTATAGTGGGAGTTGAGGAGAGAGATACCGAAATCCCAAATGGTTACGGACGAACGGATGTAGAAGGTTGTTGCTGGTGGGGCCGTGGATCATTAAAGATTCGAGGAACGTGCCTCTATGGAAAATTGAATCACTTTATCGGGAAGAAAGCTGCTGCCGAGGGTCGCCCGGCATGGTTCCCCAACATTGACTTGTGTCTTGAACCTGGTCAAGTTTGTGCTGGACCAGAGTCACCAGCTTTACGTTGGATTACTGGCATGTATCACTGGATGGAAAATATCCAGATCTATGCCGAAGAAGATGGAAATTACAAGGAGCAGCTCTTCGCATACGTCAATGGCGATCTGAATGACGAAGAATTCTTGTATTTCGCCACGAAACTTTACGTCCTCAACTGTGCCGGAAGTTCATGCAATGATAGGACTGTTGCTGATATGGACGATCGACTACGGGCGTTCGAAACAGTGTTGAACATATTCAACATACAATTCGGGTCACACGCAACTGCTGCTCCTCCATTCGTGGTATTTCCAGGTCAGGTTTCACCTGTGAAACCAACCCCAGCACCTACTCCTATCGTCTCTGACATTGGTCTCTCAGAAGATCCTGTTGAAACGGTCGAAAGGCAAGTCAAGGTTTATCTCACGGGTGTTGAGCCAGATAGGAACATGACCAATGAAGAGCAGCTAATCTTCGAAAACCTCATGTTCGACCTGTTAGTTCCTCGTCTTGCGACTGTCGATGTAGGCATCCTTGAAGCTGTTATTGAGTCGCAAAATCCGTATCCGGAATTTGAGGTCGATTCTCCCTTTGTATCCCAAACCGTACTCGGCTTCGGCGAGGAGAAGCCTGCTGTATTGGAAATTTTGATGAACGTGACGTTGACCTTTTCAGATTATCCTTCTGGCTGGCGTGATTGGTCTATTTACGTCAAGTCATGGATTGAATCCTTTGGCAATACTTTGGTAGAAATTTTCACCTCTCCCAAGCATCCGCAGCACCCAGCCACAAAGTCTAAGTTTTGGGATGGTCTCGAAGACGTTTCGGCCGCCAATGTCCCCTTGCCGAATACTGACCCGACATATCAGCCCACGATTGCTCCGACATACATCATTTACCCTGAACCGCCAGCATCGAATCTCTACATAATGCTTGGAGGAGTCTTTGCAGGCCTTGGAGCAGTCTGCTTCTGCGTTGGTTTCTTCACATATAAATTCCGTGAACACAAGCGACTGATGGAGGAGGCGAAGCAAAAGCGATTACGAATGCTTGAGGAGCTTGAAAAAGAGTATGCACCGCCCAAGGCCACATTCAACGCTCTTCTATCATCGTTCCGTTCTTCGATTCGTGAGCAAACTGCGTCTTTGGGTACAGACGAAGACGACGCCTCTAGCTCATCATCTTCTTCCTCCTCCTCCTCATCTTCATCCAACTCTGATCTCTCTATTGATAACGGCGAGATATCTGAGTCAGAAGAAGAATCAAATGCACCATCTTTTGACGAAGAGCCGTCCGCTGCTCAATCCTATGGTGAAGGGTCATCAACAGTAGAATCTCGCACTACTGCAACAAGCAACCAGGCTTCTGAGTATGACGAAATTTCAGAGTCGCAGAGCAGAGATGTATCACGAGCACACGAGTCACGTGCATCATCTTATCTACCACCTTCTTATGCTTCATCCGCCAAGAGTAGAGACCAATCATACTTCTCTGGAGAGAATAGTATGCAATCGCAGGTATCAATATCAGATGATGACTACGACCATCTTGTTGAACGAGTGCTTGAAAATGACCCAAATCTGAAGGAAATTACTCTCGATAACAAGAAGGATATTGGATATGATGGAGGCGAGGCGCTCTGGGAGGCTCTGGCTCACAATGAATACGTTGAACAGCTTTCTATAAAGAATAGCAACATTCGCGACGAAGAAATTGAAGCGTTATCACTTGCATTGATGGACAACACGTCTATCACGCATTTATGGTTAGCAGACAACGCAATCACTTCTGAGGGTGCAGAGTTTTTGATTGAAACATTGGAGAGTAACGAAAAGATTCGCATGTTAGATTTGTCTAGAAATCCAGGCATTGATGCTGACATTGAGGACGAAATGAGAGACATATTGGAATCGAGAGGAAGCGAATATCGCGGTGGGAGCTCCGAAGCTCTGAGCGTTGTAGGTGGACTCATTCAGAGAGTTCAAGACAATGATCCAACTCTGATCAATCTTGATCTCAGAGAGATGGAAGTTGGCCTTCGAAATGATGTATTCTCTCTGTTTGATGCCCTCGCAGAAAATACCCACGTCCAAAGAGTGGATCTCTCATCCAATGAGCTGGATGACGAGTGCGTGGAGTCTCTTTCGCTTGCTCTCGTCGATAATCAATCTATCCACTACCTCAATCTTGCCGACAATGCGATTACTTCAGAGGGTGCTGAATACTTGATTGGGACTCTGGATTCTAACGATGTCTTGCGAGATATTGATCTCGAAGGAAACGAAATTGATGATGACATAATCGATGATGTCTACGACATTTTGGATCAGCGGCCACAGCTCTCCACTGCAGCATCAGTATCGCGAGCGTCTAATGGTGAAGAATCATTAATCTCGATCGTAGACAGATTGTTCTCCGACGATCCAAAACTCGTCGAGCTCTCACTTGATGGAATGAATTTGGCCGATAGTTCGGAATTTGACTCGTTGGTTGATGCGCTGACCACGAATGAGATGGTTACGAAGTTGTCACTCAACTACACTGACATGAATGATGATAATCTTGCCTCTCTCTCTATGGCTCTTTCGGAAAACAAAACAATTACGTACATTTCATTGCGAGATAACCAAATCACCGATGAAGGTTGTGAGTACCTCCTCGGATGTCTGGAGACGAATGAGACGATCGATTTCATTGACTTGTCTGGAAATCAAGTTGACGATAAACTTATTCAAGAAGTCAATGCTTGTTTGGCCCCACGTCAATCTCTCAGCGTGGCTGAAAGCGTTGGAACTTCAGTTTCAGGTAGATCTTCAGCTTATGCCAGATCTTATGCCACGGATGCCAAATCTTATGCCACGGGCAGATCAGGAGTGACTTCTGCATCAGGCAGATCACGTGCAACTTCGGCTTCCTATAGATCAGGCGCAACGTCTGCATCAGGCAGATCACGTAGATCACGTGCAACTTCTGCATCGGGTAGATCGGGTGTGACTTCTGCTTCTGGTAGAAGATCACGTGCAAGTGCAGCTTCCTACAGATCAGGTGTGACTTCTGCATCCGGTAGATCGGGTGTGACTTCTGCTTCCGGTAGATCTTCACATTCAGGTAGATCGGGTGCATCATCGAGATCATCAGCCTCGGGGAGGTCAGCTGAAACGTCAATCTCGCTTATTGTCGAGCGAATCAAATCGAATGATCCCAACCTTGTGAACTTGAAACTCGACGCAACGAATTTGGCTGGCCATGATGAGAGGGAATCAATGATTGATGCGCTCGGTGGAAATAATGTGATCAAAACCTTGAATTTCGACGACACTGGCATCGATGACGACGTTGTTGCAGCTCTGTCATTAGCTCTGGCGGACAACAAAACAATCACTCATATTTCATTGCAGGATAATCAAATCACAAATGAAGGGTGCGAGTATCTTCTTGGCACGTTGGATCAGAACACCACATTGATCCGTATTGATTTGTCTGGCAACCAAGTTGGTGATGATCTTATGGACGAAATTGATGGTATAAATAAGTCCAGAGGAGAGAAAGTTGCTGCCGAAGGCAAGCCTCCAATGCACGAAGTTCCCGAAGAGAGTAATGCGGTAGTCAACAAACGGAAAGCAATCATGGAAGTGATGAAAGACTCAAGTATTCCTTGGCCTGAAAAGAATAAGCGAATCTTGGAGCTTCAACAGCAGCATTACGTTCCAGAAGACGCAAACGAAGAGGAGAATACATCGCATCAGGGTGGTGACGAGGATATCAATGTATTGGTCGAGAAAGTGATCAACAATGACAAGAATCTCCAGGAAATCGAGCTAGATGACCAGAACGTTAGTGACGATACTCTATTGGATATGATCGACGCCTTAGCTGAAAATTCCCACGTCAAATATCTATCACTTCGAAATATGAAGATTGGTAATAAGATTGCCGAGAAGATTGCGGATATTCTTCGAGAGAATTCAAGCCTTATAGAAATAAACCTCGAAGACAACCAAGTCACATCAAATGCAGCGAAGAAGTTCGTGGAGATTCTCAGGGACCACAACGATACGCTACAATATCTTGAACTTGCAGACAATCAAGTTAGATCTGGACTCATTTCCCAGCTGAAGAAAATACTGGAGGGTAGAAAATCAAAATATACCGAGGAAATGGAGCAGTCTGAGTCAGACGATGACTCGGCATCAAGACAATCCAGTGCATCTGGTGATATCTCATCGAGGCAATCCAGTGACTCTGGTGATGACTCATCAAGACAATCTAGTGACTCGGATGATGCGTCGTCAAGGCAATCCAGCGCACAGTCTGGCGCATACTCAGATGATGAATCCATGTCCAGGCAATCCAGCGCAGCAATGTCGAAGTCTACAGCGAGATCGAGTAGGCATTCCAGACATACGGAAGATGATGATGGGTCAAGAAGTAAGCAGTCTACCATAGGCTCGAGGAGTAGAAAATCTGAGAGATCTAGGTATTCCAGTGCACACTCTATCGATGATGGCTCCAGAAGCAAGCAGTCAACTATTGGATCGAGGAGTAGACAATCTGGGAGATCTAGGAATTCGAGTGCCCATACTGATGATGGCTCAAGAAGCAAGCAATCCAGATCTACTGCGAGATCGAGGTATTCTAGATACAGCGAGGACGGTTCAAGAAGTAGATATTCGGGTGGAAACAACACTGATGATGATGACTCCAGAAGGCAATCCACAATTGGCTCGAGGAGTAGGGGTTCGAGAAGTAATACTGATGATGATGACTCCAAAAGGCAATCCACAATTGGCTCGAGGAGTAGGGGTTCGAGAAGCAGGGTTTCCGAGAGATCTAGGAATTCGAGTGCCCATAATACTGATGATGGCTCTAGAAGTAGAATGTCGAGGCGCTCCAACGCAATTTCTGAACAGTCTGAAAGATCGCGGCAATCGAGCACGAAGAATATGGAAGATGAACCGGATTCAAGTAAAAAGAAGAAGTCGGTCATGTCGCGGTTCAAGTTTGGTAGAAAGTAAATGAATATGTGTGTAGTTCAATAGTCACATAATAGAGTAATTGACAGTTGATGGTATGCATGAGCTGATGCGATGAGTCAAGAGCTCAAAGAAACTGATTCAACATAGTCTATTAGGTTACTGATGTTGGTGTTTCCTATTCTACTCTCCAATAACAGAATATATCCGTACGACTATTGCGAAGGGGATTCCGACAAGCAGCAAGAACGGGCGGGCGGCGACTTTTCTTGATGTATATTCCTCTTAGTCTTAGGCACTACCATATGTCTGAAGTTGAGGATTCAGCGACAGGTCGTTCTTATGGAACCAGAGGGATCCAACTAAAACAAGAGACCTCTAGCATCCTGCTGATGATCATCCACGCTGAGTGAGTCCGTCAAGCTGAAGATAGTAAGTATGTAGTAGATGACGCACGGACAGGACGGTTGGCTCCCCCTTCGGATCTGGCGGGAAAAGATCTGTATATTGGCCGCGGTGCGTACAAGCTTTTTGGCTTGTTCCTGTCGATTATTTTCCCTTCTTTTTCTGCCAAGTACCAAAGCATTATCTTCAGACGAAGCTCATAGTAGCTGTAGGTACGTACGTAAGCAGAACTAACACAGTAGGTAAGACCGACCTTTACCAATACTTATAGATTCTTTATGTCCAAACATTTTTTTGTTGCTCGTTGCTTGTTGTGCGGTGTTGCTGCCATGCGTTGTTCGTTGAATGATGGAGTACAGCTCTCACGAACATCCTCATAAAGCAATTAGCATCCTTCGGTCCTTAACAACGATTAAACATGAAGATCTACACCACTTTATTCATCGCTGTCGTCGCAGCTAACAATAACAATGGTCGCCTCACGAACGTCTCTGCCGCCGTCGCTTCTGATTCTGTCGATGGTGGTAGTCAACCACATCTTCGGGCTTTGACCGATTTGAGTTCTCAAAATGAAATCGACACAAACGCAACCGATACAAATGCATCAGCTCCATTATGTATCGTTAACAGTACCAACAAAAGGGCAGGTGCCACATGCAACAGTGATAGTGATTGCCTCAGCGGCATGTGTGTTCCCGGAGCTAACAGTCAGGAATGTTCTAGGTGCTGCGGCCAGCACCCCGGGGGAGCATGTAACGCTGCTGGCGAAGGGTGTAATGCTCAATATGGCGGCAGTTGTGATTTTACGAGGAACTTTACTATGGGTGAAGAAGTAATCCATGGCTGTTACAGGTGCGTGCACATTGATGAAGATGAAGAAGAGATGGATGTCGATACGCCTTCTCTTCGTGCTTCTATCTTGAAAGAAGAGTAACTGCAGTGCTTGCTTGGGGTGGAATGTAGAACGAGAAACAGCATATCCTGCTGAATAGGGGAATGAGAAAGTTGAATGGGGGGATTAAGAAAGTAGCAAAGTGTGAAATAACACATGAACATCATGTAATGAGTGTATGGAGATTTTCAGACGCTCCTTTCTCTCTTGCAACATGTCTTTGATGCGCTGCTGAGCATACATCCCTTCTTCCTGTTGAAGTTGTTGCAGCAATAAGACGAGAAATCATATATAAAAAGGCACTTCACTACCAACAATTTCTACAACAAACAGTACACTAGTACTAGTATCATGAGCAGTAATAGTGTACCATGTATCTCACTCTCGGGATAATTTCAACTCGGCTCTCCACCTCACATGAAACCAGATCATAAAAAACATTAGATAAATAGTTGTGTGGTGTTATGCTAGCTAGCAAAGAAGATGACAGGAAAGTGACCACTGTAGCAATGCCATTGCCATGCCAAGAGTATGTGGAGAAAGTCTAGTTATTGTACTTAGTTCACATAGATCTACTTTACCCTCCTCATCCAGCAGTAGGTCCAGCGCAGCCCTCACGTCTCTGCCAATTCATCTGCCAGCCTCAGCCATCCCTCTAGGCAGTTTTTCGCCATGGGCTAGTTCTCTAGTATCGGGATAAATTCCCAAGAGCTTTTTTAATCGGTCCGTTGATAAACCTGTCAAGAGCCAGAGAGTGGCGTGATTGGCATTGGCATTGGAGCATTAGAGAGCGGGAGGCGGCATTGAAACTAGCAGAGGGCAGTAGCTAGAAGAAGCCAAGAACGCAGCTCCTGCACTATTTTTGCCAAGCCTTCCATGTCTCACTTGCTGCGATTTCGATGCGATCGTTGAATATGTCAGGCGCAACACGACTCCTCCCCAGAAAGCAGATTTTGGTCGGGATAATGAAAGTCTAGATATTGGGTGGCTCATGCTCATCTTTCATAAAATGTAGGAGAGGTCAATTTTCGTGTCTATCATTATATATGGTTGGGGCTGGCCGATTTCCAAATATTCTCATTTTACGAAGGGGGAAGATGATACATTGTGCGTGGTGTGCGTGTAACCAGTTGAAAGCACTACGGCTACGGAGAATTCAAAGCTACATCCTGGTCCTGGCCTGGCATCATCCACAGTATTTATCACTTCCAGATCCAAATCCAGCCTCGTCTTCGTCTTCGTGCTCTTATTTCAGTTTCTCATCGAATACACGGGTGTTTGTGCATGTGCTTGTTTGCGGCTGCAGCATACGCAATTCAATCGTACACCATTACCCATCATTTATTATTTAATTCAAGCTACTGCAGTGAGTAGAGTAGAATCTTCCAAGCCATCATCATCATCTCCCTTCCAATCACGCTACAGCTACATACAGGCAAATGAGTACAGGATCCACCTCCCACATCTATACCTTCCAACCTTACCACTCTCTTCTTCTTCAACAAGAGTTGCCGACTCAAACATTTCGCGCCGTGCTTGAGCTGCAAGATGGAGCTTTCATGGGAGAGAGATGGATGGAGTGACCAGATGTTTGCAGTACCGGTACGACAGACAGAAATGATCTTTGGTTTGACTCGTCTAAAGCCGTTCGTTACTCGGATGTCGTTTTTGATTGATGCGTCAGTCAAAAGATTTTGTTCCAAAGATCTTCATTGCAGCAAAAGCTCAACGCAACACTATTAGCAGAAGAATAATACATAGCAGCAGCAGCCATGTCGTCTCCATCATCACCTACTATGATCCCCCTCGACGTCCTCCTCGCCCTTCCAACCGCCGCAGAATTCCTCGCCCATCTCGGCGGCATCTACGAAAAGTCACCCTCCTTCGTTGAACAATTCTACACTGAAAATCTCTGCCCCACCACCAACGACGCGTCCACCACCCAAGCTACCAAAGCACGGATTACCAATATTAAAATTCTATTCGAAGAAATCAAGCAATACGTCAGGCGAAGTCCATCCGAGGTTCAATTGGAGTTACTGCGCAGCCATCCCGATCTATGCCTCAAATTAGAACAAATTGATGCAACTCAAAGAGATGATGATGAAGCAACCATTACAGAAGAGAGTCGTCAAGAACAAGGTCGTGCCGGTCTAGCCACCCTCACACCCGACGAACGTCAAAATTTCACAAAGTGGAATGAAGACTACAAGTCAAAATTCAACATTCCCTTCATTCTAGCAGTACGAAATGCATCCAAGTACACTGTCCTATCGGCATTAGAGGGACGCCTATCTAATGTCAATTCATCCCCTCAAGAAGAGATTGCACATGCATTATTCCAAGTGGATAAGATTGCCTATATGCGATTGTTAGAAAAGGTCACATATAGTCAAAATCAAGAGGGGCATGGAGGGTTCTTGACATGTCATGTGTTAGACACTGCCAATGGTGTTCCTGCCGCTGGAATGAGGATTGAATTATACAAATATGATAGTACTGACACGAAACAAATGGTCAAATCTTTTGTCACCAACTCGGACGGTCGACTCCCCTCCGGACCAGCACTCAAAGGAGCGGAATTTACTGTGGGACAATACCAATGGATATTTTATGTGGGTGATTACTTTGCACGATTTTCATCTAGTCGGATTTGTGGCACACCATTTTTGGATGTGGTGCGGTTGGATTTTGGGTTGGATGATCCTACGGATCATTATCATGTGCCGTTGTTGTGTAGTCCTTGGTCTTATTCGACTTATCGTGGATCGTAGATGAGAGAGAGGTGGAGGTTGAAATGGAGGGAGCGAGATTGATGGTGGGGGGGGATGAATGGAGATGTATAGCGAGGATGTGCTGTGTTCACCTGTTACTGTTAATACTGTAATAACATAAATTAATTATATGGATTGCTCCAAACACCACAAAATCATCTTTCAAGTCAAAACACACTGTAAAGCGACAGAAGAAGCTGGGAGGTGTTATTATGATTGCGTCGACGTCGAGTCCCATTGCATGAGAAGGGCAAATCGAATAGAAGACATCAAATGGAACCAACTCACA
>Ga0209652_1003278_pt1 | contig 12025 bp, 15 predicted proteins | sample SaaInl74LU_5_DNA_FD_184641 | JGI IMG/M metagenome (GOLD analysis project Ga0209652, IMG submission 184641) | Marine microbial communities from expanding oxygen minimum zones in the Saanich Inlet - ESP_74LU_5_DNA (SPAdes) (version 2) | ecosystem: Environmental > Aquatic > Marine > Intertidal zone...
AGGGCCACCGAAAAGCTGATGACAGCACGAAAAGCTCTCGGCCAACACAAACAACGAAATGTGACTAACTAGACAGGTATCTATCCCATGACTGTTTCACAAGAAGCAAAATTTTTTGCCATTTTCTTTCTCTCTCACTGCAACTACAAAAGGTAACATTTTTTTCTCATTTTATTCCAGATTGATTGCATACAACAAAGCACTCGATAGGTAGTACCAAAAGGATGTGCACGGGAAGCCCCCTGTAAGTATGAAACCTGTTGTTATTGTTGTCATTGTTCTTTGGCTGCATAGACTAGGTACGACTGTAAATGTAATCAAAAGCACCTTTACTATTATTATCTATATCTACTTCCTAATAATGTACATGAGTAGTTGGAATGCACTTTCCTTTTATTCATTTCTATTGTTGTCATCAATCACTATGCACAAAGCATCATCATCGACATCTTCATATAGCCTTGTAGCTAGATCACCCCACGACACAGGACTAGTAAACAAAACACAAAAGGTTAGTTCAGATTTCCAAATCACATCATCACATAAACACAACAAATCAAACACTCACTCTTTGTCACGTTGATCTTCATCAAGCCACTTCTCAACGATGTCGCCTGTGAGTGATGCTACGCCTGCAGATGCCATTAAGGGGAGAATCACGTCATAGTTCCTTGTGCATTCAAATAGCAAGAGGCTAGCTGTAAGTGGGGCTCTGAACAATGCCGCCAATACACTAGCAGCACCGACCATTGCGAAAGCAGGAAGCCCCGAAATACCTTGAACGATAGGGTACGCAGAGAGCAGACTCGTTACTACATTATGGAAACCAGCCCCTAATACCCCACCAAGAAACAACGAGGGCGCGAATGTTCCACCAACAAGGCCACTAGATGCACTCACAGCAGTGGTCATTAGTTTTGCGGCCAGGAGTACAAACAGGTATTCAGTCGAGAAGATATTTGAGTTCAGGAACAATCCGTTCAGTGTCTCGTATCCAAAGAATAACACTTGAGGAACAGCGAGCGAAACAATCCCGCAAAATAGTGAAGCAATTACGGGCTTTGCATACTTGGGTATTCCTTTGAAGACATCACGTACTATCTCTGGCCCTACTTCTCCGTCGAACGTGCTTTTTGACAATTGTGCTACACCAGAAAAGATTGCTGCAGTGACTCCAGCTAAAGCCCCCAAGAGAAGATATAGAGGGAGTTCGATGAGAGGATTCTTGAAATCAAACGAACCCAGTCGCAATGCAAGTTCATTTCCTAGCAAAAGCTGAATTGTCAAAGCTGACACTACCGAAGCAAGCAATATTGCACTTATGTTGATTTGTTGAAGGGCTAGTGCTTCTCCTCCCACAGTAGCCATTTGTATTTCACTTTTCTGTTCAATGTTTGAATTGGTATTTCCTGCTTGTTTGAGAGGGAAGTCAATAGGGACCAGCGAGTTTTGTACAATTTCCAATGCAAAGAAGACTCCACTCAATGGTGCGTTAAAACCTGCCGATACTCCAGCCGCAGCACCACAAGCCAACAGTAGCCGATCTCTAGCCACCTTCCTATTCACACGCTGCATTTCGCTGAGTTCCATATCTTCCAAAGTGCCAAACACCCACGAAACCTTTCCAAAGATTTTATTGTTCATTAACAGACGACTTAAACTCATTCCCGCTTCGACAGAAGGCTGTAATATGATGGATGAATGATGAACAAGTTAGCAGCTGTGCCAAAGATCAAAGTGCATGCATGATTATAATCATCTCTCACTACTCACCCCCTCTGGCCCAAGACTATTACCAGTACCCAATGTGAGAGTGGCAGCAACTGCTTTACGAGAGAAACGAGCCAAGTCATTGCGCTCAGATGCAGGAGTAAGGTTCACACATGCAAGCAATTCATCAGGAGGAGTTGCATTCGTCGCTCTCATCGAGTCCAAGTCAACTTCTTTGACTGTATCACGTAATCCAGGAGGCATGTCTCCAATTGTCAGCAATAACCCAACAAGAATTCCACCAAATGCTGGTATCAACCAAATGGGTATAGTCTCGCTTATTCTCAAGGTAATGGTCAAGATGTCTTCTCCCTTGAGTTCATTCCACAACGCAGGGTTCAAAAATGGCAGTATGTTGCCGTCTCCATACAGAGCTTCGCGGACCAGTTCAACAGCTGTTTTGAAGACTGCAATGTTTGTACCGGTAAGAATTCCAATCAAAGCTGCCGTAGAAAGAACATAGAGCTTTTCTCCCAGCCAATTCGATGGAAGTTGTCGCTTCGTTAAGGAAGGTGTTGATACTACATAAGTTATTGGTATAGGTGCCAAGTCGGCTTCAATATCTAAGTCTGGTGCTACATCTTCCAATGATGGCGTATCTTTTGTTATTGAACCTCCATTTAATTCTTCTTGTGTTACCGGAGGCACCATCGCGAGCGGTGTCCTGGGGCTCCATCCATTTCCATAATGCACCGATGAGAAAGCATTACAATGACCACATAGCAGTGCCAAGATTATCAGCAGCCGACGCATTATTGTTGTAGGAGGATCAGCATGCCTCCCTGTATTATGAGAGAGGTTTGGGAATTTGGTATGAAAGAAGTGAAAGTTGATTGCTGCTGCGCTCAAGATCATTATTTTTGCATCATCATTGCAAGAGCAGCGACGTCGAAGTGACGTCATAGGGGAGGGGAAAAGGGAAGCTAACGCTGGTATTTTATGATTTTGCGCTTGAAGTTGATTGAGATGAGAAATGAGAAGTGCTCAAAATGTGGAGCGTGGAGCGGAAATGGAACAGCTGCCAGTAGCGTGCTCTGAATCCGTAGCTTGTTGCAGCAACGAAGCCATTCTTTCTACAGTCAGCGGCGTCACAGGGAGACGGGGTTCATAATATTATAATAAATGAGGTTTGCTGCTTCTTGCGTAGGCGCATTAGTTGCAACCATATCTGTTGCAAGCGTGCACAGCTTTTCAATTGCAAGACATGATGTAATTGTAGATCTAGGCTCATCATCCTCCATTGAAAGTCACCGCTGTCCACAGCAGCTCTCCTCCCGTAGTGGAGAGAGAAGGATTATACATGGCTCTACACGTGATGTGAAATTGCATGCAAAGCCAAATGATGAAGATGAGACAATCATTGATGCAATAGTTGAGGAAAAAACTGCAGGGCTCGCTCTGAATGATGAAGAAAATACAACTGTGAGTATCAAATGCTGACATACGCTGTAATGATATATTTACCATTTGATGGCATGTTGATCTCACCTCATTATGACATGCCTTACCGATACAATATTGCATAAAAGGCACGAAAAAGAAAAAGAGATATATTCAAAAGTGCTCTTCGCGACTTGGCATCTCTCAGCCTCGTTGATTACAAGTGGCGTTCTGCACTATTCAAAAAGAATGAGGCTGATCGAATGGAAGAAGAATGGATGGCACGGATGATGGGCGAGGATCCTGCGTATGCTCGACCAATGGATGCAGATGAAACCAAACGTGGACCCCTGGGGAATGCTGAAAAGTCGGCAGTTCAATGGCTTATGGATGTGATAGAAGAAGAAGGCAAACGTGCAAAACGCATAGCTGAATCAGATGGAGAGTTAGTACGACCAAAGGACAATGAAGAAGGTGGTCCTCTGTCGGACTTGGAACGAAGAGCAGTACAATTTCTTGCTGACATATCAGACTCCGAGGTAGAGAGGGTACGCAGCGGGACGGTGAGGCCAAAGGATATGAATGATAAAAGTCCTCTAGGGAATGCAGAAGCGAGAGCAGTTTTGGCATTGCAAAAAGGTGAGCAAAGGTGGAATGACGTGTAAAAGTGCTATGTTTTACTGACAAAGACTGACCCTTCTTTTGTCATCCTCAGTGATTCAATCAGAAAAAGCAAGAATGGACCAGTCAAGAAAGAGGGGAGGAGAGGCTGTAAGACCAATTGATGTACCAGGACCGCTGGGCGAATTTGAGAGGTATGTTGGAGATATTATTCGTTCAGAGAGGCAAAGAGTGAAGGATCGTGAACTCAACAAGGGCAAGCTAGTCCGCCCTAAAGATGCATCGATTACCAGCGGTTTGGGAGAAGTGGAAAGGAAGGCAGTGGAAGACTGGGAGACTTTACAAAATGAAGAAAAACAACGATTGTTATCTTTGAGGAGATTTTTAAGCGAGAGGCGGCCAATGGAGGCAGACAGAGAGTCACCGTTGGGCGTGACGGAGGCGTTTACCGTGGCACTTTTGAAAGGGCCCAAATTGGTGGCGAAGGTAGCGGACAGGGTGACTGAACTCCTGAAAAGCGAAGAGTTAGAGACAAAGGACCTAAATCTCACCCTTCCTCCGTCAGAAGATGAAGACATCAACGAGGACACACAGAAAAGGAAGAAAAAGGACGACCAGTTACCGTAGCTATTGTATGTATCAAACGTCTTGCTAGGAATTAGAAGTTGCTATTAGAAAATTCATCCATGCCTTGTCTTTTGTCCTTGCAAGTTTCAAACGACCGACTCAAGATCGGATACATTGCCATCTACGGCGGCTTCAAGAGTTAACGTCGGTCCTTCCTGATCAGGGTCTCGTGCCATTATTTTTGCGAACAAGTCCGAGGAGAACACCTCATCACTGTATTCTCGATAAATGAGGCTGTCATCTATACTTGTTGCATCTGCAATTGTTGAATCATCATCTTGGACTATTTTGGCACTGGGATTGTGGCTCTCGCTCTTGTGTTTGGAAGAAAATACCATCAACATCTTCTCCACTTCTGAGGGAAGTAAAATGTCTATTCGAGCACGAGCACGACTTATGCTGCTTGAAGCACGGACAAGACTTCTTGACGACTGTCTTGTTTTGGAACTCCTTATGCTTTGATGTGTCATGTAGCTGCTAACACTACTGTCGGAACCTCTCGGAACGTGCGTCTTGATACTTCTTCTTCCCCGTTCTCCACGCCGGCGTGATTGTTTCGGCTGTTCTGCCACAACTGTGGATTCTACGTGTGGCTTTTCATCCTTTTCTTCATCTTGACCTTGACCTTGACCTTGACATTTTTTCGTCTTCTCTTTTTGAGTTGACGACGCTGATGATTGCCTTGACGGCTGAACGCTGTTCAAGTAAGGCGAATTAGCAAACTTTGACGAAATGTTGCCCTTCGGATCTTTCCCCCTTGAACAAGCCGACCTTCTCGACATTTTTCGGAGAGGATTGTCCCTGTTACGCCTTCAATAAGTCCTCAACAACATCCTTTGGTGGTTGGTTTTGCAAGCTGAGAATCAGAGAGATTTTCCGAGAGTTGCGGGAGAGAAGAGTCACCGCAGTTTTGAGTGAGCTCATCCTAGTTTTTTGCCCTCAAGTCGAACAAACGCCTTTGCTTTAAATTCAAGTCGGGAGGATAACGGACAGTTGCAATGTTCTCGTAGGCGATGCCAAGTCTCATTAATTCATTTCATCACTCTTGACGAAAGGAACTCTTGATCACATCTCGTGCTTCAACTTACGAACTAATGGCACCAAAGACCACGAGAAAGAAAACAGACATTCCAGTTCCCGAACCACGACACCGTGTTGGTCCAAAGGGAGTATCTTCTGGTATCTCGTTTCGTCAGCTTCCACCACCATCGCTTGGTGAGATCAAAAAGGTATGTGAGCACTACCAAACGAAATGTGCAGGAACATACAATTCGCTTGCTTCGAGATATGTCTATCAAATGGCAACTGAGATTGAAGACTTGGTTGAAGCATTGGAGGGAGGGGGGTACGGAAGTGAAGGATCCATGTCATCATTAGGTGATTGTGAACCCTTTGCTCGCTTTCGAGACTCTGCTACTTCCCACCGATCGAGGAAACAACGAAACAACTCATCAGTGGACGATCACTGGAAACGTGAAATGCCAAAGCGAGGAAATGGTGGTGCTTCGAAAACATCTTTCGAACGACCACCCACACGTCATTCTAGACATTCAAAGACGGGCGATCGCAAATCCAAAGAAATTCGCTTTGATTTTGCTCATGATAACGATGATGACTCGACTGATGTGCCTTCTTATAGGGGTCGTCAGCCCTACGTGGGTCGACAAAAGTACAACACTAGGCCTACTACTGCATCTAGATATGACGACAATATACTGGAGCAGCGCAACTTTGAAGATCAGGTTGAAGAAGTTCTTGGGTGGCTGAAAGATGAGATGGAACGAAGCCAATCTTTTGTGCATCGATCAAGACAAATACATGATGCTGAGCTGACCAATGCCAAAAGGGAGATGGACAAGTTAAAGAAGGCGGCTAAACGCATCATCAAGGCAGTCCACAAGAAAGGCAAAGACAAGGCAGCAAGATCGGAGGCAACGGCTGATTCAGAGAGAAGACGGCGAATAAAGAGCCAGAAAACTATGGCTAGTATGATCAAGTCTCATTCTGCACAGATGGAGCATCTCAAGAGAGGACTACATCGCAACAATACATATGATAATGATTCAGACAGTCTTGCAGGTCTTGGACTAGATCTCGAAGACGACTCTCACGCAATAAGAGATGAGAACAATCCAGCCGAAATGTTCAGCCTTGCGGGTGATTCTGATCTTACAAGCATTCTTGATGGGCTTGCAGAAGAAGCTTATCGCCAATCCTGTTACCACTGAATAGTAAATGCCAACGAAGCGATGTGTAACATAGAGCTAACCTATTTAATACCTATTGACACGGCATCAACTCAATCTCCGTCCCAGACGGGATCATAGCCATTCTCTTCCAAGATTTTATCTACATGCCTTGCATGCTCAAGCCCCTGAAGCTCAACAACGCATTTAACTTTCACGAAATCGATGTTTGACTGTAAGAAAGCCCTCTCGTGGTACATGTCTTTTATCGATGCTCCATGCTCGCCAAGAAGTGTCGTCAATCTTCCAATGCCACCAGCTGATGTGCCAAATAGATGGAAGCATAAATAGAACAAGTAGTGAGCAACATGAAATGGAATGGATAGAAACAAAATGAGCAACATCTCACAGAGGTTGTATTCGTGAGTACTTACGTCGATCAGAAACAGTTGCAGTGAAATTCTTCATGCGATCATCTGCGGCTAGCCCTCTTTCTAGTACTCTTCCAAGCACAGTGGTATCAATGTTGCCGCCACACAAAGGAACGACAATATTTTTGCCCTTGAGATCTGGTTGACATTCAAGCAAAAAGTCAGTCAGAGTGTGATAAAGATAAATGCATCAATAAATTCCTCTCATATTTCTCACCATGACGATCAAGTTGTGCCCCCGGAAGTAATGCTGCCAGCCCTGTTGCTCCTCCACCTTCAACAACCATCTTCTCGTTTTCAATCAATCTCAATATGGCTAGACTCACTTCCTTTTCTGTACATAAAACACACTCGTCAACATAATGCCTCGCAACCTCAAATGCATGGCTGCCTACCATAGGCACTGCCAAACCGTCGGCCAGCGTAGGCGTCACTTTGGTAGAGACTGGCATTTGAGCTTTAAGTGCTGCCGTGTAGGAAGCTGCGAAGTATGGCTCGACTCCGTACACCTTCACATCTGGTTTCAGTGTCTTTACTGCGCAACCTATTCCTGCAATTAGTCCAGCCCCACCAACTGGGACTACGACGACATCTACACAAGGGACATCTTCAATGATTTCAATGCCTATAGTACCAGCACCTGCAATAATTGGAGGATCATCGTAGCCATTCACATACTCTAGTCCAGATGACTGAATCAATTCTTCTGCATGCTCCTTTGCCTCACCGATGTGTGCTCCATGAATGATGATGTTTGCTCCAAACTTTTTACACTTGTCAACCTTTGCCAAAGGCGCTACCACTGGCATAACTACAGTAACAGGCACATTGAGATCTTTCCCGTGATAGGCTAAAGCTAGGGCGTGATTTCCTGCACTAGCTGCAATCACACCATTCTTCCTCATATATTCTTCACCATGCTCTCGTAGCAAAGCTAATATCGCATTCCGAGCTCCTCTTTCCTTGAAGGATCCAGTGAATTGTTGAAATTCTGTCTTGAGAAATACATTTGCTCCTATCAGCTCGCTAAGAAAGAAAGATTTGATGCATGGCGTTCGTTTCACTCCAGTTCGAATGGCCACGTTGGCTCGAGAGATGTCACTAAATGTAACAGGAAGTTCCTCCAGATATGTATCACGCTGAGATGTCTTTCGTTTTGGTGCTTCTGGTGGCGGCGATGGAGGTGCATCAACTTCTGTCCGTGCATCAACTATCTCTTCGCCATCATCGGCCACTCCTGAAAACGCACGAAGCCTAGCAGCGTGTTGAGACGTGACACCCTGCCATTTCCTGCATCTAGACGCAGCTCGAGGTGCTGATAATAAGCATCGAATCATTTGCAACAGAGAGTTTACAGTTCCTCTTCTAGGAGTCCATCTACCGCCGCCGTTAGTTGTGCAGTGATAGATGGGCAACGCAACAAGCAACGAAGAGAGGGCGGAGTGGCACGATGTTGTTCTTTTTTCCTATCTGGGAATCCTTGCAATTAGCAAAAGTATCCTTTGTGTCGAGCATCCGCGTTGATGGGGAGTTCGCTTCGGTTGATCGCACTCAGCCAGTGTTCTCGATCTTGGTCTTCGGGTTCCGGCATGGCTCACAAAACAAAACAACATCCGATGATACCATATCATCATTACACAAAGAACAAACAGATAAATGACAAACTATAATTCAGAATACATCTATCCCTTCGGCGGATCGGCTCGTCCAACCGAAACAGCGGACAAACAAATTGTTGGTGGAAAGGGGCTTGGACTTCAAGTGATGTCCAAGATTGGAGTTGACGTCCCACCCGGCTTCACATTGACAACACCACTTTGCCAAGTTTACCAAAAAGAAAACGACTTACCCACCGCAGTGTGGAGTGGTGTCCAAGAAAATGTAGAGAGGATTGAGAGTGATATGGGCAAGAAGTTCGGATCAAGAGATAATCCACTTCTATTTTCGTGCAGAAGCGGTGCTGCCAGTAAGTTTAGTTTTTCTATTCACTGATCCTGCCCACAATCTGCTAGGCGACTGCAATCTTCATCTAACTCTATTGCTATGAACTATTCCACAGTGTCAATGCCAGGAATGATGGACACGGTCCTCAATATTGGACTCAACGACGAGACAGTTGAAGGTCTAGCCAAAGCTACGGACAATCCAAGATTTGCATGGGACTCTTACAGGCGCTTGCTCGACATGTTTGGCGAGGTAGTTCTTGGAATTCCGCACGAAGACTTTGAGAAGCGCTTCGACAAAGTAAAGGAGAATGCAAATGCCAAGAGCGACGTCGACTTGACAGTTGACGAACTGAAGCTCTTGTGTGATGAGTACAAACAGGTTTACAAAGAACAGCACCAGCACTTTCCAGCAGACCCTTACGAGCAACTCCATGCTTGCGTTAAGGCTGTATTTGGCAGTTGGATGACTCCTCGTGCTGTCAAGTACAGAGAGATCAACAACATACGCAACCTCATTGGCACGGCTACCAACATCCAGACAATGGTGTTCGGTAATTTGGGAGATGACTCAGGAACAGGTGTTGCTTTCTCGCGCAATCCGTCGACAGGTGAAAATGTAATGTATGGAGAATATCTCATCAATGCACAAGGAGAAGATGTGGTCGCTGGTAAGTTGTGTGTCCTATCTTTTGGTCATATAATCAATCAGAATGCTCGCTAACCCTTTTTTACATGCAACATCAGGCATCCGTACACCTGAGCCAATTCGTAAAATGAAAGAAGTACTACCTGCAGCATACGAGAAGTTCTTGGAGAATGTTGACAAGCTCGAGCATTACTTCAAAGATATGCAGGACGTGGAGTTCACTGTGGAGAAGGGTAAGCTCTGGATGCTGCAATGTCGTAACGGCAAGCGTACAGGAGTGGCTGCCCTAAAAATTGCGATTGATCTCGTCAACGAAGGTATCTGCACAAAATCTGAGGCGCTCTTGAAGGTGGAGCCGACTCATGTCGAACAGCTTCTTCATCCTACTTTCTCTCCAGATGCTCTCAAGTCGGATGCATATACGAAAGGAGTTGTTGCCAAGGGGCTTCCTGGGTCACCTGGAGCAGCTGTTGGTAGGCTAGTGTTCACTCCAAAACAGGCTGAAGATATGAAAGCAAATGGAGAAAGTGTCATTCTTGCGAGAGAGGTCACCAGTCCTGAAGATGTGGGAGGAATGTGGGCTGCTGCAGGAATTGTGACAGCCAGGGGAGGCATGACTTCCCACGCGGCAGTTGTCGCTCGGGGATGGGGCAAGCCTTGCGTTTGCGGCTGCTCCGACATTGTAGTATCTGAAGTCAACGACACTCTCACGATAAAAGAAACAAACGAAGTGTTCAGAGCGGGAGACATCATTTCTTTGAACGGAACTACTGGTGAAGTTATCCGAGGCGGCATTGAAGTGAATACACCTACGTTGGGAGGTGGTCTTGGTTTGTTATTGAGTTGGGCTGACAAAGAGGAAGGTGTGATGAAAGTTTTGGCCAACGCCGACTCAGGCCCTGATGCTATGCAGGCTGCTGGTAAGTTAATCGAGCGATGCTCTGGAAGCAACGTTGTAACTGCTATCATTTTCCCGCTAACAATTGTGTTATCTCCCACTTCCAGAAAACGGAGCAAAGGGAATTGGACTTTGTCGCACGGAACACATGTTCTTCTCTCCAGAGAGGCTACCAATTGTGAGGCGCTGGATATTCCACACTGAATGCCTAGACGACCTTGATCACATCAAACACTTCCAACGCTCGGATTTCAAAGATTTGTTTGTAGCTATGAATGGAAAGGACGTTACCATCCGTTTGTTGGACCCACCTCTTCATGAGTTTTTGCCTCGTCCTGAACAAGTGCACGAGCGTGTTGCTGAAGAATGTGGATTCGGCACAGATGTGAAACGGATGCTTGCAAGAATCGACTCGATGCATGAGGAGAACCCTATGCTAGGTCTACGAGGCTGTAGGTTGGGCATTGTTAAGCCAGAGTTTACTCAGATGCAAGTTGAAGCAATCATGTCAGCTGCAGCTGACTTTATGGAGGAGTCTCCAGAGGCAAAGCCATATCCACGCATCATGATTCCTCTCATAGGCTCCATCAGCGAATACAAAAATCAGGCCCTTATCATCAAGAGTGAGGCGGAGAGAATCAGATCAGAGAGAGGCATTGATGTGTAAGTCACTCATTTGTATTGTTCGTGTTATTGTATCGCTCAAGCTTCTACTCACAATACTCTTCACTCCGCAGGCCCTACGAGATTGGAACGATGATTGAAGTTCCCAGGGCGGCGCTCATCTCTGATAAAATTGCTAGCTTGGTGGATGAAACAGACGGAAAGCCACTCTGTACCTTCTTCTCCTATGGTACAAACGATTTGACGCAAATGACGATGGGCATTTCACGCGATGATTCAAATGGATTTATTCCCAAGTATCTGGACCTTGGCATCATGTTGGATGATCCGTTCCAAACGATTGATGAAGAGGGCGTTGGTAAGCTGGTGCAGCATAGCGCCGCGCTTGGAAAGAGTGTAAACCCCACAATGTCGCTTTCTGTATGTGGGGAGCACGGAGGTGATCCGAAATCGATCGCCTTCTTTGACAAGGTTGGATTGAACTACGTCTCCTGCTCACCGTATAGGGTGCCAGTCGCTAGGCTTGCCGCGGCCCAAATTCGTGTCCAGACAAGAATGGCGAAGGCCAAGGAAGAAGAGGAGAAGCGTACTGCTAGCGTTCAACCAAAGCAGACTACCATGGGCAACGTTGAAAGCATGTCTAAAGTTATCGTTCAATAGAAAGCTCAACCATCTGGGGAGTTGTAGGGGAGACCATGGGAACCATGGGGAGACCAATAATAATCGTAATCAAGATGATCAATCATTAGCAGATTTTCAACTTTATGAAGCATTGTGTAATGTTGTTACTCTTACCATGGACAACACACTACCCCCAGCCAATATCAAGTTAGTTGAATTATCATCAGTCTTTCTTCTCATCCTTGTCATCATACACACCTGATTTTTCCCAATAA
>Ga0209652_1003280_pt1 | contig 12021 bp, 8 predicted proteins | sample SaaInl74LU_5_DNA_FD_184641 | JGI IMG/M metagenome (GOLD analysis project Ga0209652, IMG submission 184641) | Marine microbial communities from expanding oxygen minimum zones in the Saanich Inlet - ESP_74LU_5_DNA (SPAdes) (version 2) | ecosystem: Environmental > Aquatic > Marine > Intertidal zone ...
ATTTCAGTACCAGGAAGGGGCAGCTGAGTAATAATTAACTCATCGGCATCAGTACAATTATCTGTTCCTACTACCAAGGGACTCAAATCTGGAACAAGACCATTGCAATTGGACAATCGTGGAATCAACTGAGCTTCAATAGGTTCAACAGCAGGAAAAATAAGGTCTAGAATATTCAAGTTAACAACACAAGAGCTTTGATTGCTTCCATCACTAATTCCTAATTGGATTTGTTGTAGATAATCTGAAATTACCGACACATTATTCACTACTACGCTCACTCCGCAGGCATCCGTTGCATTTAATACCTCAAGCCAATTTGGATATGCAAAATTGCATGCTGCGTCTCGAAAAACAGTATGGCTTGATGGACAAGTGTAGTTAGGTGGGGTTACATCGTTAAACTCTAGAACAGAGCTGCACGTTTCCACATTACCGTAATTATCTTGAACCTGAAAGATTAATTCAAGATCATCTGCCCCTGTTATTGTGGTGCCTGATGGAGGAAATTGCTCAATTGTATAGCTTTGTCCGCAACTTGCATTCACAGAAACCAAACTTGAAAAACTGGGCATGTTAAAAGAGCATGCCGAGTTGAGGTTAATGCTGGCACCAAAATCTGTGCAATCAAGGTCCAAACTTGGAGTTGGTGTGAAAGCAGCATTAAATGTACAAAACGCAGTATTTCCTGATTGGTCTGACACCGTAAGCACAATAGGAGTATCTTGTGTTATTTCTGCTCCGACACCAGGCCACTGACCTACATTGAATGAACAGTTTTCATCTACAATCAACTCTGGATACAGCGAAAAGTCTGGTAAAATAGCAGAGCAAGTGCCACTGAGGGTAACATCAGGAGGACAAGAAATAATTACAGGGTCCGTGTTGTCTTCAACATCAAAATCATGGCTTATAAGCGCTGTATTTCCAGAGTCATCGCTCAAAGAAAATACAATGCTGTGTGTTCCGATATTAAGAACATCTCCAACAGCTGGAGTTTGCGTAATGCTTACTGGGCTGCAATCAGCATTAATACTGAGGTAAGAGCTTAAATCTGGAACTGTAAATTCACAATCATTGTTTAGTTCGAACACTAAAGGTAAGTTGTGCGTTGCGCTTGGAGGAGTAATGTCTTCAATTCCAATTTCTATGCTCCACGTTCTGTTTGTGCCTTGATCGTCGCTCAGGTTGAAATTTACAATACTGGTTCCATTAATTATGGTTCCTGGCAATGGGTTTTGGGTAATCACCGCATTGCTGCAAGGTGCACTAAGCACCATTTCACTTACATAATCTGGAACAGCGGCTTCACAATTCTCATCTCCTGCTAACAATTCATCGCTTGGTAAGTTACTCACGCTCGCAGCCACGCAACAAGTGGCGGAAGTATATGTTAGAAAATTATAATTGAGAAGGATTGCATTATTACTACTTGTTGCCAGTTCAGTTCCAAAAATGGTTCCTCCCTGCCCTGTTTTACCAACAACAAACAATTCACCGTCCAGGCTAATATCGATTCCATATCCAATGTCATCTCCTTGACTGTTGATGCTTCCGCCAAATAGTAAGTTGCCATCATCTGAATAAACCAGCGTAAAAAGTTCTCTGTTGTAAAACTGTTCAAGAACGTATCCATCAAAAAACAAATCTTCTGAATAGGTACCTGTGAAGAATATGGAGCCTTTGTCGTCTGTTACCAGTCCCAAGCCAATATCATCGTGGTATCCACTTGTTACAAATGCTTTGGCCCAATTTGTAAGTCCAGTTTCACGGTTCAATGCAGCAAGAAAGATATTATCGTGTGCGTTTGAACTAATGCTAATTCCTCCAGGAAACACGACCGGTTGAATGCTATTGTAATGAACAGCTCCAGTGATGTAAACTTGATTACAATCTGCATCGATACCGTAGCCATAAGAGAGGCTTCCTGTGGTTTGGTCTACTAGTTGGGTCCAGTTAACTAATCCTTCATTAGAAATGCTCATCACAATGATGTCTTGCGTTCCAAAACCAGGGAGGTCGTTAAGTGACGTTTCATTTCCAAAAGCATCATCGAACTGAAGATTACCCAGTGGGTTAAAACCAATAAAAAAGAAGGTATCTCCATTCGATGCTAGATCGGCATACTTATCTTCAAAATCATTAAAATCAAGGGAAGCCCTGTCAGCAGCGCTAAAGCTCCATTGAAGGTTATACTCCAAATTGTATTTGCACAAACGATAAACATGATCGTCCTCCAAGTTTGATGCTGAGAAGTTTTCTGCATCCCCATCACTCATTGTGCTCACCAAAAAACCGTCTGAGGAAACCGCAAGAGCCGTAACCGTATCATCTCCGTCACCTCCAAAAGCTTCGGTATGTAAAATAGCACCATCCTGATCATACACAGCAAAGAATGCATCTAAACGTCCGTTACCATCTAGGTTAGGAATTATAACACTTCCACTTGTACCTTGAATTTCGAAGCTCGTTTGGTGATACCCTCCTACTACAATGCTTCCATTTGGCAGGACATCTACACTAGTGAATCCGCAGTTCGTCTCGTCTGGTGATGGGGCTTCCCATAACAGATCACCATCGAAATTAAAGGCCAGAAGAATGGCTACTTTATCACCATTATCGAAACTATTTGAAGTTGCCAAGGTGGTAGGATTGGATGACGAAACAAACTGATAAGCTCCAACATTATCGCCGTTAAATGTTCCAACAACATAAACCTTTTGGTTCAGGTCATCTACAACAACATCAGAGAATACAGCATCGCCCTCCGTTGTGCTAATCAGCCAATCAAGGGATTGTGCACTTGAATTTGAAAAGACAAGTGACAAAAGAATACCTAAGAGAATTTGATGCGCCGTTTTCATACGCGGTTTAAGGGTGTATGAAACGTCCTACGAAAATCTGGGGGTAAGGTTACCTTATAACAACAATTCGGTTAGAAAATACGAACTTTGCATCCATGAAAACTCACTTCATCATTTTTGACCTTGAATCAACTTGCTGGAAGCTCAAAAAGCCACCTCGTAAAGAAATCATAGAAATTGGTGCCGTGAGGATTGATGAAATGGGGCAAGAGATCAGTGTTTTCAGTTCTTTTGTTAGACCTATCATCACTCCAAAACTTTCTAACTTTTGTAAAAAACTGACCGGCATAAGCCAAGAAGAAGTTGATCGAGCTGCCACATTTGACGAGGTGATTTTAGACTTTGAAGATTGGCTTTTTGAGCACGATGTGAACCTTGTTCTGGCCAGTTGGGGAGATTATGATTTAAAACAATTTGCCTTAGATGCCGATTATCACGGATTAACATTCAAGTGGTTGGATCAGCACATTTGTTTGAACGACCAACATGCTCGATTTCATGGACTTCGTCAACCACTCAGTGTAACGAATGCTTTGAATGCTGATGGCTTAAGTTTTTCAGGAGAAACACATCGGGCAATCAATGATGCGCACAACACTGTTGAGATTTTCAGACATCATCTTGGAAATTGGAAGTTCGATAAAGCTTATTTTACTAAGGTTCCTAGCCATTCTTTGTGGCGAATTTAGCATCACAGGAATAACCCAACATTGCCATAATCTTTCGCAGAATTATCTTATTTTTGAAAATGAAATGGATTTCGTTCTTGATATTTGCGCTCTTTTTCAATACAATTTGCGCTCAACAAACAGTAGGAACTCTTCTCAATACAGAAGACAGCTACCAAGGTTACACTATAATTTCTCCAAGCAATTACAAAACTAGCTATTTGATCAATAATTGTGGTGAAGTTATTAATTCATGGGAGAGCGATTTTTTTGTGGCCTTGATGGCTGAAATTGATCTGGAAGGAAATCTTTTTCGTACCATGAGGCTGCAAACGGAAGGTGGTTTTGTTGGCGGTGGAATTGGCGGTGGATTAGAAAAGTTTTCTTGGGACGGCGAACTTCTTTGGACTGGCGATTTCGCAGATGAAATGCATCATTCCCATCATGATCTATCCATCATGCCAAATGGAAATGTTCTTCTAATTCAATGGGATAAAATACCTGCCGAAGTAGTTTTTGCAAATGGCCGTAGTCCGATGACTTTTGGTGATGATTCTTTGTGGCCTGACAAAATTATTGAGGTTGAAATCTTAGATAACAACCAGTATAACATTGTGTGGGAATGGCGCGCTTGGGATCATATTGTTCAAGATTATGATTCCTCCCTTCCTAATTATGGTGACATTCATGAACATCCCGAAAAAATCAACTTGAACTTGCTTCCCACACAAGGAGGTAATGACCTTTCTGATTGGATGCATACAAACGGGGTGGATTATAATGAAGAGCTCGACCTCATTGTAATCAGTTTGCGCCACTTCTCGGAAATCATGGTCATCGATCATTCAACCACAACAGAAGAAGCAGCAGGATCAACAGGGGGCAACTTCGGAATGGGGGGAGATATCCTTTATCGTTTTGGAAATCCTGCTAATTATAATATCGGAACAGCAGATAATCAAATGTTCTTTGGACAGCACGACAGTAGATGGCATTACAATGAAAACATCGAACAATGGCAAATTTCTGTTTTTAACAATGGAATAAACCGACCCGGAGGAGATGCGTCTACCGCAGAAATCATCACTCTACCATTAGAAGGAAACACCTTCCTTCGTGAGGAGAACCAAGCTTTTGGACCAGAAGAAATTTACTTTAGTTTTCCATCCATTCCAGATACAAATTTTTATGCGTCTAGAGTTTGCGGTGCCCAAATTTCACCCAACAACAATGTCATTTATGCGGCAGGTGCAGGTGGTACAATATGGGAAGTAACTCAAGAAAGTGAAGACCTGGTGTATAATTACCAAATGCCCATCGGAATTACTGGGCCTGTTGAATACAACACGCCAACCCCTGCTTCTAACTACTTTAAAGTTACCCGATACTCAGAAGACTATCCGGGATTTGAAGGAAAAGACATGACTCCCGGAGATTATATCGAACTCAACAATCCAGGCAGTGATTGCATCATTTATGAGAATCAAAGCAATGATACCACCTCCGTTTTCGAAAGATTTGAGGGACAGCGAAATTTATTGATATACCCAAACCCTGCTTCTTCCATGTGTCAAATCGATATTCCAGGGGAGGGCGTCTTGAATATATACAATGCCCTTGGTAAATTGCACGATAGTATCGTCTTAAATTACGCTCAAGTGCTTCAATTGGACCTCAGCTTTTTTGCTAAGGGTGTGTACTATGTTAATTTTATCGGACAAGAAAGTTCAAACACTAAACTTATTATCAAATGAAACAATTCTACATTCTCCCCCTCTTTCTATTTATAAGCCTTATTAGCTTTGGACAAACCATTGGGACAACTCAAGCAAGTCTGGAAATGCAAGACGGTTACAACCTTATTTACCCGCACAATCAACCCCTCACCTACCTGCTGAACAATTGTGGTGAAGTGATGAAAACTTGGGGAAGCCTTGATGATGCGACTCGTCCAGGTAACACGGCATACCTTCAAGAAAACGGCGACTTGATTCGCACTTATCGTCCGGCTTCATTTGCAGGAGACCCCATTTGGGCCGGAGGTGGAGGCGCTTCTGTAGAAAGAAGAACTTGGAATAATGAAATCGTTTGGAGCTACACTTTGAATAATGCAGAAGCTCGACTTCATCACGACATTGCTGTGATGCCCAACGGGAATGTCCTTGCTATTGCTTGGGATTTGTTGGATTCTACCGAGTGCATAGCGGCTGGAAGAAAGCCAGAATTGCTTCCCGATGGTGAAGTATGGAGCGAGTCTGTTCTAGAACTCGAGCCCGACGGAAATGGCGGAGCCACAGTAGTATGGGAATGGCACCTCAGAAACCAGCGTATTCAAGATTTCGACAGTGAAAAAGATAACTTTGGTGATGTGAGCGCTACTCCTGGTAAAGTGAACTTCAACTTCGACACCTCAGAAGGTGATGCTGATTGGTGCCATGCCAATGCCATCGACTACAATCCTTTTTTCGATCATATCGTTTTGAGTATCCCCACCTTTAATGAAATCTGGATTATTGATCACTCAACAACAACGGCTCAAGCTGCTGGAAATACAGGAGGCTTTGCTGGTCAAGGAGGTCAAATCATCTACAGATGGGGAAATCCAGCGGCATACAACCAAGGCACGGCAGAGGACCAAAAGCTTTTCTATCAGCACGATGCGCATTGGATTGGATTTGGTTTGAGCCCTTCTGACCCAGACTTCGGGAAAATTGCAATTTTCAACAACCGATTGGAAGGAGACGTATCCACGGTGAATTTTATTGCTCCTATTTTTGACGAATACGAGTTGAACTATCCAATCGATGGGAATATTTATGGACCGGCTGACTTTAGTTTCACTTATTCTAGTGAAGTCCCTACAGACATGTTCAGCAGTGGACTTTCAGGGTCTCAAAAACTCCCAAATGGGAACTTATTGGTGTGTGTTGGCAGACAAGGCCGTTCTTTCGAAGTTAAGCCTGATGGAACTGTTGTTTGGGAATACGTCACCCCACTTCAAGGAGGATCGCCTGTTGCTCAGGGAACAGAATTGTCGATAAATTCCAACCTCACTTTTAGAATGACCAGATACATGCCTGATTTTGCTGCTTTCGAAAACAATGAATTTGAGCCTTCAGCACCCATAGAAATAAATCCTGAAATTTTGTGGTGCACAAGCTTAAGCACTGAAGAATTGGCCAATCAATCGTTTAGTGTATTTCCAAACCCGAGTGAAGGACGAATTACCATCAAAGGAATTCAGCCCATAAATATTGTTCGTGTGAGCAATGCACTAGGACAAATCCTTGTTGAAAAAAGCATGAATAACAATGAGGAGCTTGACCTATCAATGCTCAACAATGGTGTTTATGTTATCAGCATTAACGGCACTGCAGCACAGCGAATCATTATTGAAAAGTAATATGCACTCAATACTTGTAAGCTTCGCCAATGGAGTAAAGCACATCAAACTAAATAGACCACAAGTCTTTAATAGCTTCAACAAAGAAATGGCACTTCGTTTCCAAGAAGAGCTCTCAGAGGCGAAAGAAAATGACGATGTGCGCTGTGTGCTTATTTCTGGCGAAGGGAAAGCGTTTTGTGCCGGACAAGATTTGGCAGAGATCATGGACCCTGAAGGACCAGAGCTCAAATCAATTGTGCGCGACCATTACAACCCGATTGTTCGACAGATAACAGAACTCCCAAAACCTGTTGTTGCTGCCGTTAATGGAGTTGCCGCAGGTGCGGGTGCAAATATCGCTTTAGCTTGTGATGTTGTGCTTGCGCGAAAAAGTGCTTCTTTTATTCAAGCATTTTCGAAAATCGGACTCATTCCTGACAGTGGTGGAACCTTCTTTCTCCCGCGTTTAGTTGGCTTCCAAAAAGCGCTTGCAATTACCATGCTTGGTGATAAAATAAGTGCCGAGGAAGCTGAAAAAATGGGCATGATTTATCGTGTTCTTGAAGATGATACTTTTGATGATGATGCTTTGAGCTTAAGCGAAAAACTTGCGAGCATGCCAACCAAGGGCTTGGCCCTAACGAAAGCGGCTTATCATAAATCATTGACTTCTGGGCTAAATGAACAGCTCGATTTAGAAGAAGAGTACCAATGGCAAGCAGGTCAAACAGAAGATTATACAGAAGGAGTTAATGCATTCTTAGAAAAACGAAAAGCAATTTTCAAAGGAAGATAATGCGGTTCATTTTTTTGATAAGCCTTTTTTTTATTCATTTAGTAAATCATGCCCAAGATAGTCTTGGGCATGATTTTTCAGAAGAAAGTGCCAAAAGAGCAGTTTTCAATATTGTACGTTATTCGGGCCTCCCCCCTAACTTTGTTACCAGGGAAAACACAAGCATCAAAACGGCCATTGCATTTATTCAGAAAGACCAGCGCATTATTGAATACAACCCTGAATTTCTCTCACGCATTAGCAATAAAAGTGAAACCGATTGGGCCGCAATTAGTATCCTAGCCCACGAAATTGGTCATCATTTAATGGGACACACCTTGAACCCAAGGAAATACGGGCCAGGAGACGAACTTGAATGCGATCGTTATAGTGGATTTATTCTAGCAAAAATGGGAGCCACATTGGACGAAGCATTAGTGGCAATCAGCATCGCTGGATTAGAACAAGCAAGTAAAACTCACCCTGAAAAAACTGCTCGTGTTCAAGCTATAACTTTAGGCTACAAAAGCGCAATGAGTTTAGACGCCTCTCCTCCTCTCGAATTGCTAGAAGATCAATTTGAGTATACGCATAAAATACGCTTTGATGGCGACCCAAACACCTATTATTTCACTTCTAATATGACCATAGTTTGGCTCGATGAATATGCCCAAGCTATTGAATTTGGTCGCGTTGAAATTCATCCTAAAAGTGATTATACCTTTAAATTTCAATTTAACGAAGCATGGTTTCATGTTGATTTAGCAAGTGGGATTTGGAGTATCACGAACTACGGCGTTTTCATGAAAATTGGTCGTTGCGATGCACTTTAGGCTATTCACAATACATCCTTAATAAGGAATTGCATTACGAGAGAAAGTGGAGGAATCAAGACTTACATTAGTCTTTAGCTACATTCTCTCTCTATGGTATCAGAATACAAAAACATCCTTCTCGTTGATGATGATGATTTGAACAACATGCTTAATCGTCAGTTTTTAACTTTTTGCATGCCGAAAGCCAACATTTCAGCCTATCAAGACACTTATGGCTTATTGGAAATGTTGAGGTTTGGTAAAATCGCCACACCAGACCTTATCCTTTTAGACATCAACATGCCTGAAATGGATGGTTGGGAATTTCTTTTTTACCTCGACCGATATAAAATAGAATGCGACGTTATGATTCTTTCATCAAGTATTCATTGGGATGATATTGACAAAGCTCAAAACCATCCTCGCATTAAATGCTATATCGAGAAACCACTTACTGAAGATAAAATCGCTCATTTCATTAAAGCACAGAACTTCGAACAAATTGAATTGGATTAGCATCAACAAGCAACTCCCAGAACACAATCAACGCGTTTTGGCATTCATCCCTAAGAACAAGGTTTTTCTCCCTGGGAAAAGCTATGAATTCGAAATCCGAGAGGTCATTGTGCTGCATTTTCAGCTCAACTTTTACAAAGATAACCCCGAGAAACAAGCTAAACACGGACTACATTTTTGGTCGGGCGAAGGAAATAGCAATCATTTTTTTGGTGATGTTACTCACTGGGCTCCCATTCCCAATGGTCCAATTATCGAACAATAAGTTCATCACAAAACAACCATGCTTTTTCTCCTGGTGCATCGTGCCAAACAGGCGTTATTCCCCGATTATAAGCCCTCATTCTAATAAATCTAAGGGTAGTTTTAGCGAATTCTTTTTCAGCTCTAAACAGTTTCACTTCATTCTTGATTTTTTGATCCAAATCAGAAGAAATCGCCTCGCACAAGGGATTCCACTCATCTCCATCCAGAGAGTAGTCAAAAGCAACACTGTCTGGTAAGAAAATCCAAGCATTGTTATAAAACAAGAAGTTACTTGCAACATAAGAAATGTCGCTCTTCTCGCCCAAATCAATTTCTATAACATAGTCGTCTCCCTGCACGGCTTGCCATCGCCCATCACGAAAATCAACAGAGCCCAATAAGCCATCAATTAAGGCTGTTTCTCCGCCACCCGTGTAATTATCGCTGAAGTTAGATAGACGATTTATTTTAGCAGCGATTCCTTTGTGCTCGAAAAGATGGTCGTGTAAGGTATCTGGAAAAATCTTCTCGCCTTGAATCAACTGCATGTCCAAGTGCAATTCACCTTTTAAAGGGAATACAATGGTATCTCCATCATCACCCATTGCCAGCGTTTCATTTCCCAATATATTGATGTGGGCTCCTGCTATTTCTGGTTCAATCCTCACTACGAAGTCATCTCCTTTTAATTCACCACTCACCTTTATGGGCAGACTAGGAAAACCGTAATTAACGTCCAATGCTTCTAAGCGTTTGTAATGCGTAATCATGCGCGATTCAAAGCTCTTGTAATCGATATTTTCAGTATTGGTCCATAGTACTTCAGCCATTGCACAGAGCCTTGGAAACATCATAACTTCCAACCTTTCTTCAGGTATGTGTTCTGTCCAAAGATTACACTCTCCCCCAAGAATGAGTTCCATCTGGTCTTCAGGTAAGTTCTCGGGAATGGGATTAAAAGCGTACACCTTTTCTAAACTCGTTGTGCTTACTGGGTAATCGAAATAAGCATGACTTGTTGGCGACATGATGGCTGGAGATCCTAATTCGCAGGCCTTCACTCCGCCTTCCATTCCACGCCAAGATTGAACAACAGCTCCTTTTGGCAATCCCCCGTCTAAAATCTCATCCCAACCAATGATGGTTTTTCCTTTGTGGGAGAGGTAATTACTCACTCTTTGGATGAAATATGACTGTAATTCATGCTCGTCGTGCAGTTCCTCATGTTCGATCCTATTCTGACAACGTGAACAATTTTCCCAGCTTGTTTTTGGAGCTTCATCACCTCCAATATGAATGAAAGGAGAAGGAAATAGCTCCACCACTTCGTCTAATACTGTTTGAATAAAGGCAAAAGTTGTGTCGCTACCTGCACAATAAATATCTTGGAAAACGCCCCATTCATTCACCACCTTAATATTTTTACCTGAACAACTTAGCCAGGGATACGCCGCAATAGCCGCACTTGAGTGTCCGGGCAGTTCAATCTCAGGAATAACTTCAACGTGATGAGCTGCAGCAAACTTCACAATTTCTCTGATTTCTTCTTTACTATAGAAACCACCATGTATAGTACCGTCGGATTCCGTTCTCCAAGCTCCAACTTGAGTCAACTTAGGATAAGCATCAATTTCAATGCGCCAACCTTGATCTTCCGTGAGGTGCCAATGAAGCACATTCATTTTATGGTATGCGATGAGTTCAATCACCTTCTTCACCTTTTCAACACTCATAAAATGTCGGCAACAATCGAGGAGTACTCCACGATGAGCAAAACGAGGTTGGTCGTCTATTTCGAGAAGCGGAATAAAAAGCTGATTGCCCGAACTGAGGTTTCCATCAATCAATTGAATTAAGGTTTGAATTCCATAAAACAGGCCTACTCTGTGAGCTGAACTCACTTTTATACCTGTTTCAGTGATGCTTAGTTTGTATTTCTCTTCCGGACCATAATCCTTCAATTCAAGTTCGATGCTCATGGCGTGCGAAGCATCAAGATCTACCCCCTTGTTTTTCAGCATACCCCTGAGGTAATCTGCTTCTTCTTGGAAAGCATCGTTGCTAATAAGATTCACTTGTTTTATTTCAATTCCCCCTGGTATTTGCACCATTTTTTCAGGTTCAGGAACGAGGTCGACAAAGAGGTTTTGACTATTCTTTTCTGCAGTTTGACAAGCTAGGAGTGCTATTATCAGCACGTAGTATATTTTTTTCATTCTGGGTTATTCTCGTCCAATGGTATAAAGGTCTTGGCAATGCCTAAGTAGCGGTATTTTGTTTTTCCCAATTTCAAATCGTGTATGGAGAACAAGAAATAGTCATTCGAATTACCAATTGTTCCGTTTATTCCTTTTGAAAATCGTTCGATTCCATTCAAGAGCGTTTTATTATCGATTGTACTGGATTCAGTTAGACCAATTTTTGCTTGGAGTCGTTCAGAAACATAGGCTGAGAAGTCGTTTTCATCTGGATTTAAAACCCAGAGTAATCCAATGAGTATCATAGAAATAAGGGCGGCGAACTTTTTCATAATTGAAAAGGTATAAAAAATAATTGAGCGCATAGGTGGCTTCAAATCAACATTAGAGCAGTTCTACTCGCTGATGTTTAGGCATTTCTTTTTTTTTAAGACTTCTTTTTTATTGGGTGAAGGTAAGCTTATCTTAAGTAAGATTTTGCTTAAAATGTACTTTCATGGACTTTGGTATTAAAGGAAAATACCTCAGATCGGCAGTGGGTATTAAGCATATAT
>Ga0209652_1003281_pt1 | contig 12019 bp, 13 predicted proteins | sample SaaInl74LU_5_DNA_FD_184641 | JGI IMG/M metagenome (GOLD analysis project Ga0209652, IMG submission 184641) | Marine microbial communities from expanding oxygen minimum zones in the Saanich Inlet - ESP_74LU_5_DNA (SPAdes) (version 2) | ecosystem: Environmental > Aquatic > Marine > Intertidal zone...
CGACATCTTGCGTATATTCTATGAATCTACGTCTCAACGTGGTTGGTCTGGGGGTAGTGACTGGGATGACTCCACTAAAGATGTCTGCCAGATGACTGGTATTACGTGTGATGACCATGAGAACATTATCAAGATTGGTCTGAAGAATCGGAATTTGTCAGGCACGATTCCTGATGCAATTGGGTTCCTATCCTTCTTGGAAACACTTGACTTATCGGATAACAATTTGGAGGGATTCATTCCAAGTGATCTGCGTTGGACGTCCTTGACAAGACTTGACATTTCTGGTAACAAGCTTCGAGGAGTGCTACCTCCATTGTTGTGCATGATGCAAGAGTTGAATGGGAATGGGGAGAACAATGTGTATTATTGCGATAGGATTGCGTGCCCTGCAAACACATTCAATACATTTGGTCATCATGGTTATCATGGGGAGCCCTGCCAACCGTGCTACGATGTGCAGTCTCCAGAAGAGGCGTATATTGGACAGAAGAAGTGCTCTAATCGTCAGAAACCACCCTCTGATGGATTTGATTGGAAGAAGGAAATTGAAACGCTCAAAGAATCCGGTGCCAACGTGAACGTATTCAGCAAAGTGGCATTGTCTGTTGCCACCATTGCCTTGGTGATGTTGGTCTTCCTACTTGGCACTCGTTGCATGGGTGGCAAATCTCAACCTCAAGGCAGACATGAGCGAAAGCAAATGCTCAGGCAGCGTGCAGTATCATCCGACAGTGGAAGCAGTAGTAGTGGTAGTGACGACGATGAAGAGGATCCTACTCCTGGTTATTCCGATGACGTCGAACTTGCAAGTGTAGGTTCGGCTACGAGTAGAAGTAGTCGAAACGCAATGGATCTGATTAATCAGCACAAGGGCATAGCTCTAAGCCGTCCTCAGAAGGTGAAGAAGGCAATCTCCCGTCGTCTGCCACAAGCTCAGGGGATTCGTACATCATTTTCCAACATCAATGTAAACTCCAGGAAGCAGCGTCTTAAGGGAAGTCGTCGATCAATTGATGATGGATACGATGGTGTTGTAGACTTCGGAGATGATGATATGGATGAGCAGGACGAGGAAGAGGAAGACGCATCATCAGTAGATAACAACTTTGGAGAAGAAGGAGCAAGTGTTCCCAAGAAGAAACGACAAACAGATCTTTTGGATATTCCAATGATTTCTTAATTGTTGTTGTTTGTATGGGTACCCAAAATTTGTATAGATCAAGACAAGTAAGACAGAGTAAGCGAAGATAAGCTTCTTAGCAAGAGCAATATAAGGAGCACTCTTAGCCCAAGCATTGTAGCAGCTGTGCAAACTCAGGCCTTTCTTGTGTCAAGACAAGACCAAAATTGTATAGAGGAATCAAAATGAGACTAAGCAGTCATCAACGATAAGCTTCTTAGCAAGAGCAAAGGAGCCTTTAAGCCCGATGCAGCATCGTGCATCTCAAACCTTTCTTGTGTCAAGACAAGACTCCTTGCAAGAGGAGGCAAGACTGGAAGACTGCACAGAGCTTTGTTCCTGTGACGTGGCAACGTAGGAATAAATATGCTAAATAAATCGCATTGTAGAAGTTTGTAGTAGTAGCCAAAGTTTAATCTTGCGCAAATGAAAATCTAAAACATAATCAGTCAGTACTAGGTTTAGCTGTCGTTGATGTTTCTAAATTTTACCTATAGCTATTTTTGGACACAACGTTTTTGACATAAAGAACGATGCTGGGAATTTTTTCTTCCCATAAAAATCGAGCAACGTTGACAACAGAACATACACCACTATCACTATCTTTACACTCATCAACCATGGCACGAGGCAAGCAAAACACCCGCAGCAGCATCACCGCAAGAAATAAGCGCAACCTGCGAAAGCTCTCCGCAAGCGCCTCCAAGGATGGACCATCACGTTCTGAGGAGGTCATCAGGGCATCAATTGACCATCACTGGAGTTCGTTCTGCCCGACCCTCCAATCCTTCATCCTGAGCCCGCAGACTGTTACTATTGAGACTTTGATTGAATTTTGGAGTCGTCCTGATAGTTCTCCCTATGCTGCCATGAATATCGGACCGGGCACCTCACACATGCTCGCGTACGAGTATCTCAACTTGGGCGAGACCCTCATTGCACAAGCCCTAATCCGCTGTGGTGCCTTCCTCAATCAGTTGAACAAGGGGACAGTTCCAATGACTGAACTGGCGGCCATGACCAGTGAAGAGCTCGCCGATGCGAAGAAACTTCCCATTTATTCGTATGCTGTCAAGTTGTGCAATGAAGGCAAGGAGATGGCCTACCTGAGGAAGGCCCTTCCACTGAAATACATGAATGCCCTTGGCTTTGAGGCTTCGAGTTCAAAGTAAGTTGCCCTGTTGCCCACACCAATTGTTGAATGTCTCTCTTCTGATTCCTAACTCTTATTTTCCCCCCTCCTTTTCAGTGTGCCTAGCATGAAGTACGTTGACTTGGTAGCGAGCGATTGGGATAATACGGCCTCTTCCAAAAAGCAGCGAGGCAGTGACCAAGATGAAGACACCACCGAAATCAAGGTAATCCTCTCCACCAAAGATGATGTGATTGACATTGAAAAAACAATCAGTGTATCGGCAACTCTCAAGACATTATTTAACGACTACGCAGATGAGTGTGGTGTGTCACTACGATCATTACGATTCTCATTTAATGGTAGTATGCTCTTTTTGAGCACTGCGGGTAATAAGACGGCGAAAGATTTGGGTATTGAGGATGGGGGTGTGATTGAAGTATCGAATGTTAACTCTGCTGTACCAAAAGAGAATAAATCACCAGAGGCTACTACTACTAAGGGGGGGAAGAAAAAAGAAAAGAAGAGAACAAGTATATTGAAGGCAACACAAATTAAGAAGGGGCGTCAATCATCTGTGGTATTCAACCCCGAGACAGATAGGCAACGACATTCCAAAAAGTTGACCAAAGTTTTGGATGAGATGGAACTGCAACTGAAAGGTATCAGACAAAACATCAACGAGTCCATGTTATTATGCCAAAAGTCAAAGACAAGAAGACCAAGCTCTCGCAAGAGCCTGAATGCTTCATCCAGTGCTGTGTCTAATCCTTTAATGACTGGGCTTGGTGGCAAGGCGGGGAGGACTAGTTTTTCCGTCAATGTGGGGAGAGTGGAAAATCTCTACAAGACATCAAAGAGAGATAAATTGATTAACGCGTCGAGGACGTCCCGTATTGCCAAGATTGATCTCCATGGGTGCACGCAAGAGGAAGCAGTGGAGCGGCTTAACGAGTGGGAGGGTGTCACAATGGATGCTGCGATGAAAGGGGAGTATCCTTTTGTCGTCCCTGCAGTGATCGTTTGTGGGGGAGGGACACAGATACTTTCGGAGCTAGTGGAGAATTGGATCAGAGAGAAAAAGAATGTGGCAAATGCATTTGCCTAATGCTTCATTGCGAAAGGGGGGAATAATGATGTCAGCAAGGAGTGTAAGATTACCATTGTAAGAATAATAATGCCAATTATACCAAAAATTAGTCATCCTTGAAACCATGCTTCCTCCTCTTCTTAACTTTCTGCCCATACTCTCCAACTGCTTGCCCATTATCATCTTTCATCCTCTTCTCCTTCCTTTCATTTTCAACACTTTCCCACTTGCGTAAAAACATCTTGCCCTCCTGAATTTGCAGCCACCGTCCTTGTAACTCGGACCCGTCTAACGCGACCGCCTGCTCGACAGCTTTGGGGCTTGTAAACAGCACTCCACAGTATCCTTTACTGCGTCCAGAGTCTTCAAATGTTGGAAATGTAATCTCCATAATTGGTCCACAATGTTCAAATAACTTGCGCATATCATCCTCAGTTGTGTCATAGTTAAGTCCAAACACACGGACCGATAGAGATTGACGGTTCTTGTCTTTCTTTCGGTCATTTTTGGAAGACCCTTCTGCAGCTGCCTTCTTTTTCGCTAGAACCTTTTCGCGAACTGATTCATCATGCTTGTAGGGACACTTGTCACCCTTGCGACACTTGCCCTTGTTCTTCCAGTTGATACAATCTGTCTGAGATTTGTCTTTTACTGGTTTCGTAGTACTTTCCTTGGTGCTCTCGACAGGTTTGCTGATATCATGTGAAAATGGACAATCATCTCCAAGCTTGCAAGAACCACTCTTCTTGAAGGCAAAGCACTTTTGCTTCTTTTTAGATGAAGATGCTGTAGCATCATCCTTCTTCTCGATACAGCCACCCTCTCCAGTATGCGAAAATTTGCAATTATCAAGGTAGGGACATCGAAACTTCTTCCATAGAAAACATACGTTCTTGTCCGCACCATCTTTGGCTTGTTGATTCTCATCATCACGAACAATCGATCGAATATACAACGTATGCTTGCGCTTCGATGACTCCTTTACAGATCCACGTACTGTCCCAGCTTCAACTGCAGCATCTCTTGATTCCACAGAGGAGAATGTAATAAAGCCAAATCCTCGATGGCTAGTGGTACCTTCCGCAGTAGACTTCTTGTCAGCTCCTCCATCTGTGATTGCGTCCTTATCTCCTTTGTCATTCTCGTCAGTTTTCTCTTGCAAGATACTAACTTCTGACACACATCCTACACCAAAGGTTTTTTCCATAATACGCGTGATAATCTCTTCGTTGAATGCTTGAGGGATACGTGAGAGGAATGCCTTGCATTCATCATTATCACCGACGTCGCCCTCATTGTTGTCGTTGTCGTTACCATCATCATCAGCAGCAGCGGTGTCTTCTTGAGCTACATCATCATCATTTTGATCTACATCGGCACTACTTGCGACCTCGTTTTCTTCTGGTCTTGAAACCTCCTCTGCTTTCGTAGACTCGTCATCGGAAGAAGATGACGACGACGATGAGGAGGACGAATCAGAATCTTGCTTGGCTGCCATCTTGCTTGCTAATGACTGCTATGGGGAGAGCTAAGTAGATGGTATTGTATGGTTGTTTTGTTCTTTGAAAGCTTTTAGCTTTTGTTGGCTGTGTGATGAAAAACGACGGTCAGTTTTTTTAATAACGTTACGATGATGACAAACTCCCGACACAAAGGAAGTTCTTGGCATTATTATTTGCGTTGATTGGAGGTTGATTGGTAAGCCAATAGATAGATAGAAGGAGAGAGTGTTAAACGGCAAGCATCATCATCATCTGCAGCAGCAGTCTTAGCAGGAAGAAGTTCAAGCGTGGAATAATAATTGCAGCATCAAAAAATAGAAAACATCAATCATCCACAATGTCAGACGCCGCACCCAAACAAAAAATCGGTCAAAAGCACCCAACACCAACACCCGGCAACGGTGATCGAGTCTTCTACGAGACACTCTACAACCAACGCCCCGATTCCGAAATGGCACAAGAATGGTGTGTCAACTACGGTGTCCTATCCGAAGAGGATGCGGCCAAAATTTACAAAAAGATTTTGAAACGAAAGGCTGCGGCCAAGAGTGTTGGTAGTAGTAGTCCTGTAAAGAGTGAGAAGAAGATTGCATCGAAGAAGAAGAAAGCGAAGAAGGTGATGGATGATGTGGAGTTTGATGCTGGGATGGGCGCTGGTGGAGATGAGGGGATTGGGATTGGGGCTCTGTAAGTGTGTTGTGTACATCATGACAACATCATTATATGTAGCACGCTGGATGAACAGAAGGGAGGTAAAACATGACAACTGATATATTGGGAAACAATATAATATTTATACATAAAAGAAAAGTGATAACCAACATCAAACTTCAGCGTTAAATAGTGTTAAGACGTTGGCAGAGAATAAATGGATATATCATTGGTTGTATCAGCCACAAACACCGAAGAAGGTAGAGCATCACTCGAAGCTCGACTGCACGTGATCCAATTTGGTTTATGATGGTGTGGTATTTGAAACAGTACCTTGGGTGGAGAGGGGAGTAAATCATTCATAAACAAGTCATCATCTGTAGACGATGCCTTGTGTTGATTGTTTGTCTTGCCCTTTTTCTTATTCTTGCTCTTACTCTTCTTTGATGATATTGTGGCAGACTTCATTGCCTCGGTTGTAACCTGCAATTCATTGTCTTTCTCTTTAGCTTGTTCGTTTGCATCACTACATCCACCAAGATAGCGTAATGGATCCAACGCGTCTCCATCCACCATGTTACCACCCAGATCCCAGAACAAAATCTTTGAATCATTTCCTGCAGATATTAGTAATCGATCCTCGGCTTCGACACTTTTGGTTGGTTTCGTAGTTGATGCGCTGGAACCGAATCCAGGGAAGCATACCGCTGCAACTGCCGACCCATGTCCACCTTCATCATAACCAAGTCTTCCAATCTCAACCAAACGATTTCCTTCTCCGCGCAGAATGACACAAGATCCATCGCCAACCCCTGCAGCAAGTAGACGTCCTGATGGACTCCATTGAAGTGAATGAATAAAGGGTGGGTTGCAAAGCTGAGTTGTGTTCTCACTTTCTGCCGGTTTAATATGGATAGATGAGGTTGCTCGCTTTGGTTTTGACACGTCAAACAGTTTCACCATGCAGTCCGTGCCACCACTTGCCACATACATTCCATTGACTCGTGGTCGAAATACAGCGCTGGAAGCAATTGTGTGCGATCCAGGCTCTGCGTGATGTAGAACTGTGTGCTTGGAAGAGATTGATGATTGTTGTGATACTATGCTTTGTGGGATGCATTCTGAAGGAATGTGCACCTCTCCACAATCATCAACAGCGGCCAGCTGATAGTTTCGACGACCATCTTTGTTGCGTTTTGGAAAAGAAAATGATAATTGATTTATTTCGTCAAGGCATTGAAAGGATGAGGAAAGATCCAGGTGCGGCGTTTTGATTATTGGTCCTGTCACGGTGCGTAGATCGTATCCATATACGTTGATTCCGGAGCTTGCATATCTGTTGAATCAAACGTTGAGAGAGGGATGAATAGTCGACGATGAGCTGAATCAATATCATGCATTGCTGTATTCATAAACAACTATCAACTTACACCATGCAATCTAGTCTACTTGTAGAAATAGTTGCATCACCGCTTTCGTCACTTCTTTGTCTATCCTCAATTATAGACGGATGGAACGCCACAGCGGTCACATCATTAGGCTCATTCTCTATTACTGGAGCAACAATGCAGTAGGCAGCCTTTCTCGTACGCAGATCCCAAAGCCTTGCAGTGCCATCTTCTGATCCACTCAGCAGCAAGCTTGGGTGATGTTGTAGGTGTGCATCGGTAATTGATGAATACTTTGCGTGATCTCCTGGGTGGGATATGCACAGTACTGGCTGTCGATGACCTTTTAGAGTGCGTTTCTGGACTTTGGGTGAGTAGGAAGTATCTGCAGATGCCATGGTCGTCAGAAGAGTAGTAGTGCTGCTGCATTTATGGTAGCTTGCTAAAAAATTTGAGCGGCAAACAAACTTTTGGCGCCGCTCATGAGTTCATTCCCGCCATAAGTTGAGTTGGTTTAGGATTGTATAATTGTTTTTATTTACTTTTGTGCTAGCTGGCGAAACTATGTACTACTTGAGGATGGTACTTTCACTTGCCTAATGGTATTAATAGAGGTGTTTATAACTGAGTATACCGTAATCTCGTCTTACAAGTGCTCGTAGGCATCTCAATCCCAGCTACACCATCCATGACACGATGCGTAGTAACAATCTCGATTCCATCCAAGATTCGCTTGCCTGTGCTTTCATCAAACCCACGACGAAACCTCCTACGCACACGTGCACACCTATATACATTGGTTCCTGCAAAAATGCCCCCGGCTGAGGAGAGGATTCGGTATACTTCATCAGAGCCAAAGCCTGATTCGGTTGGTGGTTCAATCTTTCTTGATACCACTGTTAGATTGACTGGTCCTTCATTGTTGTTGCGTGTGTATTCAAAAGAATTGTTTAGTGTATCCAGTTGTATCGAACCTTTGTCTATTCCAATTCTGCTTGATAGTTCAAGTGATCGATCCAATATTGCGGATTGCAGTGTCTTGCCTTCAAAAGTGTATGTGGCATCTTTCATACCTTCAGGTGCAGCAATAAAGTCTGCTTCATAAACCTCCGTAAGCTTGGATGTGAATGCCTTTTCATCTGATCCACCCAATAGTTTCCAAGCCAGTGCAGATTGTTCCAAGTTTCCCTCAACCGAGGTGACGACTCTTTGTACTCTCCATTTGGTATCTGTCATGCTAGATGCATAGTACACTTCCGATGTTATAGGTTTAGGCGAAAGTAAATCTAATCCACTTCCCAATTCTTCTATTCTCACTGGAGCGCCAGACGACGATTGTAGAGGCAGCGGAGTAGCCGCCTGAGATGCTTGTGGCATAAAGATTGAGGATGATGTTATTCCTCCTCCAATTGCAGAAATGTTTCGTAGAGCGTCTCGGCGTGCTCTGCTAGACACGGAAAGGGCGTCAACGCCGCCATAGTAGGAGCATATCAGCAGCGATACGATGATCATCATCCTATTCTCTGTCATCGTGTTCTTCGAGTGGTAGATATTTTAGTTGCTGTGGCAATGCAGAGCAAGTAAGTGGCAAGCCAATATTGTAGGTTGTATCTAGGGCGACGACGAGTGAGTACTCACTTTTTGTGCACTTGGACTTGCTGAAGATGTGTGTCGTCATCTTCTCCGCCTTCCGTTTGTCACAGAACTGAAGTGCCCAAAAACCAAAAACCAAAATCTCCAAATCGCTTGTTGCTTGACTTGTGTGAGATAGAGGGGTGTTGCTATTATCAGTGGTTGCTACCGTTGCTCCGGCTTGTTGACGTATCATCATCTTCGACCATCTACAGTGTTGCCTGGTGATTTACTAATCTAGAGCTCTCCAGAGGCATTGTTCAATAATTTTCTTCCATCAAGTGATTGAGTGATAGGACTATCCAATTCAATATTCACGATGACTTCCACACGACAATTTCACATGAATGATCTCTTCCGTTTCAACAACGTCAACCTTGACGTTTTGACAGAAACATACAATATGCCATTTTATCTTCAATACATGTCGAAATGGCCAGAATTATTCACAGTCGCCGAAGCACCCGATAACTCCATCATGGGATATATGCTTGGGAAGAGTGAGGGATCTGATACGCTGTGGCATGGGCATGTTAGCGCTGTTACTGTTGCACCATTGTACAGGCGACTGGGATTGGCAAAGACGTTGATGGAAGATTTGGAGAATACAAGTAGTAATGTTTACAATGCATTCTTTGTCGATTTGTTTGTGAGGGCATCGAATACTTTGGCAATTAATATGTATGAAAAATTTGGGTATGTGAAATATCGAAGAGTGTTGGGGTAAGTGTCGTCACTTAACTTTGTTGATATGATTCATCGTGTGCTCTTTTGTGGAACTAATGTCGCTGCTCTTTTGTTTAGGTATTACTCTGGGGACGATCCGGAAGATGCGTGGGATATGAGGAAGGCTTTGGCTAGAGATGAGAAGAAGCAGAGTGTAATACCAATGGATCGACCTGTGTTGCCACAAGAGCTGGAGTGGTGACGATGAATACAAATTAAGCATACATTATTAGCTTGGAACAAAGCTAGTCCAACAACTATTAGTACACACATGTCAGACACTTTCCTCCCCGCCGAGCAAATCAGGTCTCACACAGATGAAGTCCTGACGACAACACGGACAGAACTCATGTTCTAGTAATTTCTCATCGGTCGGGTGCCTGGTAAAAGATTCATTCATTGATCTCTTCTTTCCCGAGGATATCAGCCACTGAAGAATACAGTCTTCGTGAAATACATGACTGCATTCAGTATTTGATGACCAGCATACGCGGTCGCACTTTTCATATTCTGAGAGGCAGATTGCACAAAATATTGGAACATTTCGTTTTTCAACCTTTTGTTGTTGATTTGTGACTGGTTCTATTGGTTCTTGTTTCTCTCTTGCATCATCGTCTCCGGTCTGAAACAGAGAAGGCAGCCTCCATTTATTTCCTTCCTGTCTAACTTCTTTCTCGCTCAAACTGCAAATGTTTATGCCTTCGATATCACATCCGGGCAGTGGGAGAGATATGTGCGTGTATTCAAAAGCAGCAGCAGCAGCTGTTGCTGTTGAGTTGCTATCTTTGGCCATGTCACCTATACCTATATCTTGTACATCATCCTTGTTCCCTTTCTCTATGTCACCGTTCTTTTCCGTGCCTTTGCAAGTTTTGTCTGATGTGACGCTTCCATCGTTAACTTCTTCATTTTCTGACAATGAGAGAGCAGTATCAGTATGTGATCCCGTGCAGCAAAGTAAGTGCTCGTCTCCTAGTGTCTGTGTGCCCATAGGCGGGTTGTCAAAGATGTGAGATGTATATATTGACACGTGAATAGTCACACAGCCAGTAGCACAAAAGTTATTTCATTCATCAATCATCTAATATTGCTTACCAATGTAAACCTGCTCAGGTAGCGTAAGAGTGCGTTCTTCCGTAGGTTGTCAATCTCTTCTTGTCGTGCTGGAGACATGATTCGATAGATCTCTCCAGGCTCATCGTCGCTTATTCTGCCTCTTTCCTCACCGTACAATAATTTTCTAAAGCATAAATAGACGGATCTTACAAATGCCCCAACGAATATGAGACCCCATCCCAACATGAATAACATGATGAGGCTGTCGCTGGCGGGTTCGTCAGAAGACATTTTGAGTATAGCGATGCTTGTTTATAATAGGTTTTGCAGGGCTGTACATAGATAGTCAGATTAATAATGTATCGTTTCATCTGACAAGTTTTGATGAATAAATATGTTTATGTTGTTCGTTTGTTTACCACACATCGTTATGGGAAGACCGCATAGTAGCTTGCTTGAAGCAGCAGGGCAGTGCACTTGGACAAGTGTGAAGTAGGCTTCTCATTTTGATCGCACTCAGAATCTCGAGCGCGATATTATTGATATTAATTCCGACGTTATATGAGTGGTGTGATGATAGTCTTAGCGGTACTCGCCATCATGTTGCTTCCTTCCCAAGAAAGATCTAAGATCTATGACAAACGCCCACTCAATAATGCTGATGTGCTCAATAGTTACAAGAGAGCTTGGACACGTTTGGCTTGGAATCTTATTTTATACTTCTTCAAAACTGCTGGAAAATTCAGTGACTTCAAGACAGTTGTAGTAAAAAGGTATTGTACACAAAGTTGCCAATTAATTGTGGAACTTTGCATTAAGCTACATCACTAATGACATCATTTCATGCATACTTAATGCGTCAAAAGAATCCATGTATCTCTTTAACTTAGTTCAGTGATGAACAAACTGGTATCCAAACCCGAGCGCTTCAGCTGGAAGGTGAGAAATAGCAAGGAGATGAGTTCTCCTCCATCGGAGACAACATGACGAACTGGAAAGTTCCTTAATATACATACAAATTTTAATGTTACACATGTCAGACACTTTCCTCCCCTCCGATCAAAGCAGATCTCACACAGATGAAGTCTTGACGACAACACGGGCAGAACTCATGTTCTAGTAATTTCTCATCGGTCGGATGTCTTGTAAAGGATTCATTCATTGATCTCTTCTTTCCCGAAGATATCAGCCACTGAAGAATGCAGTCTTCGTGAAATACATGACTGCATTCTGTATTTGATGACCAGCATACCCGGTCGCATATTTCATATTCTGAGAGGCAGATTGCACAAAATATTGGAACATTTCGTTTTTCAACCTTTTGCCGTTGTTGATTTGGATCGCTGGTGATTGCTATTGGTTCTTGTTTCTCTCTTGCATCATCGTCTCCGGTCTGAAACAGAGAAGGCAACCTCCGTCGCTTTACTGCTTGTCTATCTTCCTTTTCTGCCACCATGCTGCAGATATATTTGCCTTCAGTATCACATCCGGGCAGTGGGAGAGATATGTGCGTGTATTTGTCAGCAGCAGCTGTTGCTGTTGAGTTGCTATCTTGTGCCATGTCACCTATACCTATATCTTCTACAATAGTTTCGTTGATCCCTTTCTCTATGTCGCCATTCCCTTCTATATCTTTGCAAGTATCGTTTGTTGTGACGC
>Ga0209652_1003282_pt1 | contig 12019 bp, 12 predicted proteins | sample SaaInl74LU_5_DNA_FD_184641 | JGI IMG/M metagenome (GOLD analysis project Ga0209652, IMG submission 184641) | Marine microbial communities from expanding oxygen minimum zones in the Saanich Inlet - ESP_74LU_5_DNA (SPAdes) (version 2) | ecosystem: Environmental > Aquatic > Marine > Intertidal zone...
TTCGTTTGGTAAGTGAATTCTGTTCTCAGCAGCCTTTCTCATTAAAATGGCAACACGAGTTTCTAATTCAGGCGGCTCAATCGCAATGGTAAGCCCCCAACCAAATCGTGATTTTAATCTGTCCTCAACACCATCGATTTCTTTAGGGTACCTGTCAGAGGTAAGTATAATCTGCTGATTACCCTCCAATAATGCGTTAAAGGTATGGAAAAACTCTTCTTGAGAACGCTCTTTATTTGCAAAAAATTGAATATCATCTATTAACAACGCATCAACTGAACGATAGAAGCGTTTGAAATCTTCAATAGCATTGTTTTGCAGCGCTTTAACCATATCCTGCACGAACCGCTCGGAGTGCATATAAACAATTTTGGCATTTTCATTATTTGCCACAATTCCATTACCTACGGCGTGAAGCAAGTGTGTTTTACCTAAACCTGTACCACCATAAATAAATAATGGATTGTAAGAGCTACCAGGATTGTTCGCGACTTGTGTCGCAGCGGCTCTCGCCAATTGGTTAGACTTACCCTCTACAAAATTGTCGAACTGGTACGTAGGATTAATATTACTTTTGTGCCGCATTGCTTCGGGTATGGGAACAACCTTAGGTTGATTCATATTAGGCTGACGCTGTCGTTGCCCAGCATTATAACTGTTAGCACCAAAGAATTGCGCTGGCTGCCCGCCTAACGAAGACGGATTAGTGGCAATAATAGGCTCGTTTGATTGTGATGCCTGTTGACCTTGCTGCCGTTCGGGCTGCGATTTTACCTGTGAATTTTGCGGTGCGCGCGGCGCATCGTTGTTGCCAGGTACAGAGGGAGCAGGTGTAGTATTGCTGTTACCTCTGGTCGCGACACTCTGCCTGCTCATTACTTCTAATCGAAGTAATGGCGCATCTTGCCCGGCAAACTCCTCTAACAATGCAATAATGCTATTTAGATATTTATCACGTACCCAATCCAACACAAAGCGGTTAGGCGCGTAAAGCGACACAACGCCATCTTCCTCCTCTGAAACCAAAGGCCTAATCCACATACTAAACTGTTGTGTGGGTAACTCTTGACGAAGACGGTCAAGACATTGATTCCATAAAGACATGGCGGTGCGTTAACTCCAAACTCTCGCTAAGGAGAAACTAATAGACATCATATTTGCACATCGACGTGAAACACAAAAGACAGAATAGTTTACTGAAGGTTGCGAGATTTAAATTATCATTATAATAGCTGTGGATTATCTTACTTTATCAACAAAATGTAAATGGGGATCTTTCCAGATCATTATGATCAAAAACATAAGCTTATGTTTTTAAATAATTTAACGCTTAGATCAAAACGAGCTTTAGTTATCGATTTTTGATCCAAAAAACACCACGAAAGCGATCTAATTTAATGAAATTTGGCAAACAATATGCAAGTTCACACACATCTCTGTGGATAAGCTTGTTGAAAAAGCCACCTTATTCACAGCCTAAATACACGCTATATAATCAAAGTGGTTAAAAAATGTGGCGTATTGCTCACTATTTCTACCAATAAACAACAATATTGATTGACAGTAGCCCCCGAGATCTCTAGAATTCAGCGTCCTTTTTCGATGGGCTTTTCTGGTGACTAGCACACCTACTCTGGAAACAGAGCACTGTGTTTACCAAAAAACGCCTATGTTTAATTAAATATAAGTGAGACTTTGGTCATGAAAAGAACATTTCAACCGAGCAATTTGAAGCGTAAGCGTTCTCACGGTTTTCGTGCTCGTATGGCGACTAAAAATGGTCGTAAAGTACTAGCAGCTCGCCGTGCAAAAGGCCGCGCTCGTCTTTCTGCTTAAGTAGAAAGACGTCAAAGTGGGCGAAAATAATTTTTCAAGGGAGTTACGTCTGTTAACTCCCACCCACTTTACTTTTGTGTTTGATAACGCCACTCCAGCTGTATCCCCTTCTTTTACTATCCTTGCTAGAAATAATAATCACACCACTCCACGCCTTGGTATTACGCTTGCAAAAAAACGTATTCGTAAAGCGCATGACCGCAATAGACTAAAACGTCTAATACGCGAAAGTTTTCGACATAAACAACACAACTTGCCTAATGTTGATATTATCGTAATTGGCAAATCGGGCGCTGATGGTCTTAGTAATCAAGAAGTATTCGCAACGTTGGAAAAACTATGGAAAAAATTAAGCAAGCGTTGCAGCGCGGCTTAATTATATTGCCGCTGATACTCATAAAACTGTATCAATGGTTTATTTCTCCTATTTTAGGACAACGCTGTCGTTTCCATCCGTCCTGTTCTTGGTATGCTATAGAAGCATTAAAAATACATGGATTGATAAAAGGCGGTTGGTTATCAAGCAAACGCATACTAAAATGCCACCCTTTGCACGCCGGTGGTTACGATCCGGTACCGGAAAAACAACAAGATAAACACTCAAAATAAAGAGACCTATATGGAATCGCAACGTAGTTTTCTGATAATTGGCCTAGCGCTTGTAAGCTTTTTGCTTTGGCAGCAATGGCAAAAGGATTATGGTCCGCAACCTATTCAGACTGTTGAAGCTGAACAGACTCAACAAAGTGCACAAGGTGTTCCCTCTTTTGAAGGTAATACTCCTTCTGTGAATGAAGACGTACCTCAAGCTGATAGCGTGCCTGCATTACAACCGGCGGCGACTAATACAGCTGCAAATCGCATTATTGAAATAAAGACAGATACCTTAGACCTGCGTATTGATTTGCTTGGTGGTGATGTGGTTTCAGCAGACCTACTCAAGTTTCCAGTCGTACAGGGTTCTGAAGCGCCTTACAGCTTACTTCGTTCTGGCAATGGCTTGTATGTTGCGCAAAGCGGCCTTATTGGCCCTCAAGGCCCAGATGCAAGTAGTAATGGTCGTCCGGTGTATCGTGCAGAAAAAAGTTTCTTTGAAATGACAGGTGACACATTAGTTGTTCCGCTTAAGTGGAAGAATAATGACGGCCTTACCGTAACGAAAACCTTCATTTTCGATAGAGAACGATACGATGTAAATGTCAGTTACACTATTGAAAATAATACCGGTGCGGTTGCAAGCATTCAGCAATATGCTCAACTCAAGCAGGTAATGGAATTTGAAGATGACGGCAATATGTTTATGCCTACCTATCGCGGTGCCGCATTTTCAACAGAAGACGACAGATACAGTAAATATTCATTCAGCGATATTGAAGACGAAAACCTGAAAGAAACAACACCTGCTGGTTGGGTTGGTATGCTTGAGCATTACTTCGTTTCTGCGTGGGTACCGCCGCAAGACGCTGTTAATACACTGTATTCAAGAAACCTACAAAATAAGTATGCGGTAATTGGTTTGCTCACCCCTGCAGCACAAGTTAATTCGGGTGAAACAACAACACTATCCACCACGCTTTATCTTGGTCCAAAAGACCAAGACAAATTGGCAAAAATTGCTCGAGGTTTAGACCTCACTGTTGACTACGGTATTTTATGGTGGATTTCACAGCCATTGTTTGCCCTATTGACGTTTTTGCATAGCCTTGTGAATAACTGGGGTGTCGCAATCATCCTTATTACTATCGTCGTGAAGGGTGCCATGTACTGGCTAACCAAGAAGCAATACGAGTCAATGGCTCGTATGCGCAACTTAGCACCTAAGATGCAACAACTTAAAGACCGCTTTGGTGATGATAGACAGAAAATGTCTCAGGCCATGATGGAGCTTTATAAGAAAGAAAAAGTTAACCCAATGGGAGGCTGCTTACCGCTTCTTCTACAAATGCCTATTTTCTTAGCGTTGTACTGGGTATTAATGGAAAGCGTTGAATTACGCCACGCTGACTTTATATTATGGATAACGGATCTGTCGGTTAAAGACCCATATTTTGTATTGCCTATACTTACGGGCGCAAGCATGTACTTGCTACAAAAACTACAACCGACCACCATTACTGACCCTATGCAGCAAAAAATAATGCAATGGATGCCAGTAATGATGAGTGTGTTTTTCCTATGGTTCCCGGCCGGTCTCGTACTATACTGGCTAGTAAGTAACGTTATCACCTTGGTTCAAGCAAAAATGATTTATGCGTCCATGGAGAAACGGGGAATAAATAAATAACACTTTATTTAACTACTTTAACAGCCCGCCGATGCGGGCTGTTTCGTCTAACGAGGATACCTATCGTGCCATCATTTGATATTGTTTCTGAAATTAATATGGAAGAAGTTCGTAACGCTACTGAGAATGCAAGTAGAGAACTATCTACACGTTTTGACTTTAGAGGCGTGGAAGCAAGCTTCGAGTATAAAGAAAAAACAGTAGTGATGAAGGCTGAAGCCGAATTCCAACTTCAGCAAATGGAAAGTCTTTTCCGTACTGCATGCTCTAAGCGTAACGTTGACACATCATCCATTGACATGAAACCTTTTGATGCTCTCGGAAAAACCTATAAACAAACCATTGCATTTAAGGAAGGGATTGAACAGCCTATCGCCAAGAAAATTGTAAAGCTGATTAAAGATGCGAAGCTAAAGGTACAAACCGCAATTCAAGGCGAAGAACTGCGTGTAACGGGCAAAAAGCGCGATGACTTACAGCAGGTTATGGCGTTGATAAAAGAGTCTAACTTGGGACAGCCTTTTCAATTTAAAAACTTTCGCGATTAAGTTATGCATTCGCCATCTCTGTCTACCGAAACGATTGCCGCTCAAGCTACTGCACCAGGCCGTGGTGGTGTAGGGATAGTGCGCGTGTCAGGCCCTCATGCTAAAGACATTGCAGCAGCGCTAGTTCCAGCATCATTAACACCTCGTATGGCTACATATACGCCATTTGTCGATGCAGATAGTCTTGTTATAGACCAAGGTATTGCGCTTTTCTTCAACGGTCCTAACTCTTTTACCGGCGAAGACGTGCTTGAATTGCAAGGTCATGGCGGCCAGGTCGTTATGGATATGCTCATTGACGCAGTGCTTGCAACCGGAAAAGCAAGGCTTGCGAATCCGGGTGAATTCAGCGAACAAGCTTTTCTCAACGATAAACTTGACCTTGCACAAGCAGAAGCTATTGCCGATCTTATCGACGCAAGTTCGCAGCAAGCAGCAAGAAGTGCACTTCGGTCATTGCAAGGCGAGTTTTCAAAGCAAATTCAGACGTTATCAGAACAAATTGTTCACTTGCGCATGTATGTTGAAGCCGCCATTGATTTTCCTGAAGAAGAAATAGATTTTTTATCAGACGGTAAAGTGTCGGGCGATCTCAGTACAATAATCGAAAGCCTAAATCGCGTTCGAAAACACGCTAAGCAAGGCAGTTTGTTAAGAGAAGGTATGCAGGTGGTCATTGCCGGTAGACCTAATGCAGGTAAATCAAGCTTGCTCAATGCGCTCGCAGGCCGTGAAAGTGCCATCGTTACCGATATTGCGGGTACAACGAGAGATGTGCTCAAAGAACATATTCACATCGACGGTATGCCTCTTCATATTATTGATACCGCAGGACTGAGAGAAAGCCCTGATAAGGTTGAGCAAATAGGTATTGAACGGGCATGGCAAGCTATTAGTGATGCAGATCACGTCCTTTTTGTCATTGATTCGACCACAACCGATGTAATAGACCCTTACCTCATATGGCCTGAGTTTATGGCTCGATTACCCCATGGTATCCCTGTTACTGTGGTAAGAAACAAAGCTGATCTAAGTACATTAACGGTTGGGCAAACGAAAGTAGAGACCGAGCAAGGTGATGTTTCAGTTATTAACCTTTCAGCCAAGCATGGAGATGGTGTTGAAACGCTAAAATCCCACTTAGCACAAGCCATGGGCTTTGATACGACTACAGAGGGGCAATTTATTGCTCGACGACGTCATATTGATGCATTAGAAAAAGCCTTTGAGTTTGTAACGACAGGTGAACAACAACTTCATGATGCGATGGCGGGCGAACTGCTTGCAGAAGAGTTACGACTTGCACATCAATCATTGTGCGAGATAACCGGAGAATTCACATCCGATGATCTTCTGGGTAAAATATTTTCTTCTTTCTGTATTGGTAAATAATTAATGAGTACGCATTACGAAATTATTGTCGGCACGATGTTAGGCGCATCTGAGTACGTAGCGGATGCCATCGCCGAACAAGTAGATGCAATGGGTGCAACGCATACCATTCATTTAGAACCAAATATTGAAGCATTCACGGATAATTCGACCTGGATAGTGTGCACCTCGACGCATGGCGCAGGTGAATTACCGGACAATATCCAGTACTTTGCAAAGCAACTTAACGATACCGAAATTTCAGGGATCCGGGCCTATATCATTGGGCTAGGCGACACCAGCTATGACACGTTCTGTCATGGCGCGAAAGAAATAGAAACGCTTATTACCTCGCGTGGAGGCACAATAATGGCCTCTCCTCTTCACATTGATGTGTTAGAACACCCTATCCCTGAAGATGCCGCTGTTGAATGGTTTTTACAAACAATAAAATCTGTATGACTCACCATCTAACCCACGCTGAACACAGTGCGTTGCAATCACCGTTATCGAATGAGTGCAGAGTCCTCTATCTACTTGGCTTACGTCCCACTGCGAATTCGTCTACCACCGCCACCGCACCTATTGACTACAAGCCCTTACTTGAACTGCTAAATGGTGACAATAAAGATATGCCGTTTCAGCGCGGGCGACAAATCAATAGCCTGTTAAAACAGCTGGAACAAATCGGACTTATTGCGCTGCCAGACACGCTTGACTTAGAACACAGCGTCAACGGCAAACATCTATTGTTACCACTTATTGCAGAGGCCGCATCTGAATTTGACCAACTGCATCAAAAACACTTGTCTATGAGCACATCCTGGACGCCAAATAAGGGGCTCTTCAATGAGATGGCCTCTTTGCTTGGGATCATTGATAAAACGTATGATGAAAACGATATTGGTGAGTTCGTTGCTTATTGGCTAGGCCGGCCTAGTTCAGTATTTAGCGAATTTCAATGGACCCAAAAATTTGCGAATAACATTAAGCGAAAACGCTTAGCCTCGGGCTATGCCCCCACTCAAAAAGTAGGAACACAACAAGTCAAAGTTGCAGCGGGCATAGAAGCAGATGATAATGCGAGAAAGCTGGTGGAAAAATACGCCACATCGACCAAGAAGAGTTAGATCATTATGGATCGTATTACCGACAAAATTGCGAATTTAGCAAAGGTATTAAATAAGCCTGTAGAGAAAGATAGCGAATACATCGACTATAAAACGCTTCGTAAGCAGTATGAAGCGCAAGCCAATGAAGACATTTCGCAACTCCAGCAGCACTCTAAAAAAGCGCGTGTAGAAGCTATTCACGGGCGTTCAGACCTAAACCCCAAGTGGACATTCTCAAACCTCGTTGAAGACAGTGATGATGTGATTGAGGCCGTTTCTATTGCACAGTCATTTATTGCAGCACACGACGATCCTGCATGGCGAAACAGTGGTTCTCACATGATGCTCTTTTACGGCGACTATGGTCGTGGTAAATCACATATCGCAGGTGCTATCGCTCATCAGCTGATTGATCAGTACGAAATATCAGTCTTGTACCGCCAACTATCAACGCTGCTTGAAATGCGTAATTTTTCGTATGATTTTGGCGCAACAGACAACGCTGGGCAACGTTTTAGAGAAATAAACCAAGACCTATTAGACGTCGATCTTCTCATCTTAGACGAGGTCTGTGTCAATGAGTCGGTATTAAAGAAAAACGCCCAAAGCTGGTTTGGTAACCTTCTACGCCAGCGGTTAGTGAATAAGAAAAACTGCATCATCATTACCAACCACAACCTTTCAGAGCTTGAAAATGCGTTAGGTAAGTACTGCTTTGAGTCAATTAAAGAGTACGACACCTATAAAGTTCGCTTTCAAGGTCCAAGCAGACGAGAAGGATTAGCGCAAGACGAGGCTGAAATACAAAGTAGTCCTCCACGGTATCAACCGAACCAAGTGCGATAATTCGCAAAAAAGGCAATAATGACTCGTTCTTATTGCCTTTTTTATTACCGTAGAAAAAATAATATTACGATCTACGCTTTGACGTAAAATAACGATCGACAATAAATGGCCTATTTTGTGGAAAGATCTCATCCACAATGAGATCACGCTATAACCTTTGATATACATCACTTTATCGATCTAACACAGGCAATGATAAACACTTTATCCCCAATTCGATCACATCTTGATCAGTCCTGTGGATAGGATCCTACAAACCACTGTGCATAAGCTCTGATCGTAAAAGGCATAACTTTTTTTGGAAAACGCATTGTGGATAAATACACGGTTTATGCACAAGTTAGAGAGGGGGTTATGGATCGGGGTATACAGATGTTATTGATCGCGTAACAACATGATCTAACTATGCTTTACGAGGTTACCCACAGATCTTACCGATCCTAATAAAAGTAAAAATAAACAGATCTAGAAAGAGATCTTAAGATCAATAAGCTTGATCACACCCCAAAACTAAAACGCATTGAAGAATATTTAAACATTTTATTTATCCAATAAGTCAGATAAAATACGCGCCCTTTTTTCAGCATATTCTGAAAATTATTTATTCGTATGTTTAGTGAGGTTTACTATGTTTTACACTCAAGCCTTTGATGTCATCGTTGTTGGTGGCGGTCATGCAGGAACCGAAGCCGCACTTGCTGCTGCAAGGATGGGTGCGCAAACTTTACTACTAACACACAATATTGAAACCATTGGACAGATGTCATGCAACCCTGCGATCGGCGGGATCGGCAAAGGGCATCTGGTAAAAGAAATTGATGCCTTAGGTGGTGCGATGGCACTGGCTACCGATCACGGTGGTATTCAATTTAGAACACTGAATTCAAGTAAGGGGCCAGCCGTTCGTGCAACACGCGCTCAGGCTGACAGAAGCTTATATCGCCAAGCGATAAGATCGATCGTTGAAAACCAGGAAAACCTAACGCTCTTCCAACAAAGCGTTGATGATATCATCGTTGAAAACGATCAGGTTACTGGTGTGGTCACTCAGATGGGTCTTAAATTTAAGGCAAAGACGGTTGTCTTAACCGTTGGAACGTTTCTTGGCGGCACAATACACATAGGGTTGGAAAATTATCGAGGTGGACGAGCAGGCGATCCGCCTTCAATTGCGCTAGCGGAACGTTTACGTGCGTTACCATTTCGTGTTGATCGATTAAAAACAGGTACCCCTGCTCGCTTAGATGCACGATCATTAGACTTTTCTGTGATGCAACAACAACCAGGCGATACGCCAACACCCGTATTCTCTTTCATGGGTGACAGAGCGATGCACCCTAAGCAGATACCGTGTTACATCACACACACTAACGAAAAAACACACGAGATTATTCGTGGAGGGTTAGATCGTTCACCCATGTTTACTGGTGTGATTGAAGGGATCGGCCCACGTTATTGTCCAAGTATCGAAGACAAGATAACGCGATTTGCTGATAAAACATCGCACCAGATATTTGTTGAACCAGAAGGGCTAAATAGCATTGAAGTATACCCTAATGGTATTTCAACCAGTTTGCCGTTTGATGTGCAGATGAACTTGGTTCGTTCAATCAAAGGTTTTGAGAATGCACACATCGTGCGCCCTGGTTATGCCATCGAGTACGACTTTTTTGATCCACGCGACTTGAAGCAAACGCTTGAAACTAAGTTTATCAATGGTTTGTTTTTCGCAGGCCAAATTAACGGAACAACAGGTTACGAAGAAGCCGGGGCTCAAGGCCTTGTTGCGGGTGCTAATGCCGCGCTTCAGGTACAAGATAAAGATCCGTTAATTTTACGACGGGATCAAGCGTACATGGGTGTACTTATCGATGATTTGGCTACCATGGGGACGAAAGAACCCTACCGTATGTTTACCAGCCGAGCCGAGTATCGTTTGTTATTGCGAGAAGACAATGCTGATCACCGTTTAACGGCAATAGGCAGAGAAATTGGGTTAGTTGATGACGCTAGATGGGCATCATTCAATGACAAGATGGAAATAGTCGAAGCTGAATTGCAACGCCTTCGAGGTCAATGGATCCATCCAGACCATGCAGCGACACCTCAACTTAACACCATGTTGAAAAATACAGTAAGTCGCGAGCACTCACTTGAAGAGCTTATTCGCCGTCCTGAAATGACGTATGAAAAACTGATGCAAATTGACAGCATTGGTCCTGGTGTTGAAAATCCCATCGCGGCTGAACAAGTTGAAATACAAATAAAGTATGCCGGTTACATTGCGCGTCAAATGGATGAAATTGCGAAAACGCAACGCCACGAAAACACACTACTTCCTGTCGATATGGATTTTAGTAAGATATCTGGCTTATCCAACGAGGTGGTAGCGAAATTAACAGAGGCGCGACCAGAAACGATTGGCAAGGCTTCACGTATTTCAGGTATTACTCCGGCCGCAATTTCGCTGCTTTTGGTTTATTTGAAGAAGCATGGCATGTTAAGAAAGTACGAAAAACAAAGCGCGTAAGCAGACGAGTGATATGACAACACAGCAAGAATTGCATTCTATTTTGGCCTCTGGATTAGAGGCCCTTTCTTTATCACTTTCTTCAGAGCAACAAGAACAACTGGTTGATTACGTTTTGCTTATCGATAAGTGGAATAAAGCGTACAACTTGACATCAGTTCGTTGCCCTAAGCAGATGATGGTAAAACATATCCTTGATTCCCTGGCCATTGTGCCTCACTTAACGGGGAACAAGATCATCGATGTTGGTACCGGTCCAGGTCTACCTGGTATGCCACTTGCCATCGCCTTCCCTGATAAATCGTTTACGCTTTTGGATAGTTTAGGAAAGCGAGTTCGATTTATGACACAATGCGTCCATACGCTAAAACTAAATAATGTCACTCCCATTCAAAGTAGAGTGGAAGCGCTGAAGCCAGCTACACCGTTTGATATTGTGCTAAGCCGCGCGTTTGCGTCGCTAAAAGATATGTTGCACTGGTGCGAACATCTGGTAGATTCAGAAGGAAGATTTTTGGCGCTTAAAGGTCAATATCCCCAATCTGAGATTGATGAAGTAAGTAATCACTTTCAGGTTTGTGATACACAAACCCTAACAGTGCCAAATTTGATAGGTGAAAGACACCTCGTTTGGATTAAAAAAGCATAACAGGATTCATTGTGGCAAAGGTAATCGCGATCGCGAATCAAAAAGGTGGTGTGGGTAAAACCACGACCGCGGTGAATGTAGCAGCATCTATGGCAGCGACTAAGCGCAAAGTGCTACTTATTGACCTTGATCCGCAAGGAAACGCTACGATGGGAAGCGGCGTAGACAAGTATGAAGTGGGGGCAACCGCATTCGAACTACTTGTAGAAGATATGCCTATTAACGAGGTAATCGTCAAAAATACCGCAGGAAAATACGATCTTATCGCTGCAAACGGTGACGTTACCGCCGCTGAAATCAAACTCATGGAAATGTTTGCTCGCGAGGTTCGTCTTCGCAACGCTCTGAAGTCGGTATTAGATTATTATGATTTCATCTTTATTGACTGCCCTCCATCGCTTAATCAACTGACGGTTAATGCATTGGCTGCGGCCGATTCAGTCATGGTTCCTATGCAATGTGAGTATTATGCACTCGAAGGGCTTACCGCATTGATGGATACCATTCAAAAGTTGGCGTCTGTTGTGAATCCTGAATTGAAGATTGAAGGCGTATTGCGTACTATGTACGACCCGCGTAATCGCCTTGCAAACGACGTATCAGAGCAGTTAAAGCGTCATTTTGGCGAGCAAGTGTACAGAACGGTTATCCCGAGAAACGTGCGCCTTGCCGAAGCGCCAAGTTTTGGCACGCCGGCCATGTATTACGATAAGTCGTCAACAGGCGCCAAAGCGTACTTGGCGTTGGCTGGTGAGATATTACGTCGTCGGGACAAAACCACGCCTTCTCAGGCGAAAGCTAGTTAAAATACCATTCGCTGAATTCGTCAGCGTATGCCATAGA
>Ga0209652_1003283_pt1 | contig 12016 bp, 8 predicted proteins | sample SaaInl74LU_5_DNA_FD_184641 | JGI IMG/M metagenome (GOLD analysis project Ga0209652, IMG submission 184641) | Marine microbial communities from expanding oxygen minimum zones in the Saanich Inlet - ESP_74LU_5_DNA (SPAdes) (version 2) | ecosystem: Environmental > Aquatic > Marine > Intertidal zone ...
CGGCCGGGACACCCCCGCGGGAGTGCTCCCCGAAGCCCTGCCCAGACATGCCCCGGGCGTCGGAATCTCCGCCGAGGACGCTGTGCGCGCGTACGAGCTCGAACGCGCGCGGCGGCAGCGCGCGCTCGGCGAGCGCTCTCGATGGCGCTTCGAGGAGCAAGCCTCGGTGGGCGTGAGCGAGAAGCAGTCCGCGTTCAGCCGCGACCGGTCCCGGGCGTACAACGAGACCAACGGCATGAGCCGGTGGCAGGCGCGCGCGACGTACGGCGACGCGGGCAAGAACCCGGTCGACGGCATCTGGCCCCCTCCCCTGGATCCGACGCGCGCGGACGTCGCGAGTTCGGCGACGACATCCAGCGTTGACTTTGACGACGACGACGCGAACGTCGTCGCGGACCCCGCGACCGCCGATCCCGAGTCCGCGGAGCACCTGAGCCGCACGGCGCTGGCGATGCGTCAGCGCAAGGAGCAGTTCTTCGCGTCCATCGCGAGCAAAGGGCCGCGCGCGCCGCCCGAGAAGGGCGCGCACGAGAACCGGTGGCAGGATCGCGCTGGGAAAAAAAACGACCCGACGGCGGGGTTCGCGCGGCGACCCGCGGATGCGCACGCGGGACGCCACGAGGCGCGCGCGTTCTTCGGCGACGGCGGGGGGAAGAACAAGCCTATTCCCCAGGCGGAGAAGGACGCGAACGGCGGCGCGTCCAACGAGGGCCGCTGGGAGGAGCGCGGCCGCTGGCACGACGCGAACGTGCACCTGGAGATGCCCAACGGGGGCCACTACGCGCCGCACATGGGCCGCGACGCCTGGGAGAACGGAGGCTACCTCAAGCTGGAGCGAGGCGTCCACGAGGCTGGGTACCGCGATGGGGTCTGGGACGACGGGCTGTGGGAACGGCGCGCGGGCTGGGCGCACGCCGTCCCACGCGGCGGCGCGAGACCCAAGCCGGGTGACCCCGTCCCCGGGCCGCACGGCCAGCGCCCGATCGGCCCGCTGAACGAGTCGCGGCAGCTGGCGGGCGCGTGGGAGGCGCGCGCGGAGTGGCACCGAGATGATAACGGCCACGTCGCGCGGGACGTCGGCGCGCTCGGCCACGTGCGCCACGGCGCGGACGCGCACGCCGGTCGCTGGGAGGAGCGCGCGGAGTGGGGCAAGGGCCGCGTGCACCCCAAGCTCGAGCACAAAACGAGCGAACACGCGGGCCGATGGGAGGAGCGCGCGCAGTACCACCGGGAGGCGGACGGCGTCGGCGCCGGCGCCGCGTGCGGCGGCGAAGCGTCGGTTCCGGGCGGACCGCGCGAGCCTCCGGCTATGCGCGCCGCTCGGGTGGCCGCCGCGAACCGGGACTTCGTGCGTTTCCGCGACGGGCTCTCGAACGACGGGACCGAGAACGGCTTCCGGGAGAACGACCTCAACCGCGCGCGGGGGGGTAAGCGCGGGAACGACTTGAAGGCGGATGGGATCCTTCGCGAGGCGAGCGTCGAAGAGGCGACGACGCGGCCGACGTGGGCGGGCGAGACCCCCGCGCGAAATCTCGGCGCGGAGGCTCGCTCGTCGTCGGCGGTGGCGGTGGATCGATCCACCGCGAATGAGACGACGAATGAGAAAACGAACGAAGAAAAAGAGGATGGCGCGTTCGCGGCTTGGATGGTCGGCGGCGCGCGCCGCGGACACACGCGCACGCCGTCGGCGTACCGCGAGGGGTACGACGCGGCGAACGACGCGTTTGGTTTGCGTTTGAACCACGGCGTGGCGCGTTTGTGCGGCAACCTGGAAGGCGACGCGGTTCTTCCGGACCACGGTCTTTCGAACGGTGGTCTTTCCGGCGGGTCGATGGCGGCGATGCGGTCGGCGATCGCCTCCGCGTCGCGCGCGTCCGCGGAGCGCAGGGAAACCGCGCGACGGCATCTCGGCAGCCGCGCCGGCATCCTGTCGTGAGCGGAGTATTTTACGAAAGTACGAAAGACGATGAAGAAGAAATCATCGGTAGTATTCATAGCTCCTTTTCGTAGACTATGTACGTTCCTATGATGGAGCCTACGTCGACGTACACTTCAGACGTACGTCGTGACGCCGCGCGTCGCTCTTGTCGCGCTCAGTCGGTTCCGTGGAACATCTCCGTCGCCGGTTCCCACAGCGCGTCGTAATCGCCCTCGCGCGCGAGGTAGTACAAACCGGCGACGGATTGCCACACGGCGGCGACGAGCGCGACGACGGTGTTCTTCAGCACAAACTCGAAAACCTTGCCGAGGTCCACCATCGCGGCGTGCTGCTCGTCGTCGCTGTCCCACAGCGTGGACTGCTTACGAGCGCCACCATGCGCGATGTGGTGACGCTCGTGCTTGTTGCTCTCCTGCATGTCCCCGAGGCTCGCGATGCGATGCATGTCGGCGCGATTATTCGGCGGAACGGAACTGGAGGTTTTCGGATGAGAGGGGGTGAGGTTTTCGGCAGCCTCTGTTTCGGGTGGAAGGGGGGGGGAGGTCAGCGCGTGCGGGAGGAGGAACGCGCGCGGCGGTGCATCGACGTGCGCGCGCGTGGGTCCTGCCGCGCGGCTGCGGTGACCTCGACCGGCGCGCGACGCGGGTGCGCGCTTCTTCACACGGACTCCTCGGCCCGTACGATACGAAGAATGCGCTTTTTCGTTCGGAAACCAACAACGTCCGAAAGGGGTGGGGGGTGGGGTGGCGTGCGCGCGCGGTGGTCCGGAAACGACGCGCGCGGGGCGAGGCTGTGAGGTGGGTGACTCACCTGAGGTTCGGGAGCGCCCGAGTGTGTCTCGACCACGCGGGGTAGTCGGAGCGCGGCGCGTTCTGACGCGCTCCGAAAGGGTAGTGTAAACAACGCTGACTCGGATGTCGCTTCGGAAAGTGCCCGACCGACCGCATCAGCTTTTTTGAGAACTTGAAAACTTTGATCGGAGTGATGAGTCTGCCACACCCGCGGGCGCGTGAACCGCGCACGCCACCATGGGTGACGTCGCCGGGACCGTGGATGACCCCATCGAGATCGACATCGAGAACCCCGAGTTCCGCCGCGCGCTGCGCAAGAAGTACCGGGAACTCGACGTGGAAGTGAACGGTACGCGCGCGACCGCCTCCTCCCCTCACCAAAGGTGCGAGCAAGATGTTGGCACCTCTCAGCGACTGACCCATTCGACCCGAACGCTCGACTCGCAGCCAACAAGGATGAGCTCACGGACGCGAAGAAGAAAACGCTTTCGAGCATGATCACCAAAGCGGACGATCTGAACAAGAACGGTACGTCACCCGCGCGCGGTTCGCGTCGCACCCGACGCACGTCGCGTCACCGCTCGATTCGTCCGAGGCGGTCGAAAATTTTCAAAATCGAGCGTCGCTCGTCTCGTCGGCTTTCGACGCCGCTCTACGCGCTCCGCTCACCTTCTCGGCCTTTCTTTCCGTCGCGCACCGAATACAGTCAAGAAGGCCCGCGAGCAGCAGGTGGACACGACTCTGTACAGCACTTTGGCGGAGTCCGGCTTGGAGATGTCCAAGAAGCTCGGCGGCGCGGGGAAGCACACTGCGGCGGAGTTGGTGACTCGTCTGATTCACCTGTTCACGCACGATTGCGCGGACAAGACGGCGACCGCCGCGGAGGACTCCGGCGCGTTCGACTGGCACGTGTGCGGCTCGCACGTCGCGAAGCACTTCGCGGAGGCGCCCTCGGCGTCGTTCATGAACGGGCCCATGGACGCGCAGGTGAAGCTTCGCGCCGCGCATCAGCGGCGGCGCGCGGAGCCCCTGGGGCCGGTGACCACCGCCGACGCGGTGGACGACACCAACGCCGAGCAGCAGACGGACCACGCGATGAAGCGCATGGTGAAGGTGATGAAGGAGCGGAAGAGCAAAAAAGAGACGCTCACGATGGAGGAGCTGGCGGTGAACCCGAGCTCGTTCGCGCAGTTCGTGGAGAACGTCTTCACGCTCTCCTTCCTGGTGAAGGATGGCGAAGCCGGCTTGGCGATGCCGGAGGCGCCGGACGCCGCGGACGGCGGCGTAAACCCGGTGGTCAAGAAGACGCGCAAGCCGGAGGAGAACCTGGACGTCGAGCGCGCGACGTTCGTCATGCACCTCGACGTGAAGGGCTGGAAGGCGCTCACGGCGGCGAACGGGGGGCGCGCCGGCGCCATGCCGCACCGCGACGACGACGACGACGAGCGCGAGCCGCGAGCGCTCGAGGACCCCGCCGTCGCCGCCGCGCGCGACGCCAACGGGGACCGCGCCGCGGGATCGGGATCCCACGAAAACGGCGCCGCGAGCGTGGGACCCGCGAAGGGAAAGGCTGCCGGGAAGAAGCGCGCGCGCGCGCCGCCGCAGGATGTCACGAACAGCCAGGAGGACGAGCGCGGCGGCGCGAGGCGACGAGGCACCGTCGACGCGTGACGGACACCTTTTTTCTCTCGCGCGCGCCGCGGCGTCGGAAACGAGACGCGAACGACGCGAACGACACATTTTTCGCGATAGATACTAGGACTCCGAGGTGTTTGGTACCATACCATACCGCGTAGAAGACGCGCGTCGCCCCCGAAACCGTCACAGCTCGTCCTGTTTGTTTTCCTCGCGTCGCGTCTCCGGGGTCTCGGGCGACGCCCGCGTCTCCGGCGCCTCGGCGTACCTCGCGGCGACCGGCCTCGCGAAGACAAGCACCTCCGCCTGCAGCTCGCGGTCCACGGCGAAGTGCGCGTGGAACAACCGTTTGTGCACCTCGAAGCCCCACTTTTCGAGCCAGCGCTTCATGCCCGCGTCGCGGCTCGTGCCGTCGAAGAGCACCACGTGCGAGGGCGCGCCGTCGGCGCCGTCGCGCGGGAAGCGGGTGTCCAAAAAGGTCTCCGGGTCGGCGAAGAAGCGGTCCGCCTCGTCCGGCTCGTGCTCGGCCCTGCCCTCCGCCGAGGCGGGCGGGCACTCCAGGAACGACATGGGCACGGGAACGCGTGTGGGCAAGTGCGCGTGCGAGTGGAAGGGGTGCTGGTGGCACGGCGTCGCGAAGAACACGCCGCCCGCGTTTACCTTCCCCTCCGCCGCGAGTTTTGCGACGTGGCGCACGGCGGCCACCGTTCCGCTCTGGTGCCACCACGAGAGGTACGCCGCGGCCGGGATTTGCGTCAGGAGCACGAGCGCGACGGCACGGCGCGTGCGCCACGCGGTTTTCGGATCGGCCTGCCACGCCGCCAGCGCGCCCCCCGCGGCCGCGAGCGTCGGCGGCAGCGCCGGCATCAGGAACCGGAACTCCTTATGCGCGGCGAGCGAGTAGCCGAGGACGCAGTACAAAGTAACCGCAAACGGTTCCCAGGCGCGCGCGCCCTTCAGGGTCCCGGAGACGCACCCGAAAAACGCGAGGGGCGCGAAGCACGTGGCCACCGCGGGGAAGCCCTGCGTGAGGTACCAGTGCCAGGGGTGCGTCCCGTACGCCGCGCTGCCCCCCTCGGCGACGTTGAACTTGAAAAAGTTCCACGCCGCCACGTACACCGCGCCCGAGAAGGCGTAGTCGACGACGACGCCGAGCGTGACGGCGGCGACGAAGACGGGGAGGCACTCCAGGCACAGAAACGTCGTTTTCGCTCGCGTGCGTCGCAGCTCGGTGACGAACAGAGGCAGGAAATACGTCGCCGCGGTGGGCCGAATCAGACACGCCGCGCCGGCGAACGCGACGGCGCGCCGGCGGTTCGCGCGGCGTGCCTCGTCGTGGTTTCGGTCCGACGCCGGCCCGCCGTCCCCGCCCGCTTCCGCCCGTCCCCACGGCCAGTGCGCCAGCGCCGCGGCGGTGAGCACCGCCTCGAGGCAGTTGGAGAACGTGCGCACGCCGCAGAAGAAGTTGAACCAGCACGTCAGGGAACAGAACGCGGCGTAGCGCGCGGCCGACGCGGATCGGAACCACCGCCTCGCGAGCTCGTGCGTGTACACATCCCCGACCGCGGCGATGGCGGCTTGCGCCACGCGCGGGCCCCATGCGATCACGAACGTGGTGTCCGCCCCGAGCACCGCCGCGAGCTTGTACACGCCCGCGAAGATCGCGACGTGCGCGTACCCGCGGAGGCCGCGATGCCACTCCCACGTCAGATGGCCATAGCCGAACACCGCCCTGTGCGCGACTTCGGGTCCCTGCCAGAACTCGTCGGCGTTGAAGTACGTGCGCACGGCGAACGCGTTGGCCAAGCGGAACGCGAAGCAGAACGCGAACAGACGCGAGGTGGCGTACCCCGCGCCGGGTGCGCTCGCGGACGACCCCGACGACGCCGCGCGCGCCATCGTCGACAGTAGTGACGGGACGCGAAGCTAACAACGAAAGAAGAAACGAAGAAAATGTACACGCGCGAATCGTTCTACGTCTTTGTCACAACGCGCGCGCGAACGGCTCGCGGCGGTCGGTGCGGAGCCGCAGGCAATGTGCGTACGCGCTCCCACGAGACCGAGCGCGAGTCGTTTCTGTGTCTGATCTTCGCGTCTCGCCGCGCGTTCCGCGGTCCCGGGTCAGCGTATCGTTCCTCCGCCGTTCCATCTCCCGCGGCGACGCGGGAATTTTCGAAACGGGGATTCATCGGACCCGAACTGCGGCGGCGGCGAGCGCGCCATTTCTTCTCATCAGACGCGAACGGAAATCGCAGTAGATACCCGCGGTACCCACCGAATTGTCGTTCGTTTGAAAGACTTTCAGCGCGCACAGCCACAGGCAGTGAAAGTTGGTCTTCTCACTGGAAATCCTTACGCGGCGTTCTTCTCCATCTGCTTGAGGATGTTCTGCGCCTTGTTGAGCGCGGCTTCTTTTTTCTTCCACTCCTTGGTCTTCGCCTTCATCGCGCGCTCCGCCTCGGCGCGCTCCGCCTTGACCGCCTTGAGCTCATCCGCCTTCTCCGCGAAGACAGCCTTGATCTCCTCCGCAGACTTGCCCTCGTGCTTCTCGATGAACGCCACCTCGTTCTTCGCGCAGCCCTTCTTCGAGGCGGCGTCGCACGTGGGCTTGTTCAGCGTGCGGTCCGCGAACTGCTTGAGCGAGTTGAAGTCGCGGCCCTGCTGGTAATCCTTGCCCTTCTTGTCCCCGGACATGAAGTACTTGATGGTGGGGTACCCGCGGACGCCCATGCGCTGGCAGGTGCGCTCGCCGTCCGCGGTGCAGTCCACGTCCACGATCAGAACGGACGACGAGTCCGCGAAGCTCGCGCCGAGCTTGTTCCAATCAGGGGCCATGGACTTGCAGTGGCCTCACCACGGGGCGAGGAACTTCACGAAGGCGTTCTTGCCGGAATCCAGCACCTCGGAATCGAACGTGCGGTCCGAGGCCTGCAGGACGCCCTTTCCGGCGGAAGCGAACGCGAGCATCGCGAAGAAGAGCGCGAGGCGCATGGCGGCGCCGCCGCGAACGGAGGTGCGCATGGTCGCGAGCGAGACGCTGGAGCGTGCGACGCGATCTGGGCCGCGGCCCGGCGATGATGAAGATCGCGGAAACGTCGGAGACGATGGGTGACGTCGGGCGTCCAATCAAAGCGCCGCACAGAAAAACGGCTTTCCTTTCGGCGCCGCGAACGAAAAATATGATAAATTCACCAAAAAAAAAGTGTTCGGTCGCCTCGTCCGACGACGGCGTCCCGAGGAGCCCCTCTCGGGACGACGCGTCGACTCAAGAGAGCCGTTACCGCGTCGCCCGTCACAGCGGGACGCCGTCGAAGGCGAGGCTGAGCCGAAACGTGCTACGAGCGCGAGCGCGCGCGAACCCGCGAACCCGCGAAAGAAAAAAAACCTTCCGGACGCGACGGACGTCGTCTTACTTCTCAAAGGCGAAGAGACCCGCCGCGACGCCGCGCCACCCCTCGCGCTCGCGGCGCGCGAGCTCCTCCGCGCCTCGCCGCGCGCGATCCGCCGCGCGTCCCGCGGCACGTCGCACCGCCGATCCCACATCGGAGTCCTCCGCGAGCAAAGACATGGCCTCCGCGAGCGTCTCCGGAGCCGCGAACAGAAACCCGCACGGGTGCGCGTACGCCGCGAGAAGCGGAGAAGAGTCGTCGTCGTCAAAACAGTCGTCTCGGAACGCGTTCGGGTCCCGTTCCCGATCGGCTCCTCCCGGGTCGGCTCCTAAAGAGGCTTCCTCGAGCATGTCCAGCAGCGCCCTGTTCCCGGGGACGTCCCTGGCGAGCACCGGCGTGCCCAAAGCGGCAGCCTCCAGCAGCGCGCCGCTCTGCCCCTCGGACAGAGACGTGTTCAGCACGCCGGCGGCGGCGCGCATGTACTCGAGCGCGACGCGACGCGCCACCGGAGGCATTTGTGTAAACGCGCGCGCGCCCTCCGCGCCGTATGACGCGCGCGCCTTCTGCGCGACCAGCGACGCGTACGGCGCGTCCAGCGAAGGGCCGAGCACCGCTAACACGAAAGCGGGAGACGAGGAAGACGAAACCGTTGACGAAGAAGCGATAACTTTGACGCGTTCCTCAACCGCGTCCGCCGCCCAAAGCACGTCCTTCACCGGCCGCAGCCCGGCGGGGAGCAGAAACACGCGCGTCGACGTAGCCACGCCGAGCGCGTCGTGCAGACTCGGAACAAGTGTTTCTTCCGCCTCCTCCTTGACGTCTTCCGTGTTCGCGTTTCCCGTGTTCGTCGTCGTCGTCTCCAAAACGCTCGGCCGTCGCCGAGCATATGTCTCGCGCGAAGGCAAACGCACGCCCTGCGGCACGATCGCCGTCGTCGGCGGGAGCGCGCCGGAGGGCGCGGCGGCGACCATCGACGGCGAAAACGCGACGACGACATCCGCCGCCGCCGCGCGCCGGGCCAGCGTCGCGGCGCGCTCCGGCGCCTCGCGCGCGTCCACGTTGACGTCCGTCCCGCCGAGCACGAGCACCACCTTGACGTCGCTGGTCAAGGTGCTACCGAGAGTAGACCGGGAGCGCACCTCCGCGAGCGCGTCCAGCGCGTCGCCGCACTTGAACGCGTGCAGCACGACGCAAAGCGCGAAGTCGCCCGCGTTTAGAAACGCGTCGAAATCGGAAACGCCGCGCGGCAAATCAAACGGCGCGCGGAGCGTCGCGCACAAGCCGGTTTCCTCCGCCAACACGCTGGCGACGCGTCCGATCGTAACGCCGTTCCCGCCGTCCGCGATGTTCGCATCGTCCATCCCGGAACCCGCGTTGAACCCCGAACCGAGCTGTTTTGTTTTCAGCTCGGGGGAAGAAGAAGACACGGGAAGTAAGGGCGCGACGCACAGAATCCGCCGGCGTCGGGGATGCGTTTTAAACGCGTCGCGAAAAAACCTCCCCTCCGTTTCTTTCGACGCGTCGCAAATCCCTCGAAGCGCTTTCTCCGGCGGTCACAGCTTCCCTCCTTTAACGTCCATGGCGACGCGGAAGCCCGTGTAGACGGCGTTCATCTCCGGCCAGAAGCTGTGCCTGTACCCCGCCCGGGCGATCGGAGCGCTCGTCGCCCAGCACCCGCCCTTGCACACCTTCCGGTACCCGAACCAGGGCGCGCTGTTCTCGCGGTAGGGGAAGTCCATGGCGAAGCCCGGGAAGGGAAGGAACGCGCTCGAGGTCCACTCCCAGACGTTGCCGAGCATGCCGCGGCATCCCCACCCGGATTCGCCTAACGGAAACGCAGACACGTCAGCGACGCCGCCGTGGAAACCGTCCAGGTTCGCGCGCGTCGAAGCGCAGGGCAACTCTGAGCCCCACGGGTACTCGCGGCGCGCGCGCGCCGAGCCAGTCGCGTTTGCATCCCCCGACTTCGACGGGTACGTCGACGGGTCGGTGCGCGCGGCGATTTCCCACTCCGCCTCCGTGGGAAGCCTCCCCCCCACCCACGCGCAGTACGCCTCAGCCTCGTACCACGTGACGTGCGTCACGGGCGCGTCCGGGCGCAGGGGGCGTGAAGAGTCGAAAAAAAGCTCGAGCCAGCCCTCGACGCCCGACGCGTTTTCGTCGTTTTGTAAGTTTTGCGCCTTGACCCAGTACCGCGGCGCGTCGACGTTTCTCCCCGCGCGCGAAGCGCTCGCCTCGTCCACGCCGACCTCCGCGTTTCGCCACTTCCTGTTCCCCTGCAGCCACCTCCAGCCCTCGTGCGACCACAGCGTTTTGTTCTCGTAGCCGCCCGCGCGCGCGAACGCCGCGAACTCGGCGTTGGTCACGCACGCTCGCGCTAAGCGAAACGCCGGAACGGCGACCTCGTGCGCCCAGCGCTCGGCGTCAAACACCCACTTATCGCCGCGGCTCGCGCCGAGCACGTACCGGCCCGCGGGGACGCTCACGTAGCCGCCGTGCGTTCGCTTTTTCGTTTCGTTCGGCGCGTTTCGTTCGGCGCGGCGTTCTGTCGGCACGCTCGTCGTTTGAATCGCGAGGCGGCCGCCCGCGCAATCGGCGGCGTACGTCTTCGGCGTCTCCGGGACAAACGCGGGCGGAGCGTACCCGAGCGTGTGCCTGGTTTGGATGAAGTCCTCGACGTGCCAGTGCTCGTGCACGATGCCGTAGACGTGCAGGTAGGAAGACACGGGGTCGAGCAACACGTCGTCGTCGCTTTTGCTTTTTGGTCGTGTCGTCGCGTTCGCGTCAAACGTTTCTCCCACGCAAACCAGCAGCGCGTTCGTGACGCCGTCGAGGTAGTCTTGAATCTCCGCCAGACAAGGATCCGACCCCGCCGCCTGCGCCGGGCGCCACCGGTCGTCGTGCGCGGCTCTGAACGAGTCGAACAGCGCGTGCTTGTCGTGGCCGGGCAAAAACGCGTCCTCGGGAGTCTCGGGCGCGAGCAGGCGCAGGATCATGAACTCGTAGAAGTGCGCGATGTGGCCCAGCCCCCAGTCGAAGGGGTTCAGGGAAGGCTCGGGCACCGCGCGAAGTTGCGCCGGGGAGAGGCCGGCGAGCGCGCGTTTCGTGCGCTCGCGCACGTCCGAGTACATCGCGCGGATCTGGCCTCGGCTCAGGCGCACGTGCTTCTCGCGAAGCGTGCCGTACACGTCCAGGTCCTTCAGGCTCGAGGGGGGCGCGAGCGCGACCGCGGCGCCGGGAGGCACGTCGCGTTCGCGCGACATGGAAGGCACGAAATGCGCGTGCACCCCGTGGAACCATCGATCGCGCGGCTGGGACGCCGCCGGCGACGCCTTCGCCGAGACATCCGCGGGTGGCATGTACGCCGCAGGGACGCGCGCGCGAGCACGCGCGACCGCAGGCCTGGTGCCGCCAGGGGACGTGCGCTCGCGTCGCCCAATCTGCCGGCAGCTTCGGGTGACGTGGAAAGGTTAACAAAATCTTCCTCACGCGTTTTCTCTTGGAGGCGCCGAAACGCGGCGGTTCGCGGTTGCGGTGGTATTTTCAAGGCTCGTCGCGCGGCGTATTGTACTGCGGACTGAGCGGCTCGCTCGCTCGCTATGTTCTATTAAGCAGACTAGTAGTACGAATGACGACTGATAACCGAGAACGCGCGTTCGCCATCCTCGCACCCCTCCATCGTCACTCGCCGTACGTCGCGACCAACGCGCTGAACAGCAACAAGGTGAGCCCGTATCCGACGACGGTGTTGGCGACGATTGTGGCGCCGATCTTCACGAGCACCTCAACCTGGCAAAACAGCAACATGGCGCAGCTCACCGCCGTCGTCACCGCCGCGCCCGTGATCGTGGGCGCGACGTGCCCCAGCGCCAGCTTCACTTTTTCGTGGCGGCGGTCCAGGAGGGCGGAGGAGGAGGCGATCGCCGCCGCCTCCGTCTCCGCCTCCGCGTACGCGACGGCCAAGTGAATGCAGTAGTCGATGGATGACCCGATGAGCAGCGTGACGCAAAGTTCCTCGACGACGCCAAACTCCCAGCCCGCGGCGACGAGCGCGGCGAGCATGAGCACGACCGCCGCCGCGATGGTGGCGAGCGCCGCGACGGTGACTCTGAAACTGCGCGTCGCCGCGAACATGATCGCCGCCGCCGCCGCCGCCGACACGGGCGGGCTCACGAACGCTGTGTGCCGGATGCTCTCTTCGACGCCCAAGCGGTTCCAAACGTCGCACGCCTGCACGACGACTGGGACGTTTTTTTTTCGAA
>Ga0209652_1003284_pt1 | contig 12013 bp, 7 predicted proteins | sample SaaInl74LU_5_DNA_FD_184641 | JGI IMG/M metagenome (GOLD analysis project Ga0209652, IMG submission 184641) | Marine microbial communities from expanding oxygen minimum zones in the Saanich Inlet - ESP_74LU_5_DNA (SPAdes) (version 2) | ecosystem: Environmental > Aquatic > Marine > Intertidal zone ...
ACGCCGGCGTCGAAGGCTCTAGGGGTTCCCATCCAAGTCAGGGGTGACATCTTCGAGCACGGCGGATGCTTCGACGGCGCCGCGGACACCCCCAACGGCGTGGTCGGACGTCCCGGGATGACCAAGGCGGAGCTCGAGTCCGAGTTCCCCGGATGCTCGGTGCCCGATGAGCTCGTGAACGGATGGTGGACCGAAGAGCAGGGATGTGAGACGGTGCCTCAGGCGCAGGAACGCGTTCAGCAGGTCACGAAATGGCTGTGGGAACAGGCGGAGAAGTGGAAGGAAAAAGACGGCGCGCTCATGATCGTGGTGCACGGCATGTTCATCGACATCCTGATCAAAGCGTTAAGCGGGATGGCGTTGACCACGGGAAAGCAAAACCTGGTGTTTTGCTCGCAAAACGCCGGCATTCACGTGTTGGAGCTCAAACCGGGAACGGAGGGAAACCAGGGAGCGAACGTCGCGGGCTTGCAGATGTTCAACATCGTCGACCACTTGCCTGCGGACATACGCACGGGTGGGAGCGTCGAGGGGCTGGACGACTGCTACATGAACGAGGGGTCCGCGTAGGTTTCCGGAGTGAGGTTTTTTTACGTCGCGTTGAATCAATCAATTGATGACTAAGAGTCGCTTCGGTCTATCGGTCACAGTCTCCTCTTCTTGCCGCTCCGCATGAACGGTCTCAGCGCCCACTCGACGTCCGCGTCGTCCGCGTCGATCGTGCCCAGCTTGATCTGATACAGCTTCATCTCGAACCGGGGTCCGACCTCGGTGAGCGCCACCGATTTCGCGCCGCGGGGCATCTCGTAGGTGTGGTGGCGCAGCGAGACGTAGTCCGCGTCGTTCGCGAACGTGATGACGCGTTTCGATTTCCCATCCTTCGGCGCCGGGAACAGGTGTTTCAGGATGTTCGCGGTGCGCTTTCCGAGCGGCGTCGTGAAGTTCTCCAGCACTAAATGCGGGTTCGCCTCGGAGACGGTGCCGATGTCCTGGTCCTTGACGTCGTGACGCATCACGGTGTTGCTCAAGCCGAAATACGCCGTCGGGCCGAACGGCATGTGGCTCACCACCAACCCGTCGGGCTCGCCTCTGTGCTCGTGCACCACCACCAGGTCCGTGAAGTCGTTGCTTCGGCACAGTTCCACCAGGTCGGGAAGCACCTGCGCGCCTCGGTTGATCCGCCGCGCGGTGGGCATCAGCAGCTTCACCTCCTTGACAAACTGCGTGAGGCGCGACGACGGGTCTCTTGACGTCGTGACCAAGACTTTGGGGTCTCTTTCGTTCGCGCGCGCGTACTCGTCGTCTAAACTCGCGCCGTTCGCCGCGGTCGACGCATCTTCTAAAGCAATTTCGTTCCTCAAACTCACCTCCGCGTTGCGGAGCTCGGTGGGAATCACCTTGCCCTCCTCCAGGCACTGACGGATCTTCCGCTTCTTTTCGTATAACTCGCGCTCCTTGCCCTCCAGGGATTTGCGGTACACGAACTCGCGCCGCAGGCGCGCGGTGCGGCGGATCATCGCGGCGGAGGACCGAACCTCGCGGGCGCCGAACACGAGAGCGAGTTGTCCGGCGACAACCCAGGAGGTCGCGGAGTGCGCGTTCGCCCGCGCGCGCGTCGCTGTGGCGAGGGGCGCTCGCAATCGAAAAGCGGCGGCGGCGGACGAACGCGTCCGGCGTCGAGTTTTCTCGACTTGACGACTTCTCCGGACGCCTCGACGGTCCAACCTGACGCTGCGTTGAAAAACGAAGCGCGCGGCGCGCGTCGGTTTTTCGTCAAAATCTCGGGCTACTGCTTTTTTTGGAGCTGAGTCGATCCCGGGCTCCGCTCTCGACGAATCAGAGCGTCGGAAATCGGCCAAAATCGGGAAGCGAGTCCAGCTGCGAGCGCTCGCGTGTTTTCCCGAAAGCTCGTCCGCCCATCGCGCGTTCCGGGGGCTTCATATCAGCACACGCCTCACCTTCGACGCAACTCAAGCACCGTAAAGATGGCTTGCCTCTCCGCCACCAACGCCCTCGTCGCGCAGCGCGCCGCCGTGCGCACCAACAAGCGGTGCGTCCGCGTTCCCGGCGGGAAACCCCACGCACATTCTTTCCGATGAGGCGCGACCAATGCTCCGCAGCACCGACGCGAGCGCTCCGGCTCCGGCGACGCGCGGTCTTGGCGGGCGCGAGACCGACGCGAGGGTCCGACTCGGCGGACGCGCACACGAAGCACGCCGTACGGCGGGTCTGCCTCGCGTTTCGCTCGGTCCGGCGCGTTGTCTTCCGCGCCCGCCGAACCGTCGACCGATCGCGCGCGTGTCGAGCTCGCGCGATGCCACGGATGCACAGTGCTCCGCATGAAGCCGATCGACGACGCGGTCTCCGTCGCGCGTTCCTCGCGTTCCAAGACTCGCGGTCGCTGACCCGCCCTCCTCTCCCTCCACCCACCAACAGCACCTCCGTGATGTGCTCCGCCGCGAAGCCCGCCTTCGTGGAGAAGGTCGAGAAGGCCGGCAAGGCCGCCATCGCCGGCCTCGCCGCGTCCGCGGTCCTCGCCTCGGTACGTTAACACTCACCACGACGCTCCTATCCGATCCCGATCTCCGCGCGCTCCGGAGTCACGACCCAGAGCGAGGCGCGAGCGAGCGAAGCGGCGGAAGGCGACGCGCGGACCGCGCGGGCAGTCATGTCGTCGTCTGCGCGCCGCGCGCGTTCGCGCGCGTCCGGAGGCGCTCGCGGCCGCGCGCGGGACCGGCGTTCGCGTCGGTTGTTGCTTCGTCGCGGACGAGCGTCCGTCGCGAACGAACGCCCAAGCTTGTCAGTCGCGAAAATCGGCTTTCACGTTTCACATAAACCAAGCCTTTACGCGTCTAACCTCCCCTCCCGTTCCTTCACCACGTTCGTTCCGTTCGCGCAGTCCGCCGGCGCCGTCACCTACGACGAGTTCCAGGGCCTGACGTACCTCCAGGTGAAGGGCACCGGCCTCGCCAACACCTGCCCCGTGGTTGAGACCGGCGAGGCCGGCAGCAAGATCCCCGCCAAGGATTACAAGCTCGAGAAGTTCTGCATGGAGCCCACGTCGTTCACGGTGAAGGAGGAGTCCGCGTTCAAGGCTGGCGAGTCCGAGTTCACCAAGACCAAGCTCATGACCCGCCTCACCTACACCCTGGACGGCATGACCGGCTCCTTCAAGGTTGGCTCCGACGGCTCCGTCGCCGTGCAGGAGCGCGACGGCCTCGACTACGCGGCGGTCACCGTGCAGCTCCCCGGTGGCGAGCGCGTGCCTTTCCTGTTCACCCTCAAGGAGTTCGCGGGCAAGGGCAACACCTCCCAGTTCGGCGGCGACTTCACCGTGCCCTCCTACCGCGGCTCGTCCTTCCTCGACCCCAAGGGCCGCGGTGGCTCCACCGGCTACGACAACGCCGTGGCGCTCCCCGCCAAGTCGGATGCCGACGAGCTCCTCAAGGAGAACAACAAGAACGTCGCCGCGCTCAAGGGCTCCGCCGTGTTCAACGTCGCCAAGTACGACGCCGTGACGGGCGAGATCGCGGGTGTGTTCGAGTCCATCCAGCCCTCCGACACCGACCTCGGCTCGAAGGCGCCCAAGGATGTGAAGATCACCGGCCTCTGGTACGCGCAGCTGCAGTAAATGTCTTTTCGGTACATGATTCTCTCCGCCGGCGACGCGCAAGCCAAGTCGCGAACGCGTCGCCGACGACTTCCGAAAGAGAGTGCTGTTTTTTGCCGCGGGTGTTCGAGAGACGGCGTATATTTTGCGAGGCGACGCGAGGGGTCGAGAGGACGGCGCACGGGAATAGCCAGGTGCGTCTGCGCGTGATTGGGTTGTAAGCAAGAGCCGTTTTTTGTTTCTTTTGTTCTTTTCGCGCCGGAGCGCCTCCTACGCGCGTCCGCCGCAGTCGCAGTAGAACCCGCGCCTCGTCGGGTCGAGGCGTTTGAGTTGGTCGAATCGCGCCGCGCTCTCGGCCGCGCCCGTATCCGTGCCCTTCAAGTCGCACAGCCTCGCGAGTGTCAAGACCGGCCACTTGCACTCGGGCTCCAACTCGCAGAGCTCGGCCAGGGCGTCAGCTTCGCTGGCGAATTCGGCGCCCGCGGATGACTCTTCCTTTTCGGCGGCGAATTCGGCGCCCTCCGCCCTCCGCCGATTGTTTAAGGTCTGCGCGGTGAGCCAGCGGTGGTACATCCACCCCGCCTGGTCCTCCGGCTCGGTGAAGAGCGCCTGCCGCACGAGCGCGTACTCGTTCGCCAAGACGCGTTCGGGGACGAACGCCGAGGACGGACGCGGAAAGTTCCGATCCTCAGACGCGTTTTCGTGTTCGTCGTCTCCTCCGCTCGTCCCCGCTCCGTCCCCCTCGTTCGCGTTCGTCTCCCTCGTTCCCGCGACCGATGAAGAAACAGAAAAAGCGCGCGGCAGGCACGCCGCGCGGTGGTGCCAGGCGGAGTAGTTGGAGAAGTTGCGCTCGATCTTCTCCTCGCTGTACCGCAGCTCCGAGAGCGCCGAGGCGGTTGAGATTTCGCGAACGCCTTCGCCAACCTCATGTCTATTCGCGTTTGATCCGCCGCCGCGCGTGGACATGAGCGCCACCACGAACCGCCGGTAGCCCCAGCCGTGGAAGTTCCGGTCGTCCAGGTCGAGCAGAGATTTGGACATCGAGAGCTCCGTCTCGAGCAGGGACGAGACTTGTTCGGATTCGGAGTCCTCGCGTCGCGCCGCCCTCGCGACGCACCACTTCCTGTGGTGCCACGTCGGGTAGCTCTTCGGGTGTTTCCGCAAACATCGCTCGGTGAGCGCGAGCTCGTCCGCGAGGTTTCCCACCTCGCGCGCGTCGACGTTTGGTTTTGCACGCGCTGAAACACCGCACAGAGGCTCGTGGTCCTCGGTCGCGTCGGACGGCGCTCCGCGGCGCTCGCGCTCGAACGCCGCGATGGCTTCTCTGCGGAAGTTCCACGCGGTGAGCACCTCCGGGTTGATCTCCAGGAGCCTCGCGGTGACCGCCATGGACGTCGCGTCGTACACCTTCTCGCGGCGTCGCCGAATCGCGTCGTCCTGCAACGCGCGGATGAGCTTCACCTTCGGCAGCGAGGCCTCGCGTCGCGCCTGAGGTCGCGTCGTGTCGCGAGGAGAAGGGGAGGACGCGCGGGGTCAGTCGAGGCGCGGAGGCGCGACGGCACAGGCGTCGGCGTTCGGGCGAGGGAAACGAACGCCGCGGGCCGGTGGAGGAGCGCCGGGTGCCGGACGTCGACGGACGCGGAGACGCACCCTGGACTCATCGAGGGTCTCGCGTTTGCGGCCGTGCATCGTGCCGAGGACCCGACCCGCGACCGAGTGGCGCGCCGCACGAAGCGGCGTGCGTTCTCGAGGAAACGAGGATCTCACGAACCCGCTGGCTGCACGAGTTATATTTTTGTTTCTGCTTCGGGCTCGCGGGCTCGCACACCTCGCTGCGCGTCCGCGCTCCGCTCCGGCTCGTCGGCGAGGACGATGTTCGCGGCGGCGGCGGCGGCGGCGGCCGCGCCGAGCGCGTCCCTCCTCCCGCGGTCGTCGCCGAGGTCCGGGGTCGGCCGGGCGGGACGCGGCGGACTCGCCGATGCCGACGCGACCGCGTTTTCGTCCGTACCCGCGAGGGCTCGAGGACGCGGGTCGACGCGGGTCGCCGCCGGTTTGAACCCTCTGACGGGCGATCGCGACGGCGGCTTCGAGCCCACGCCTTCGAACTCGCCGGGCGGTCCTCTGTACGGCGAGGAGGCGGACGTCGTGCTCGTCGAGACGCGCCGGCCGGACGGCGTCTCGGCGCGCATCTTGTACAGCACCACCGCGGCGGTGGATTGCTACGACCTCGAGCGCCTGTGCGACGACGTGGGTTGGCCCCGCCGCCCGATCAACAAGGTCAAGGCGGCGCTGGAGAACTCCTTCTGCGTCGCGAGCCTGTACCTGGAACTCGAGACGAACGACGGCGACGCGCGTCGCGATGGCGACGCCGTCGAGACGACGAACGAGACGAACGTTTCGCAAAACAAAACCAGAGGCTTGCCCGGGGTCTCCTACCCCCCCGAGACCGCCGTGCCTGGAACCGCGTTCGGCGAGCGCAGGCTGATCGGTATGGCTCGCGCCACCTCCGATCACGCGTTCAACGCCACCATCTGGGACGTCGTGCTGGCGACAGAGTTCCAGGGCCAGGGGCTGGGAAAGGCGCTGTGCGAGCAGCTCATTCGCACGCTTCTCGCGCGCGACATCGGAAACATCACGCTCTTCGCCGACGGCGCCGTCGTGCCCTTCTACAAGAACCTGGGCTTCGTCTCCGATCCGGAGGGGATCAAAGGCATGTTCCTGTACCCCTAGCGGCGGCGAAGCGCGCGTTGCTTCGACGCGCCTTCTCGCGACGCGCGCGTTCGCGTCGTAGAAATGTTTTTTGCCACGCGTCGGTGAACAGACTCGCCCCGTCGCGTTGTTAAATCAGTTTAGATCGCGCGCGCCGCCCGACCGGATCTGACCTATGTCCGCGGCGTTGAGAGCCCTCACCCGCCTCTCATCCCCTCTCATCCCCTCTCATCTCGCCGCGCCCCGCCTCAGCGCCGCGCCTTCCGTGTGCGCCTTCCGCCGCGCGAGCCCCGTATCGTCCCGCGCTATGTCCGCTTCCGCTTCCGGCGAGAAGCTCGTGCTGCTCACCGGATCGACCGGCCGCGTCGGCAAGGAGGTGATCGCGCGTCTGTCGAAGGTCCCGGGCTTCCGCGTCCGCGCGGCGACGCGTGATAAGGCACAGTACGCCACGTCCCTCGGCGCGCACGAGACGGTGGTGTTCGACCTCGAGGACGAGAAAACCTGGGGTCCCGCGATGGAGGGCGTCACGCACTTGTTCTCCTCCACGCAGGACAAGTTCATCGCGCAGCACATGGCGTTCGCCAAGTGGTGCGGCGAGACCCCGTCCATCAAAAGCTCGCTCGAGCACATCGTGCGCATCTCGTGCTTCGGCGCGGACACCAACACCAACGCGTACGACGCGGACGTGCACGTCTCGCGTCCCGCCGCGGGCATACCGCTGATGCTCCAGCACTACTGGTGGTCCGAGGAGTGCTTCATCGACGCCGGCTTCGGGCCGATCCTGACGTCGGTGCGCGGCAACTTCTACATGAACCACCTTTTGAAGAACGAGCTGGAGTCCATCAAGCGTGACGGCACGTTCGCCTCGCCCCTCGGCGACTGCAAGAACTCCTTCGTCGCGTGCAACGACATGGCGGAAGCCGCGGTTGTGTGTTTCGCGCAAGGCCCGGAGCGACACGGCGATAAGTTTTACGACGTGTGCGGCGCGCAGTCGACGTCGATGGCGGATGTCGCCGCCATCTTGACCGAGGCGCTGACGACGGAGGAGGCCAAGTCTGTGGCGCCCGAGGCGTTCGGGAAGACCATCGAGTACGTGCCGCAGGACCCGGCGCAGTTCGAGGCGGACTTCGGCGCGACGCGCGCAGAGTTTTTCGAGTATCTCCGCAACGGCTTCTACTCGCGATGCTCGCCTGACTTCTACAACCTCACCGGCAAGCGGCCCCTGACGTACTACGAGTACCTCACCACGAAGGGCGCCGCCGGCGACACCGGGCTCGCTGAGCTCTTCTCCGCGCAGGGCGCCATCTTCACCAAGGGCGTGGACCAGTTCAAGGACCTCAAGGACGTGAAAAAGTGACGAGGCGCGGCGGCGGACGAACGCAAACGAGGGCAGCGTGCAGTGCGAGCACGAAACGCAAAACGAGTGCCTCGGCGACAGCCTGTGCATCTGGACCGGCGGCGCGTGCTTCCCCGAGTACGACGTGCCCTGCTGAACGCGAGAAAGAGTCGTCCTTGTACATACCTTCTACTCGAAAGTAGAGTAGACATATCTAGCTAGCTAGGACTAGTCAGAACTACTTAGTCCTAGTTCGTAGACCAACACGTATTACCTTTATGCTTATCCGAGATGTTGTTTTCTTTTCATCGCGACACACGAGCGCGACGCGTCACGTCCGCTCTTTGCTCAGCGCCTCGCGTTCGCGCAGCGCGCGCGCCACGCGCGCCTCGTACGACTCCGGCGGCGGCGAGCGCGCGACGCGGCGTGAAGCCGACTCGTCCGACCCCGACCCAGACTCAGACTCAGAGCTCGCCGAGAGGCGCGTGAACGCCTCGCCCTCGCCCTCGCCCTCGCCGGTTTTTTTCCCGTCGCGCCCGCGGAACAACGCGCGAGGGTCGCGCGCGCTCTTCATCGCCGACTGCCGCGCCAGCACGCGCGCCGCCTCCTTGACGTCGAAGCCGCCGTCCGGACCCAAGTTTTTGGGCGCGGTGAACAGCATCGCGTCCGCGGCGGACTGCGCGGAGTTTTCCGCGGAGGAGCGCGACATGTCCTCGTCGTCGCTCTCGTCGGACTCGCTGTCATCGCTCGCGTCGCCGTCCCGCCGCCGCACGGCGCGCACGCCACGCACCGCCGAGGGCATCCCCAGCCACCCGCGCGCCGCGTCGAACGCGCCGAAAGCGTTCGACGGCGGTCCCTCCGCCTCCGCCTCCGCCGCCTCGCTCGCGCCCAGGATGTTCGCCAGCGCCACCTGGATGTCCGAGTCGAACGCGTCCCAGTACCAACGCAGGAACCACCGCTGCGCCACGCGTTTGCGGACAAGGCACCGCTTCAGGTTCGCCTCGCACGCCTTCGTCTCGCGCGCCGCGGCGAGCCACGCGTCGAAGGCGTCGCGCGTCGCGCCGCGAAGCGCGCGCGCGAGCATGTTCCGCGCCAACGTCCAGCCGTGCGCCGTGCTCTTGGTGGCCTCGCGCCACGCCCGGAAACACGACGCGCGCGCGCGCGCGGCGAGTTTCTTCGCCACGCCCGCCGCGCGCGCCGACGCGAGCGAGAACAACGCGCTCTCTCGCGCACCCTCCGCCCACCCCGCAAACGCCCGCGCCGCGCTCCGTTTGGAGATGCGTTTGACGATGGCGCGCGCCGCGCGCGGGCGCTCGACGCCGTTCGCCCACCAGGTCTCGAACGCAGCCGCCGCTTGGAGCTTCCGGAAACGCCGCGCGACGCGCTCGGCGACGAAACGCAGGCGTCTGCGCTCGGCGACGGCGTTCGCCCACCCGTCGAACGCGCCCCGGAGCTCGCGCCTTGACCATCTCTTCACCGCCGCCTCGAACCGTTTCGATCGCTCGCGCGACGCGCGCGCGTTTAAAACCCACGCCTCAAACGCCCGCGCCTGGGTTCTTAAAGTGAGCCGGGCGATGACCCGCCTTGCGAGCTCGAGGCTGAGCCGCGACTTGAGCGTCGCGTCCAGCCACGCGTCAAAGGCGCCGCCGACGAGCCTGTGCGTCCACCGCGACGCGGCGGCGCGCAACACGTACCGCCGTCGTATTCTGCCGCGCGCCGCGTCGCGCCACCCGTCGAACGCGGCGGTGAGGCGCAGGCGGAGCCAACGCTCCACCGCCGCCCCGACGCGCGCGCGCGCGCGTTTCACAATAACGACGGACGCCGCCCAGCCTCGGAACGCGTCCCCGCGTCTGCGGCCGAGCAGACGCGCGACGGCGGCGCGCGCCAGCACGGAGCGCCGCTCGCGCCCGATCTCCGCGACGCGCGTCCAGCGGTTGAAGCTCCGCGCGACGTCGCGCGAGGTCCAACGTTTGACGACGGCGGCGAGCTTTTGCGTTCTCAGCGACGCCGCCGCCGCCGCCTCTGACCACGCGTCAAACGCGCCCACCAGCGCACGCCTGTGCCACCTCGCCAGCGTCCGCGCGATGACCGACCGCGCGCGGCGCGCGGCGTTAGCGCCGTCCAGCCACCCGTCGAACGCCGCCGCCAGCCGCGCGCGCGCGTAGCGCGTGAAGAAGCGCGACACCGCGTTCCGCTGTCGCCGCATCTCCGCCGCCGCGTCGCGCCACGCGTCGAAGGCGCCGACGACGGCGCGGCGACGCCACCGCTCGAGCACGTTCCCCACCACCAGTCTGGCGCGACGCGCGAATCGCGTGTGATCCGCCCACGTCGCGAACGCCGAGGCTGAGCCTCGGCGCGCGAAGCGGTACGCCGCGCGCTTGGTGAGCCGTCTCGAACGCGCCTCGCTCGACGCGCGCGCGCGCCACGCGAAAAACGTCGCCTTCGTCTTGAAGCTTCGTAAAAACAATACCGCGCGCGTCTCGCGTTCCCGCGCCGCGACCATTTCGTCGACGCGGGCGAGCCACGCATCGAACGACCTCGCGAGGTCCCGCCGTGTGATGCGCCCGGCGACACGCGCGACCAGTCGCGTTAACCGCTTCGTCTCGTGAACCCGGAACGCCCACGCCGCGAAAGCCGCGCTCTGCGCGCGGAGCGAAACGCGCGCCGAGACGCGCGCGACGATTTTCCGCGCGCGCTTCGCTTCGCGCGTCGACTCCGACCACCGGTCGAAGGCTTTCGACGAAGCGCGCGACGCGAACCGAGCCGCGACGCGCGACAACACCACGCGTCTCTTAGAGTTGACCTCGCGCGCCTCCGCCCACGTGTGGAACGCCTTCGCCATGCCGCGCCGCGTCCACGCCGCCAAGACGCGGATCATGGCGACGGCGCGCTGCTTGAAGCGCGCCTCGACGACGCCGCGCCAGGCGCGGAAGCACGTCGTCGCGCGGCTCGAGTCCGTGAGCGCAAACGCGCGCATCACAAAGTGTCGCCTCTCGGCGTTCGTGGTGGCCAACCGCCGCCACCGCGAGAAACAGCCGTCGCGGACGCGTCGACCGACGCGAGCGCGCGCGCGCGCCGCGGCGCGGCGCGCGTCGCGCGCGCGTCTCCCCGACGCCGCCCACCCGAGGAAACAGTCTCTTTTCAATACGTTTTCCCGCCGGATGCGCAGCCGCGCCGTGCCGGAGGTGACCCGCCTTTTCTTCACTCGCGCGTTCTCGCACCGGTCGTGCCAAGTCTCGAACGCGCGGAAAACGGTTCGTCTTACGATCGCCTCGAATTTCGCGTCCGCGCGTCGTCGCGTGGACGAGCGCGCGCGACGCAGAGAGCGGTACTCGATCCATCGCCGGAACGCCGGCGCCAGAGCGGCGAGGCGCGCGCGCGCGATGGTGGCGGCGACGGCGCCGTGGCGCATCGCCGCGCGGCGCCACGCGACGCGCCAAGAGCTGAACGCCGAAGCCACGGAAGCGTTGCGCCACTTACCGGCGACGCGCGCGGCGACGACGCGAAGACGCTTCGCGTCGGCGACGTTTTCAAACCAGGCATCCAGCGCGCTCGCCACGCAGCGGTGCTGCATGCGCGCCGCCGCGCGCATAAGCACGCGGCGCGTGCGCGTCTCCGCGGCGGCGTGCAAACGCAGAGCCTCGAAGGCTCGGCTCGACGCGACGCGGCGTCGACGACGCGCAAACGCGGCGGCGACTGCGTTTTCAGTCTCGCGCGACGCCGACTTGGCCGCCGCCGCCGCCGCGCGCGCCGTCGCCGCGTCGCCGGCAATCTCGTCGACGCGCTCTTGCCCGTACTCGCGCAGGCGCTCGAGCTCGCCGAGCGTCCACTTGCGCAGCTCCTCGCTCGCGGCGTGCATCTCCGCCACCTCGCGCTCGAGCGCGGCGCGCGCCGCAACCTCGCGCTGCAGCGCCACGACAAACTCCTTGGCCACCGCGCCGGACATTGCGTGCAGCACGCTGGTGTGCTCCTTGGTGACGTCCGCGCGCGTGCCCCCCGCGCCCGTGCCCGGCGCGAGCGGCGGCCGCGAGTAGCCGCCCGCGGGCGAGCCGCGCCGCGAGGACCTCGCGGACGCGGGCAAAGACCCGGGGGTGAGGGCGAGGCTCGCCGCCTGCCCGTGAAGTCGCGCCGGCGTATGCTCCGCCGTCTCGGATCCCCTCACGCGGCCGAGGCGCACGAGCGTCACGCGAAGCTCGAGTTTGTCCAGCCTCCTGTGCCTTAACACGACGGTGACGCGCGTCCATTTTTGTCGCTGCGCCTCCTCCGCGAACCGCGCGTCGAGGAACCACTCCTCCCACGTCCCGAAACACTCGCCGTGGAAACGCAGGCGGCAGGCGCCCTTGCGCGTCGCCTGCAGC